>JGI24022J15233_10004911_pt1 | contig 13976 bp, 8 predicted proteins | sample Ectturendosymbi2_FD_15233 | JGI IMG/M metagenome (IMG submission 15233) | reverse complement strand
CAACAATCTACTGAAACCAAAAGAATAGTAAATACCAAAATACAAGCTACGTAGGGGCCCGGTTTTTACATTTAGCTTGGCCCGTGGGGGAGGTTCGTCAGTTATGCCACTGATCAGGTGCATTTCAAACATGAACAGCCACACGTTCTTTTGATAAAGTCACACGTCGCAATCGGTACGATTCAGCAAACGCAGGACGCAGCCAATGTGCTGTGAGTGTATCGACACAAAAGTTGGCATGCGGCTTGACCAACCGTCATATTGAGATTCGTGGAAAGTCGTTGGAAGACCCTGGCGTTATCACCACGAAAGTTGAATAAAACTAAATTTTGTGAATAACAATTAAGACATACATTTTTGACGAAGTTTAATCTAAATGATTATATACCGGCCATTGAGTCTATGCGTACCACACTTTTTTGGAGGCGGTGTTGCATCAACCCCAACCCTACTGAGAGGAAAAAATGAGCACGAAAATGTGTTTTTCGAAAATATCCTCCCGTACAACCTGTGCATCAAAATTTGAGTGTATCACCGCTTGAAAACCATTGGGATCTGTCTCTCTACGATGAGCACAATTAAGAGTCTCCATAAGGTCAGTTCCATCTGTTTTAAAAACTATCCTTCGTTAGAACAAGTCCATTCCGTGCCAATCGACATTTGGGTAATTAGAATAGGAGTGCAAGACTTTCACATATCGTGGTCTGTGTACATAACTAGCTTGGCATATTCAGTGAAAAATAAGTGGCTCCCACAAAATGTTGATTCCATGTATGATCCGTAAAAAAACACATTTTGTTTCTTGTTTTCAAATATTTAATAAAACTCTTTGTTGGATATCATCATCAAGGCAGTGAAAACGTTCCTACCTCGAACATAATTGGAAAATATTTGCTCAACAATGAGTGAGCGCTTTCGCAATTTATCCGTGTCATACACGGCACACACAGGTTCTGAAACCGTGACGTTGCATTAAAACGTATTATTAACATGTTCATAAAAATACAGAGTAAAAAATGTCTAACCGACTTCCTAGTGAAACACACGTTCCAGTGATTCTACTGCATAACATTTGTGCAGACATATCGCTTCTTACCCTGATCCATAGATAAATGGTTGTCCCTTTTCATCGTCGTAAGTCATGTTACCACCAAAAGTATTGACAGCAAGCAACTCATTCAATTTTTATACTTAAACCAGTCTCCACACATGCGAAGAGTTTGAATGAATCAGCAAATTTTTATGACGAAATCGATTTCACGTAACACTACGCATCGTCATTCTTACAACCTTATTTTTTTAAATCAAGTTTGAATCATAGCAAAAAGATGAAAGCCGAGCTTTTCCGGCTGATTCCTAGAAAGCTTACAGGAAGCCTAGAGCTTCAAATTTTTGTAGTTGATTACTAGTCCTCACTCGAGACATGTTTATGAAAACCCAGACAAAGCAGTTCAGCAGTTTTTTTGGAGTTGTTTTAACTGAAATTTCATATATATTGCTGGTTTCAAGATTCCATTCATTGCCTTAAAACATAAATGTATCCATGTTTGGTTGTATGGGTCAAACAATCTAAAATTACAAAATACCTGGTTTGTGGTGCGAACTGTACAAAATCCAGATTATTTGAAAAAACTGGCATTGATATTAGAGCAGTAGCGTCATGGCGCTGCATGTTTTGATGTAACAGCCCGAACACAACAGACGATTGTTATTTCACGTTAGCTTGATAGTTTTATGTAAACTTCCTACGCTGCACACTTCCCTGGTGACGATTTAGTTGAGAGAGATGAACGTTTAAATGTCTAAGGATTTAATGTAAACAATAGGAAAGCGCGACAAAATTGTAAAGCCTACTCAAGGCCTGGTCAAATTTTTTGCTCATGATCAACCTGCAGTTGTTTTGAGAAGAACGAAGCGAAACATTCTTTCGCAAGTTTTTTTTCACATTCTTTCGAATAGCTTCAGTTTGACTGTACTTGTCTCGTTTTCTGCTTTTATTTCAAGACAAACTTTTTTTCTCACAACGTCATGAATGTTCCGTCTGGGGTTCTATGGTTTCTTTCAAAAAAACTTATTTGGTCTGAATATGATTTTGCTCGCACTCGTTTACTGCCCAAGTGTATCTGTGCAAATGTAATTTCAGTAAGAACAACGTTCATAGCGTAATGTTATCGCAATGAGCAGTTTAGCTAGCTGCTTATCTATGTACTAATCTACGGAACAAGGATGCTAGGTTCTTCACCAGAATGTGGTGGTTACTCATGAACGTTTGGTTAAGTGTTATATGCAAAAGGGTTGAAGTTTCGATGGGCCGAATAAAGCGTTAGAATGCTCCTCTGGAAATACAAGTGCAATCGCTCTTTGGTGAAATAACAACTGCTTTCGGTTAAAAGACGAGCAGCGATGCGTCAGTTTCACAACTGCTAATTTCAAATATTAATTTGTTCCATACAAGTTTCTACAGATTACATGCCAACAAAATATCAAAGAGTGTGAAATGTCATGAATTGCAAATCTGTTGCAAGTTCAACATTTCGCGCATTGCAGTTTGTAGGATTCAAAAGTTTTTGAATAATTTGCAGAGAGGTATTCATTCCTTAACATATAAAGAGTTTTTGGAAAGAGTTGCTCGAAGATACCGCTTCATTGAATCTAATTCTTGACACTGTCCGCAGCAAAACTGAGGTGAAACAAATAATCACTCCTTTCTTATTAACGCGAACGATTATTTGCAAACGTGAAACATCTTACTGTTCGGCTTTGTGCTTAAATTCCCAGAACCATCGACGCAGAAACCAAGATTTGCGATTAGCCATGATCAGTCCGCCTGCTGTTGAATAAATAAAAGTAATCTCACACAAATGCACCCACTCAATTAACAAACCCTGGTTGTCCCTAAAATTGAAACATTTAATTCGCAAAAATCAAGGTTTATTTACTATATGGTGCAAAACACTTAACCCAGTCTATCAATATTCCTAAAATAAGTTTAGAAATACGATTTAACGTACTACCACATAAAGGAAACAGCAATGCAAGCAAAGCATTGTCAATAAACTTCATCATGTGTCCATCTCACGACCTGATTTTTGGAAGACTGGTAAAGATCTTCTTGGTACTGCACCACAGTCCAATGCTCCTTTGAAAACTGGCCTACGACAGCGTATCTAAATCCAATTTGTTCAATAAGCACTTCGCTTGAATATCTAGTGCTCCGGATGTAATTCTTTTCAAACCGCTTCCACCCATCAACTGCTGTACATCACTACCCTGCGCATGCCTCCACTTACAAACGAACCGTTTGCTGTCTATCGTGTTTCAGCAAGTCTGAATTCAAAAAAATCCGAAGGTTTTGATAATTTACCTCACCAATTGCTTAAGTCATACCCATGTCGCTAGATAGACCATTTAGTCTCCTTAATAACTTCATTCGTTCAACCAACCGGTGTTCAAGGTCGTGCCAAATTGGGTGGGTCATACCTTTGCACAAATCCGGCCCGATATAGGACATATCTAACTACAGGCCTATTGCTGTTTCGGTCAGTTTTTAAAGTTTTCGAAAAATTGCTACATAATTTATTGTACACATACTTAGAATCTAATCATCTGCTTTTCAGTCGAAATTCCGGGTTCCGTAAGCACCACTCTACCTTCTACTACTTCTGATCTGCTTGAAGTGTCTCACAGACTGCTCCACGCCAAAGATAAAGATTATTCGCCACGTGTGGTGTTTGTAGAAAATTCCAAAGCATTTGAAAAGTTGTTCATTGCGGCCCCTTTTTCAAGCTTGGGATGCTTAGGTGTACGCGGATCTTCTTTGAACTTAATGGAACCATACTTATTGGGAAGATCCCGTTTGTACGAATTTTAAAGGACAATCCTGATATATTGCGTACAAACTGTGGTGTTCCGCAATGTCGGTGCTTCTTCCCGTGCTTTTTCTGGTGTATTTAAATGAAATTTCAAAAAACATAAAATATTTTACTTCCCTCTCCGTCGATGACACCGTTCTAAAATATTTTACTTCCCTCTCCGTCGATGACACCGTTCTGTCTTACTCTTCAAAATTCTTCTACAATCTACATAATGTTGTGTTAAGTGATTTGAATACTTTACAATCCAGGGCCGAGCTATGGAATGTCAGTTTCAATGCATCTACATTACTGCACGAGTTAATTTGGGACAGCTTCAACAAAATGCAAGAAATCTCAATTCAGGTAATGGTTCGGTTTTAGTTTTACTGCCAGCAGCTCTGTAAGCGCTAAAAGCTATGCAGTACAAAATTACTATTTGATGTGTCCGCCTTTTGGTTTTGGTTTTAGAACCATTGAAATCAGTGTTGGTGCTGGTTGAACCAGGTTGGAGCACATCTTCTTCAGTTCTTCATCATGATACCAGATGCTTATTATGGCTTCAATAAGCAAAGCTTTCTGGAGCAGTTGTGCTTACAAAGTTTCCGGCTGACTATTGCCCACAGATTCTCAATAGGGTTAAGGTCTGAAGAGTTTCCAGGCCAATCCAACACAATTATTCCTGACTGCTTTAAAAAATTCTGCATTTTCTTTGAACGTGGCAAGGGCGAGATCCGGTTGAAAAATTGGACCTTCTGGAGAGCTGCTGTTTGACAACCTTGGCATCAAATATTTAGTCAAAATGTCCTTATATTTATCTGAATTCATCATGCTTTCGATCGGGGTTAGTCTGCCTGGTCCGGAAGCAAAAAAAATACCCAGAACAGCTTGGGGTTTAGTGGCTTGTTGAATATGTGCTTTTCTGATTGGCTCACCATTGCTTCTTCTAATATACCGAGATCGATAACCATGCACTTCAAAATGAGATTCATCGGAGAGTACAACTTTTTTCCACTGTTGTGTACACCAATTTTAAATATTTTAGCCCACAGAAGTCGTTTTTCATCACAACGGGAGTCAACAATTGCTGTTTACTGGGTTTTCGTGCTATCCTCCCAGCAATAAGGAGCTTTTTTTGGACAGTTGATGGATCTGTGATATGACCGATATCATCTTCACCGGCCACGATAGTTACCACTGTCATTGGGGAATTATGCTTGGGTAAAAAGTGGAGAGGGTCAATGGTTTTTTAGATGACCTCATCGGGGCCCAAGTAAAGACTACCAAAATATTATACCAGAGGTAATTTCTTTTTTTTTCTTTGAAAATAAACTAGGCGAAAATCCTCATCTTTAGATCCCTTGGTTGGCCGTCAACTATTAGTGATTTGAATGTTACGGCCTGAATATAACAAAAAAGGTCCCTCCCTGGGGGCTACAATTTTGATTTATCGAAGTATAAATCGATAGCCCTTCAGTAAAATACGCTTGAGTGCTGGCATTAATTTTTGCCAAGTTCGTGACTTCACTTTGCCTCCAACAGGGGATGCCATTATATGTTATCACGCTGTACGTTGCGCATGTCGATATTTTGAATGCTGATGTTGCTTTTGATCTATAGGCGTGTAGTAAAAATGTGAGTGTGGGATTAATCAATGTGTAAATCATCTGCGTGGATAAAGCGAAGAGCCATTAGTGTTACTCCCAAATAAGCTCTACAAAACAAGATTGCAAATCTCTATTTTTTGAACTTCCTAACAGCATCGACCAGAAGATTACGTTGGTTTCGCACGGCGTTTTCCTTCACATTTTACAACAAAATTGCTCCAATAAAATCGATTTCGTACAAACATTTTCTGATATCAAGGTTGAACTGCGTCACTTTTGCGGAAATGACTTACTTGAATGTCGTGTTATACTGTACTTCGTTCAACACCTTTGGGTCGTATTTCAACCAAAAGGCTTGAACTTTTTGTGATCATTTTGATTTACTTTGCCAAGACGATTGACGTGCTTCCGCCGACAAAGTGTGAGTTTGATTTTTGTGCAGTTCAACAGCCTTCACAGTTCAAACCATTATTCCTTATACAGCCAACTAGTTGCTTGTTATGCTGAACCTTAGTCAGTTGATGTGTAGTTGGCATGATAACTTTGTTTTCAGGTTGTTTTGCTACAAACATTTCCAGTGAAAGCTGTATTTGCTATAGGGCATCTTTGCTTCATTACATCTATAAATATGTCACGTTTTGGACAAACCTTATCACACATCTAAATGATCGATCGTACTGTACTCACCAAGCGAGTTTTGGTCTGATTCGCCGAGAACTGCTTCCATTTTTCTTAAATCATTTAAGGACCTGAGTACAACACTGTCGCTCTCGAGAAAAATACCTCCCACTTCCATCAAGATCTGAAGTTTAGCGACATCCTTCTGTTGGGCAGCCATCTATGCAAAAGTTAAGTACTTTACAAACATTAGTTAGACCGTACGTTGTGGATAATAATAATTAACGGATATGTAGCGTTAAGGAAGCTCAAATATATTGCAAATATATCGTTCAGGGGTCACAGCCCGCCAGCGAATTATCCTTGACCTGCAGTGACCCTTTGACAACATTTCTTCCATTATTTTAAGCTCCTTGAAATGGACCTTATGAAGGTGACAGCAATAGGGTAATTTGCACCTCTCAGGCTGATTTGCTCATTGCAAGATTTTGGGAAACGCTAAATTAAATGCTATACTTAATTGCAAGCACATGTTGCATACAGAAACATTATGTGGCACTACAAATTAGTCTGCACACTTTCTCTGAACTTGCTTCAGTCTTTTTCGTCATTACACCTGCAAGCTCTTCGCCTGCAAATTTCTGGACAGAAGATGTGTCGCTGGCGCGAAATCAATTTCCTGGCAAAACAATTTGCGATCAAATTCGGCTGTCAACCTTGTGGTGTCTTGATGTTGAAGTTACAAGTAAACAAATATTTTAATTTGAGGCAGTTAGCAGCTAATTTTTGTAATTTATAAAAATCGGAAAAGCTGTGTAGAGCTAGCTTGGTATTAGGAAACCATTATGCAAAGCAGAGACACTCAACGCACGGTCCGCATCAGTGTATTCTGTGGCCCGTGACGTCCATGCTGTATGATACATGCACACGATTGTAGTGGTCACAAGAAGAAAATGCAAAAGACGGCGCGAATGACGTGTCAGTTAACGGGCAAACGGCACAAAAGAAAGTATAAGCGAGGGCGCGCGGAACACACAAAAACAAGATCATGCGGCGCAATTCACACATGCCTACTGCATGCCATAATCAAAACGATTGCTTGCCAAGGCGGCACATATTTTGCACCTTTTTTCCAGGGGTGCAAACATGCTGTTGCGGACTCGCGCAGCGCAACCCCAAACTTGGATTGCGCCAACAAGATTACAGCGACGCAGCCGTGCCTAGTTCACAGTTTTAAGTGGAACATTATGGCAAAGCATATGTGTGAGCGCTACTAATAATTTCTGCGCGCTACTAAAATTCACAAACAATTTTGCAACCCTGATTTAACACTAATCGATACTTTTGTGTTGTTTCCCTTGAGTTTCATTCCTTTCTTTTCATTCTAGTTCAAATTTGGGCGGGTGAGAATTTTCAAAGTTCTGAAATCTAAAATTTATGATTAACCGAAATCTGACAATAAATAACATTTGTTGAAGCAGAAAGTCCCAATCTGATATAGTTACTAGGACCACCTCCGCGATGCAGTGCATTGACCATAACCAAAACATATCGCCTGAATTAGGGGTAAATGGTCCTACATTTATTAACAAGAAGAAAGCCCTGTCAAACAGTATTTTACTGATGGATGAGGTTAGGTTGAAATGTGATCGATTCACATTTGCTAAAACATAAATCTTTTTCGCAAAAATACGTTCATTGCTGTACTGTAAACCAGTTATGGAACTTCAAGTTTGGGAATGCACAGGACGCACAAAATCAACAAGGTTTCTTATATTTTGCTTTAAGATTAGATTGATATTATTTGATCAATGCTTAGGTTACATTGTGGCACAAGCAAAGCATTTCAGGGTAACTCAACGTTCAGGGAAAAGCGTTCACATGATAACTCCGAGTGCCGAGGGCCACGAACTGTAAGTTCGTTTCACCATATAGCAAAATAGGAAAAAATAGAATAAATAAAACCCCTCATACCATTCAATATTCTGTCTTGGTGATGGCCAATTTAATAATTTTGCTGCTGTTTTATGAACAGTGTACAAATTAACTGTGCTCGTCTTGTAGGAGGTGGAAGTGAAGTAACCTTACAATCACCTTGAAAATTTCAGAGAAAAGTTATATGCACTTTTAACAGGTACCAGTAATCCTTACATTATAACTCTCACCAAAATATTAATAAGTTTGCTTTGTTAAAACGTTCAGAGAAAAACAAAGTCCCATGGCATTTTATTGATATCCCAACTACGGATCCGATAGCTGCTCCAAAGTTTCTCTGAAATTATTATAGACTGAGAAACCTTACCAAAGTGGTGGCCCTAGCGCCTGGCTAGCAAAGCCAGGCATAACTAAGCAGGTGTCAACTTTCACTACCAGAACCAGTGACGTTATGGGTTAATAGTGCTCGGGATGTAGGAGATATTGCGCCTCCTTACACACAAAAAGCATCAGTCACGATGAAACTAAAACGACGATGGTAACCAAATTAAATCTATTTTGGTTTAAAATCATTACTTTTGAAAATCTGTACCAGGGACAACGGCCACACTTGCACCTCGGCGCTATGCACCTTACTGGTATACATACTTGTAACAACAACAGTTTTTAATGGGTGGCGGAACCTTTTTGAAAGAGGGGAGCACTAGTGCAAGTCAAGAAAACGATAAAAAATATTTGTGGTTTGAATTTGAATTGGCAACTGGGACGTCATATGGAAATATGACGTTATAAATTTTGTAAGTATGGAAGCAATTTTATGCAATGCTTTTTATGCCTTCAACAGCAGCTATCCAGGCCCGTAGCTAGAAAAATTTTCGCCTCCCCCGCTGGAAAAACGCGTTGGGCATAATTTGAAACTATTGGAGACAGTTTCAAAATTTTGGGCCTCTCTCAGAAAACTCTTAGCCCCCCTGGCATCGCAAGCTGGTTACGGGCCTTCCCATATCTACACCCGGGGCTGAGCCAGGGGGGGATTGGTGCGACCGCCGCCCTTAAAAACTTACGAAAGTAGCTTTCTTCACCATGATTTTGTACAATTAAGAAAACAGCATTGGCGATGTCAAGCCACTTTACCGTCCACTGTTTTGTCACAGCAATGTTGTGAAGTATACTTCATCTCGCTTACAGTAGTGAACCCGTAATGAGGTTTGACTACCTAATGTTACTGAAATTGGACTAATGTTACTGAAAATAGACAATTCTTTTAACATAATACTACCGCAATTTTTATAATCGGTCTGATAGGTATGTGCCAGCAGGCCGTGGCCGGGTTTCAGTGTTCTGGAGAAAACGCATTTTTAGGGGGAAAATATTTTTGTTTTTATTAAATGTTTACAACACACTGTAACATGACAAATGCCAGTGTGAAAGTTCCTTAGTACACTTTATTTTGTAACAATGAAGTTAGATTTTTATGCAATGTGCGGTAGTTTTGCGAGTTGGCGCAACAGTTGAACAGATTAAAACCAAGCATTTGCAAAATTGTTAGTTTCGTCGTTTTTGGGCCAAATGAATATCTACATAAATATAAAAGGAAATTTTCTGAGGACAACGAAGTTTGGCTGGGAACTGCCCCCGATTGCCCACCATCAGTAGTGGTCTTAGTGAGTGTGCAGGGTGTGCAAAATGGAGGCCCACATTTTCAATTTATGCATTTTGAGGGGCCCCCGTTTTTAGGTTACGCGCTTTCAAAAAGATTTGCGAGGCCTATTAGTCTTTGGTTACACATAAATAGCCTGTCTACTGAGCATTCAAAGGACAAAGGGCCCCAGACAAATAGTAATATCGATAAGGTGCCCAATACTCTTCAAAAGGACATGACCCCTCAATCAAAATTTAAGAGGTTTCATGTCAATAATATGAAGCCCATACTTATATAAATCAATGTGTTATTAGTTGCAAGATTTAACTGGTAACCTACCATTCTTGCTTATAAATCTACTAATTGCCCAGTGTACATATCCTTAAACAAAGTACCTTGCACAGAAACCCATTGCAATATACTTAATGTTTAAGCGCATAGCCTACCAAATATTTGTAGTATTGTGATATTAACTTGTTCAAGATTTTACTGCCAAACATGTAGTGGTTGTAGCTTATAAACGTCAAACCAACATTGAAATCTGATTAATATGTGTGAGTCAATACTGCATATTTCATTCACTCCAGTCTAACCATACAAATTATGGTTGGTTTGTTCTTTCTCAAACTATTTACTGGACATGAAAGGCATGTTTACCTGTACCCTTGGATATTGAAAATCGAAAAACAGTAAGTTATTACCAAGCTTAAACTTGGCTCTAGGGCAGTGGTTCTTGACCTTTTTAACATATCTTACCCTTATATCGAACAAGATTACCAGATTTACCCCCAATACACTCAATGGTGCTCATTTATTGAAAACACCATATTAACAAACTCCTACAGTTTAGAATGATTTATAAAACCATGCATTGGTTGCAACTTATGGTTCAGTAAATTTACCCCCTTGGAGGAAAAAAGTTACCCAGGTTAAAACCCACTGCTCTGGGGTAACTCCATTGTTCACACAATTATGTGAGAAACTGGTTTTGCTTGAAAGAATTATATTGTAAACATCAATGCATTTGTGTATACTTGCATGGTCTGCTGTATGCTTCAATAGCTGCTAATGCAATGTTACTTCAATTGGTTTCAGTTTCTTTTAGAGTCAGAACTAAATGTTTTAATGATTTGGGGAAGCGTTCCTTACTTTCTTGAACCATTAATGTTTTCCTTTGGCGTATACCTGCAGAGATTTAGACATAAAATATTGGCAGTGTTAGTAAATTTTTTTCATGCATTATTTAATTATCCTTATAACAGGATTTGTTAAGTTTTTGCGCAAGGTGAAAGTTTCCACTCACCGTATTGATGTAGTAGTACTTCAAAGTGTTTAGTGATTTATGAGACTGCAATAATTTGTAAACATACAGTATTGGTTGATTCCCTATTTTTTATGCAAGACGAACGAATGAAGGTGGATATGCTAAAGCAGGGTAAGACCAACCTGTCGAATGATCTCACCGTGCCCATTAATCAATATACCATTCTTCTCAGCGGAATCAGCATGAGCTTCAGATAAGGTATTCAGGAAATGAACAACAAATTACAAATTCGCTCAATTGGTGACATGACCATGACCATTGTGGGTCATTGACTATCTCCATTATTTAGGTTTGGAGTGTTAAACTGGATATTTTCAACTGTCAGGAAGGCAAGTGACAAGCGTATTTGTAAAAGTGCAAGTGGAAACATTTAGATTGTTTAAATTCAGGAAGACGTGGCCAAATCCAAATTAGGCAAAAATTTCCAGAAATTCTCACAAAAGGTCAAACAAACTATTTGCAACCAAACCGAACGGTCAAATGTTCACAATAAAGACGCAAAGCTATCCTGTTCTGAATTTTTTGTCTGCCCATTTAGGTTAAGAAGTCCTGGGGTGTTATATTTTGCTGTATGTTGTATGCCATTGTGTTATTTGCGTAGTGGAATGTAAGTAAAAACCACATGCATGAACTTCATAAGGTGCACATCCCAACATGGGCATGATAGTGAAGAAACCATCCAGCCTGACTCTCTGGAAACAATTTGCCCCATAGATGGTTGACAAGGCTCTCTGCAGTGATTTGGAACAATTAGCCTACAGATGCACGTGATTTATGTTTGTCTTGCAGGCAGTCTATGTTTCCTGGGCCTCCATATTGCTTCACCTCTACTTGAGCTTAGAATCGTTCAACAGCTCATTGCATTGGCTCATCATGAGATGGTATGATGGAAGTGTTAGATTTGTAGGGTGAACTTAAAGTCGCCTACTACATCATGGGCGTAGCCATGACGCATTTGAGCCATGTCCTCCAAAGTATAAAATTTTTTGCAAGCAAACTCCCGTGACAGGGGCATCCAAACTTTTTTACACAGGGACCCCAAATTGCTAAAACCACCTGTGCCCACCATGGCTGCGGGCGTTTGTACCAAATTCTTAGAGCAATACAATGAGGTTGTTTGCATTGGTTCCAATCATGCCAACGTAACAGGGTAGAACGTGAAATGAAAAAAATTGATGTGATTAAACTTCTACGCTTTCATTAGCAAAATCAGGGAATCGTTGCAGATTACTTGCCATATTTGCTAGTCAATAAAGACCACAATTACAATGTGGTACTGGCCCTTATGTTTGAAATTTGATAAAAATTGCGGCTATACGTGATTGCATGCTACGGCTAATTGCAGCCTGAAGCAGGATCTACTTCAATTTGGATGGTCACTTTTGGTTGGACTGCTGAAAACGTCCAGGGTGCCTTTCAGTGGGAATGTAATTATCAGCACAAAACCTAGGTTACATTATCCCCATGTGTAAGCAGAAAGGCAAAAAAACTCTTTGGAGAATTCAACAATTTTAATGTTAGACAGCGTGGAAACTGATTTTTAGCTTCACAAACAAACGTTTATTCTGAGGTTTATTCAGAACCGTGTGCTTGTTCTCATCGCATGTACGTACTTTTGTAAACTTCCTGGTTATCATTTTAATAAAGCATTTACATCAGTGCTCTTCAACCTTTTTGTTACCGTGGAACCCCTGATATACTTTCGCATTTGTCATGGAACCACCATTAACAAAAATGCAAAATACACGAATTACTTGCAAGAAAATTAAAATTTTCGTTATTAGACACTTCAACATAGAAACACTTATTACAGAAGTTAAAAAGCAAGAAATTAAATGACTCGGTTATTCTTGCCAGAACAGTAGCCAGAAAGTCGTCAATATGTTTGTGCGGCGGAGCTTTACATTCGTGCAAGGGGGCTTGACATTCAAATTTGACCAACATTCCATTAATTCATAGTGTTTCATTTTTGAATATGGGGCGCTTGGAGCTTTGTTTGGTGGCTAAACCCACCAAAGTCCCCGTGGCGATGGGACTTGTCCTTGCATTTATGGAAGGTACTTGCTACACACGGAATTTGGCAAAAAGAACCCGTATCTAAAGTACGTGTCGCCCTATTTTCTAACTTTGGCAATTAAATTACATTTGGTCCACATTGGATTAGGTACGTCTTTCACATTTGAACTACGTTGGTCATTACCGTCCACACCTTCGCTGTTATTATTTCACTTCACATAAGAAAACATGCTAGTTTGCTTCATCTGGCTTGACTAGATAGTAAAAAGTTGGGTTTCACACTATTTTTATTTTATTCCCACGAAGGTTGAAGAGCAGCTTTAGTGTGTGACTCGTCTACTCTCTACTACTACTAGAGTCAGGCTGAGTCTACTTTCTAGTTTCTGCTCAGTCTATCTATTCTACGGTGAACTGTAAACCGGCAACATCGTATAACAGTGATGCAACAACAACGTTCTTCTTAATTGCGGAACAATGAACAACAAGTGACGAAACAACTGTCAATATTTCTTTTTCCACTATCTGCACTCAACCTCATGTATAACCAACCGGCCTACTTGGAGTCTGAATGCGGTACGGTGATCTAAAAAAATTCATATGGACGCATCCACATACTGAAGCAAGAAATCTTTTCCCTAAGTAAAAAGAGGAATCCTCACGGAAACCTTAAAACTCACGGAACCCAATCACATGTTTTGGAATGGATTATCGTAAATGTAGCAGCAAATCTCTCTTGTGATGATGCACCGGTCAATTATTGCTCTCTTTGACTGTTGTGTGACCGCTTCGAGGCGCATACCAGAGTGTATTGTGGTAGGATCTTCGGTAGCATTTCGTCTTTCTTTTGCTTAGTGGGTGCGTAAGAGACACTTTGGTGTTCTATGTCGTTAAAGTGCATACAAAGTAGTGTAGCAGCACTAGCAATTCGCATCGTTTCTACCAGTAACGTAAGCGTTTGGTTGGGGTTAACCCTCCCCCCCCCC
>JGI24022J15233_10004908_pt1 | contig 13978 bp, 10 predicted proteins | sample Ectturendosymbi2_FD_15233 | JGI IMG/M metagenome (IMG submission 15233) | reverse complement strand
CAGGTTCAGTTACAACATACTCGCTTTGTACTCCTTTTCGAGTGTCACGAGTGGTCACTGGTCAGCGGCGCCCATCTCCGCTTGATTGCGCCGCGGACCACTGCGCTACTTTTGTGGTGAATGTTGCATTGGTGACGAGTCAGTGGCAGCACTGAGCGTGAACCTTTTTCTTTCATCCACGCATAGGCGTAGCCAGGGGGCCAAAGGCGCCATCCCCTAAATTTCTAACATATATTGTCCTTTTGTGCTTCGAGACGCGGTGTCCCAAACCAAATACTGTTGCTCGCCTGAATTCAAAATATTCCCCTCCACAAAAAAAAATTTTGGCTCTGCTACGCTGCTGAATCCATCTATTAGTGCCGAGCACGAGACAGGGCAGGCCGCAAGTACCGTTTTAAAGTCGTCGGTGTGCCCCGACCGGGGATCGTACCAAGCCTTCCAGCTTTAATGGCGCGTTTTCAACTCGCTGGTACCAGCTAACCCGTCAAGCGGTATATACAGTCTTTGATTTGAGTACAGCTTGGGGACAAGCTCAATGTCTTTTGAGATAAAAATTTAAGTCACTGCATCATTTGTTTGAAAGCAATGGGCAATTGTTTGAAAGCGATTGTGCTTCAATCTAGGAGATACAAATAGCGTTTTCTACCCATATCTACGTTAAAACTCGATATCTTTGCGTATGATTTAATTTGTTGTGAGCACGCGCGAGTATACGCGCCCGCGAATACAAACACAAAACGTGCCATTGCAACAATATTTTTGTGTAAAATCAAACTGCACAAATTCCGAAGGCTTTTCAACAAATTGCATCAACGAAACTGCGGAAGACATAGCGCTGACGCGATGAGCGTTAGACCCCTGGCAACGGCTGAAATGTGTGTGAACCGTCGCAAAACAGACAGTTGAAATAGCCGTTGCAGTGAACTTCTGAGGAGCTCTACAGCAATGCAAGAGAAATAAACAGCTCCTAGCTATATTGCTAATCTCGATGAAAGGAACCGGCGACCATCATGGTTGACAGCATCATCCTGTCCTATTCGTAAACATGAGAGTTAGTAATTTGTAGCGTTTCTCGACTGAGTTAAAGCCAAAGCCATGACCGCTACAAAGGAGAGGGAAAGCTATGTTCGTGTTTGGGGCTGTGCTATTTATTTTGGAATGGCCGGTTTCTGGTTTGCAGCGCTAACGGTTTTATCTGAAACGGACAATACAATACAAACGGATCTGACCTGTCTTTTTCTTGTTTTGGAAAGTTCATCTTTCAGTTCATTCAAATGCTGTTGATGGTCGTCAAGTTGTTGGGTCATGTCTTCTACCAGTTTCGTTTTTTCGGCAACTTCATCGTCAAGTTTCTTTCTCACGTCAGTGTAGACCTCAATGGTTCTGCAACGTTACGTGTGCAAATGTCTCGCTCAGAAAAAAAAACAACTTTGCATGAGTCTCTATTCATTGCGAGAAACAACACTTCCGTTGCTGGGCAACAAGGATGCCAACTTACAAACAGAAACAGGCTTGCATAAAGATGAAAGAACACGAATTGCTCGCTTACTTTCCCCTGCTTGTTTGAGTTTTGAGTGAAATGCTGTTACAAGTTAATTATGATTTTTTTTTCATGAACTGTTGGCTTTTGTCATGACTCATGAACTTACAGTTGCACCAGGAAAATGGCTGAAGGTTTGAAAATAATTTCCTATAAAAATTTCGAGTTCTAACTCAGGTTTTTCAACAAGATGAAAAAGAGAAAAACCGGACCCATGTGCGAACGTACGGTGACAACATGCACACATGAAACTGATTCTAAAGGTAAAAAACATATGTATATTTGAAAGGTCGACTTTTCAACGTTTACACATTTCACACATGTTAGTCTTCTCAAACAGCATGATGCTAAAAAATGGCCCCATTTTCTTTTACAAGATCAGACTATTGGGGCGACTCGAGAAAACGCACTGAGCTCAGCTCACAGTGCAATCATTGCTACTACACGACGCAACAGATGGGGAAAGTCATGGTGCAACGTCTGGCTCAGCATCGCCCTACTGTTTCAAACACCGAACAACTGTGATCATTCTGTTCTATTCCACTCGTACCAAGGCCTCCTAAATAAATGTTTATTTAGGAGGCCTTGCTTGCACACGTGCTTTTATCGACAAAACTACGTTTTCTTGCGTTCGCGTCAAGGAATCACTGGGGCGAAAAACAGACAGTAGCTGACAGTTTCATTTCACTGTCGTGTGCAGCGTTGCCAGCGCCAACATCCACCACATGATTGTTTATGGTTGCATGCACGAGTGGTTTTCCGTGTGCTACCCACGGGCGGCTTCCGCTGTTGAACGATCGTGCTGCATTGTGACAATATTTGTAAATCTCCAGGGTGAAGTTTGACTTCTGAAGTTTTTATGTAATTCTTTCGATACTAAGTGCTGTACCGTTTATCGCGTGATCACGTTCCGTATAGTGCTAATAACAATAGTCAGAAGTACAGGCACTGCAACAACACCTTCAGTCACCACATACTGCCTGTCCAAAAATAATTTTTCTTTAGACAAGCCTATACTAAGCCAAAAACTTTTGTTCATTTGCAGTGTCTTTGCACTACAGCAGGTCCATACAGGCTGAGGGACTGTGATCATACAACAACCGCAAATTCCACCAGACAACACTATTCAATAAAAACAACATACTTACACAGAGTCTATAGTGATGTGAATAAAGCACAATATTACATAATTATAGTAAATTATCTTTAAAACGTTAGTGGCCCATTCCATAAAGCAGAAATATTCGAGCCGTCAGAGGGCCTACGGAAACCCCCCGCTAAAGGCTGTACCATCTCTAGCAGGTGGACCACGACGGGAACACCCCCGAACAGAACCTCTGCCAACAGTACAACATCTTCGCCAGCAGGCACAGTGGCATTATCCATCAGAACGCACTCACTTTTCGAGCTTGAGTTGTGCATCCCTGGCTTGTCGCTTTTCGACCTCAAGAGCTTTCCTCAGTTCTTCCGCTTGCAGGTTCGCGTCGTCCGCCTCCTTCTTGAGAACGTCGCACACGTCGCGCTCTCTCTGCAGCTGCGTCTGGAACTCTTGCTGCTTCAGCTGAAGACGAACGTCAGTAGGAAGTTTGAAAGATCAGGATGATCATCGAACACGTGTTAAGGAGCAGAGATAAAATCAAAGAACCACAACACGGTTAACGTTGCAAGAAAAAATTAGTGGATATGTTTCAGGCGAGCACGGCTTTGTTTTTAGCAGTAATGCGTACAACATTAAACACAGGAGACCTCTGAGATATGTTTCCGAGTGGCAAGAGATCCTGTTTTGCAATAAATAAACACGTTTCGAAACATCGGTTGCTTCACAAACGGCGTAATGATCGTATTTTAAGATGAAAAGGATTAAGAAAACTTTACCAGTCGTTCGTCTTCCATGCTAAATTTACGAAAGCAGTAACCGCTATTGCAAAACATCAAGCTAAAATGCTCTATATAGCCAAAACTAGGTCATACTACAGAACGATGCAACGCATACGCGAAAATGGGATATATATAGGACGAAACAACGCGTAAAATAGTTAAACAACACATGTTTCCAGGGTCTGCAATGGTATGGCTGCAGGTTTCAAACCTGAATTATTTCAGAATTAAACTTCGATTCCAGATGCGCTGCTCTTTCTGCCTCCACATTCTCCTCTAAGGAGCGTGCGCGAGAACCAGCCTCCTCCAGTTCGCGAAGCAGATGCTGTTCCCTGCACAACAATTTGACGACAGCGACTGAGTAAAACCATTTGGAAAACGTCGTCTCGCAACGTAGCGAACGTTTTCATGAAGCTTACAAGTTTTGTCACGTTCTTTAACGATAGTATGTCGCCATCACGATCATAAATCACGTTCAAACCCGCATTTGTTCATTTGCTGCAAGCACCCTGCTACCTCTCGGAAGCAACTTGTAGATCGGCGAGCGCTTTGTGAAGTTCTTCTTCTTGCTTCACCAGACTAAGCTTGGCATCTTCAAGATGGCGTTGCAGCTGATTACTTTTGAACTTTAGGTCCGAGTTTTCATTGGCAATTTCATCGTGCTTGCTTCTCAGAAGAGCCTCAGCTGCCATCCATTCCGATCGAATTTGCTTCTGAAAATGGCTAGTCATTCAAAAATACGCTATTTCACAGTCAGTATTACATTGTTTTAAACTTCCAAGTTTTAACTCTATTCATCTCTTAAATCCGACTCAAACAACGTGAGACAACATTATAATTTTTACCAAGTAGGACCTCAGCGAAAACATTAAGTTCTCGTACGAGCTTCGGTGTGAGAAATTCATAACAGTACAAAAGTAACCTGCATAACATTAATAACATTTGTGTGCCACACATATGGCTTTTACATGAAAACTCACTAATGACAATAGCAGACAAAAAGTGTGTAAGAAAGAAAAAAAAATGGAAAAAGCTTTTGTAAACACAACTTCACTAAACAGTTTGCACACAGCTAACTTTCTCATCTTCCAAAATGGCAATGCTCTTTTCGTTGTCAGCACAAACTTTCCTGGCGAGCGTCACTTCATTTTCTAGTTCGCCGCATTTCAACTCCAGATTCGACTTTGCATCTGATCACAAGTCATAACTATTTTTATGGAATGCACAGTCACATGCAGTTTGCTAATGCCGTTGTCCAACAAACATACCGGGCGAAGCAATTTTGACTGCCCATCATTTGCAAACCCAGAGATCGTGAATTTTAAAACGAGCAATTTGTGTCACATGTTTTTTTGACCGACTTCACAGCCATGTGGAACAACCCTTTTAGATTCATCACTTGTTTTTTTCATTTGATGAAATTCCGTAATACACAGGTCGTTTTTATCCATCGCAATACCAATCACTTATTCATTGTTCAAATCAGTTTAGTTAACTCTCAATCTATGGTCAGACGTACTTTGACCAATAAATTGGCAATTTTTGCAAAACGAATCAAACTGAATCATTAAAGTCGACATCTTGGATTCATCTCAATCAACATTTCTCCAACGATGTTATAGTTGACAGGTGAAACATTAGAAAATGCGCAAAGTTTGGCCGTTTTCAAAAAGAACTGCAAGCTCAGGCCTTACAAAACAACAGCAACAACAAGGGGGGAAAGTATATCTACACATGTCTGCAATAATGAGGTCATAAAACAACCCACCAGTAAGGTCAATGTTGGCTTTGGCAAGCGCAACTTCTTTATGAGTATTACTGCGAACAATATCGTTTGATTTCTTCTTTGCTAACGCCAGATCAAATTCCAAGGTTTGACGCGCAGCTTCTCCGCGGTCCAGCTGAGATTGCAATCGAGCAACAGACGCTTGCAATCGACCGTTTTCCTATCAACAGAGGATTGTCCTTTACAAAAAGCTAACAAATTCTGAAGAGTAGTTGGACCAATGCTACTAAAATTCTCTTTTGAGACCATTAAGCGCAGGATCTGCCCATAACGCAATTAATGACGTACTTACACAAATATATTGTGGCCTATTTTTTCTGCGTTTATGCACATGCTATGTGATGACTGATATGATAGCCAACTTTGCAAACGCTAAAGGTAGATGGGGTAGACTTTTTGTAGTAATCTTGCTGTCCAAAGTGATGTATTTTAGAAATGTCATGGTTTATAAACAAATAAAAGCGTTTCGTACACGAAAAGCGGAAGTACTAAATAGCCGTGTGATGAAAATCACGGCCAATGAAAACGATATCAACGACATATTGCAAACGTTTCTAGAACTCCTGTTATCATCATCAGTGCATATGATGATGATGATATCAGGAGTTATCGAAACGTTTGCAATATGGCGTTGATATCGTTTTCATTGGCCGTGGTTTTCATTATATCAAAGCGTTTCATTTCCAACAAATATGCAGCTTTTCATTTTTCCAATATGCATAGTACAGTCCGAATAAGAAAACACACAACTGATAAACTACTTATAAATGGAGTAACTACCTCTTCATAATATTCAAATTTCAATGAGGCCATTGTAGGATTTTTATGAGATTGAGTGAGCACAAACAAAAAAGGTAATAAACACATTTTGCATATTTAACCAATCACACTGCATGCTACTCCACTCTATTTAAATTTTTAACAAGCAGTAGAGTGATACTAGTCAGCAATATTTTATTTTTAAGAAGCGTTACTGCTTGAAAAAATGGTGAAGAATTACGAATTGTCACCATGAAAATGACAGTTTGGAATCAGAATTAACTTATTATCTCCAATACACACAAGTAACACATTTTAATATAACATGATATAGTTTATGAGTCCCATCCTCCTCAAACAGGACTCTTGGTGCCGTTATTAATTACGAAGTTGTTTATTAGTTTCATTAGTTTCAAAACATCAGCAGAATGCATTTTCTCGCTGATATCAAAAGCATAGTTATATCTGTTTTTTTTACAGGTTTGTCGGGTTTTTAGAGCTGTACCATATACGCAAATTCAATGATCTAAAGCAAAGCAAACTTTTCAGCAATTTATGCTTTATCACACTGGCAAAATGGTCTAGTGGGATAGAGCAGGGATGGGCAATTAATTTGGATAGTGGGCCACTTTGAGAAGGTCGCATTCAGCAGAGGCCTGTACCTTCCAATGGAAATAGAAGCAAGTTTTGGTTAAGCTAGCCTCAGCAGTAAGCAATAGCATTTACTGTGATAAGTTGAAAGAACTTTCAAATTCGAACATATTTCCTGAATTTTTCCACGGGCCACTATTTGCCCACCCCTGGGATAGAGCATGCGATACTGATGCTGACAAGTTGGGTTTGAATCATGGTCGGGTCAAATCAAAGACTTGAAAAACAATACTTGAGGCCTGTCAAGCCCTGCGCTCTTCTGCATTAATGGGTGGATGCAAGGGAAAGCTTTGTGCGTAGTGCTGTCATTGGCCAGCCACCAGTGCAGCAGTCACTGTGAAAGTAGCCACGTGGCCCACAATTCAGAGTAACAGGAGTTGGTCACACACAGTCCAGCTGTGACGCCACGAAAGAGAGCACAGAGTAAATATAATGAAATTTTTGTTTTTTATCACGATGAAAGAAAAATATATTGCAAAAATGTTTGTTAGAAACAGAAATTCAGACCACTGACATTGCACAAGTTCATTAAACATTAGAGTAATTGGATAATTTTGGGATGCCATTCATTGAGAATTAGTCAATCTTCAGTTCAAGCTTCTGTCAAAAAACATAATGAAAAAGGCTAAATAAAACTATTATTGGAGTATCTGGCTACATTAAAAAACAATGTTATTCATTTGTTCAGTAACTTTTTTTGGTAACAAAGCAAGACATTTTCAGTAAATTTTTGTTATTTTCTGTCATTACCTCCTACAAATGACCAATACTACTAAAAAATTGTACAGTAATGTGCATAACAACGAGCTAATTCCTATTTTGTGAAACCCAGGTTTAGCCAGTGTCTCTAGGGAACAATGATTTACACACTGAGAAAGTTATTAGAAGTGATATGAACTTACTTGATTGAAATTGCTAGAAGCAGAAACTTTTTCTTCTTCAAGTGTGTTGATTCGCAGTCTCAAATTGGNAGTCTGCTTGGTCAGCTCTTCATTTTCAATTCGTAGATTTTTTAACTAATTATAAAAAATGTAAGTAGTTTCAAGAAAAAATACAGCCCACAGATTTTATGTTGGACAGCAGAGCCATTAACTGCTATCAATTTTGATTGCGGGGCTTTTGTTGCTGAATGTACTAATTGACACCAGCTGACAGAGAAAGCCGAAGGGATGTTTTTTTTTCCTTTTAACATCAAAGTAAGCAGCCTAGTCTAAAACTACACTCAAAATAAAACACTTTCAGTACCAGTGTATACTTCTTTACAAAGCGGAAATTCTGGAGCAGACACCAATCTACATATAGGTGCAGATTTGACTTCAATTGATACCAACTACAATCTTTTTTCTCATGAAAGTTCATACTTTTACATATGAAAACTATGAAGAGAAACATCACATTTAACAAATGACACATTTGTTTAGTGTTCAAATGCAAGTTGTTTCATGAAAGTAGCATATACACAGTAAACTTTTAAAACTTGGGGGGAAACCTCTGGTAGTGAAAGTGAGGCTGCAGGTAAAATCATATATAACTGGATCAACTTTCCTCTGATGAAAAGGGCATGAAATTTTCTATAAAATATAATGAGACAGATGTCATCATTTTGAGATTTACTCAAATTTGAATGATATACTGTATTCACAAAAATAAGCCTAACAAACATCATCAACGACTTGGAATATATCATTGCCTAACCTTTTTTCATTGTGAAAAAACACTCTCTTATAACATAATGAACTTTTTTGTAAAATTACAATATAATAACATTTTATTATTACACAGATAAAAAATCAGGTAAGTTAGTGTAGAAAACCAAGTGTAGCTTTATAGTGAGAATTCAGCAAGGCAATTGTGAGTTAAGTTTGATTGTGAAGTCAACAGGTGCAAATGAGGTAAGTTAAGTTTGATTTTAGTCATGACCTTATGAGTTCAATTTCTATACATTGAAAGTGAGAGTCAACAATAAGTTTAAATTCACTTAAGTCTTCCACACTTATAAAAAACACACAAAACAGGCAAGGAAATAAGGAAATATGACATGTACATATTCCCTGAAAACAAAATACAGAATTTACCATTTGGTTATGGAGCATACTGTTGGCTAAACACTTCATGAGACATAAAATACCAAACTGTAGAGAAAAGCAAGTTCTTTTGCAACAGCAACAAGCAAATTCCCATATTTTGAAACAGTTCAAAAAAATAATTTTCTCAAAATACACCTGGTAAAGTACCAGTCATATAAAAAAACATTAAACGGCACAATGTAACTTTCTCTACACATGCTCTTTTCACCTGCTGCTGGAGCTTTGAAACAAGGGATCCATCTGAAATTCCTGTGTCTCTTCCAAGTGAGGCATTACTTGATGCATTGGAAAGAATGTTAAAACGTCTGTATTCTTCCATCATTCAAATGCAGGTCAAATAAGCTACCTAAACTAACAGCAAACATTTCCTAAAGTTATATGCATTTAGAAATACATGTTGATTATAACCCCATTTACATGGATATATATAGCTAATTCATAAAAATCACGAATTACAAGTCTGCTATACTATGCATAACCACTTCTTCAAACTTCTTGCTTTTAGAAGAATCTCTAACCAAATTAATGTTAGTAACTTGTTTAAAGCTTGACATTTCATTCAGAAACTTTCTTTCAAAAAATCTGATGTGTAAGCAAGATATAAGACACTACAGGATTAGTCTGCTTTAGCATATAAACTGGGTGATTATTCAAAACTGGTTTGTTTTGATGTGGTGCTTCAATGACACCTGAAGGAATTATGAATTAAACTAATTGTTAGTTTAACTGAGATGTTTGCATTTGAACATGCTAGAAACCATATGAATGCTCTGTTTAGTTACCAGTTTTGAAAAAAATTGCAGTCTTGCCCAATATAGCACTTCTGTAAAGTCAGCTATAGACAACCGTTCCGTGATCTTCAAGGCAATCAATACAATCACTTAAGTATTAATAATGTAGCTGCACCGTATCCAACAGCACCAGTTTCATTTATTTCTAAGTAAATTCTTTAATGACAAAATGAAAACATTTCCAACTTTTTTCATTCTTTATGTAAGTAGCTGATGACAAATGTTCAAGCATGCTTAGGGTAAATAGTAAATACTAGATACAATAAAAATTGCCAGAAATTTTATATAATGTCATGATCACAACATGGGTCAAATGAGGTAACTATAATATAACAGCTAAAAATGAACCTAGCCAAGCAGACCTTTGTTTAAACAAAGTAGGCTAATTGAACAATCTCCAACAATGAAGGCTATTGAAAACTAATAATGTAGATAGTTATCATTTTTTACGTAACGATACATTTAACCTTAGATGTTTTGAATTGAGATTAGCTTATATGTTTATTTTGATAAAATGGTGTTTGCTGAAAGTATTACACGTAAAACCAAGTTGTACAACTAGAACTACATCAGCACTTCTTTATTATACTAACTAAATTAAGACTTAAAAGTTATCCAGATTCAGTTCAATATTGTGTAGCTTGCTATACAATCAGAGTTGCCAGTTCCAGATGGACCAAAAATGCCAAATAGCTTTAGAAATGCCAAATAAACAAATTCAGAGCAAATGCTATTGCTTTAACCAGATAACTAATTGCAAAAACGTAATGTTGATACAGAACCAAGCCTAGAAGTATTGCATACAAAATTTGGTACAGTATTGTACCATTTAACATGTCCTTTTATAGAAAATGTTTAACAGTTCAAAGCACCTATGTTATAAATGCTTAAAAAGCAATAAAATACAGGTGATGGTAAAGCAAACATGCATCATGCAATGCTTTCTGATCACTTTAATTTTGGGAAATGACTACGGATGCACTTGGCCTGACGCAATTCAAATAAAAGGGTCAGTTTGTCATTCAAACAACATGAATCTCGTAGCCTAAGGGTTATTTATACGTTATGGCTGCTATGCCAATGGTTTTCGGTTTGACTCTCACCTTGCCGACTTTCTTTTTTTTTCAGGCTTACGTGTAACCTTTAGGGGTCAGTGTTAGGTTAGGGTTCGGTTAGTGTTAGCTTAGGTTTAGGTTAGCATTAGGTTAGCGTTACTAGGGTAGGGTTAGGTTTAGGGTTTATCTTTTACGTTTAGTTCATTTCTAACAAGCCCACTGCACTCTTGTCATGCGTTACTGTTACGTCACAGGTGGCGTATGAATATAAGTTTTCAAATTTCAAGATCCACAGGTGTATCTAATCTATAGCCACTGCCTTTATTTTGGGACACAAGCAGCAACACCGGAGAGCAGTGGCATTGCCCCCTGCTTTTTGAAATGGGGGAAATAGAGCCAGAGGTGCTTTTTCATAACAGTACAGTACCAGGTAATCTCATGGTTTATCACGATCAACTTGAAACAAATTCATTGCAGCTACAGTAATCGTGCATCCAAAAAATTCTGAGTGGTTTTCTATTAATTTGTTATTATTTTCGAGGTCAACATGTTGGTGAACAGAAACAAGCATATTAGTAGCAATCTCTTTATTTTTTATAAGTTTCTATTGTCCTCAACTCTTTTTCTTCCCCCCTGCCCTACTGCTGTTCCAGCGTCCCTGGACACAAGTGTTATAGTACTCATGTACAGTACCTCAAGTCTTCACCCACTCTGCTTGTCCACTATCAATCAATATCACTCAGTATCATCTGTCACTGTGTCATGTTAATGTTTGTTATGCAATTGATTTATCATTTGTGCCTCTGTACTATTGCATTACCCTTTTTATTATGTTATATGCATTGTTTTTTGCATACCAATCACTGGCCTCTTTCCGAGTCATATGCTTCCACACACACAAGGCTACAAGGCAGTGGAGTGTACCTCAGAGTTTTGTGTAAAGTCAAAGTTTAAAGCTAGCAGCCAGGTTTTAAAAAATATCAAACAACATATTTTTCTGCCTGAAACATGTAAAACTATTACGTGCATGCCAAACAGCGTTTTCTCATGTTGAAGCACTTTCAAAAGTGTCAATTTTATGGAAACTGGCATTAAAATGTCAATCTGTCCACAATACCCTGTGGACAATTACAGTATTCGAACCGTGCCCACAACCGCCGATGTTACGCTTCAGTTACCAGGCTGCAGCGTCCTCGGAGATGAGCATCGATTTAGAATCAAATTCTGCGGATTTTCAGCTCTGTGATGGATTTGGATCAGAGTTGGATATTATAAATTCTGCTTAACCGGATTTGGATTGGATTTGAAAATCTTGTTTTGAATTTCTTCGAAACTTTCAGTTCTGTTTCGGAACTGTTGATTATTGCATTTAATCTGGAATTTTACTTCAGTGCAGTTTCTCACAACCGTCGAAATTGTATATCGAGTTTGTTGAAATTTGGAGCATTGACAAAACCCAGTAATGCAAAGTGTCAGCCTACCCTCTTATGTATCATGTCATCAAGCTAAAAGTTAAGGATTTCGTGTGACTTTCATTGACCCAGTCCCTTTTTCTGGACTCATAGTCAGGGGCGGCTTGTCTAGACGGGCTGCAGGGCTGCAGCCCTCCCTGAAAAATGTAAGGCAAAAGATACCGCCAAACGGCCAAACTCGCCTTCAGTTTGGATTTAGCTACGAAAATTTCACAACACAATCATTTTCGGTACTTCCGACACCATTTTTGCTCAACGTTTCCCAGGAATCCAACAAAACCAATGTTTCGCTGTTTTCCAACGACGCGCTTATGCGAGGAAGTTTTCAGCACACTTGCCGATGAATTTGGCGATTTCGGGGCTGTCGTCGGCACAGCCCTAAAGGAAAGAAACCAAACATTTTGCTACAAAAAACATGGTGGTATATCCGCCTATCGCAAAGCGTTTTTGATATTTTGACGATGAATTTTTTAAGAAAAAACGGAGGAAATATGATCTTCACTGCTTTTTACTACCTGAATTTCTTGGATATTGAATTTTATAATTACGTTTAACAATGCTTTTGCTAGTACTTTGGCGATATTGGCGGCATTGGATTCAAATCTGGTCGCCAATTTCGGGCTGTGAAAATACAGCCCTTCCTTTATCTGCACCAGCGCAGCTTGCAACAGTAGGCTAAGCTGATTAGCTTTCTAGGGTTGGCGTTTGAAGATGTACGGCAGTAGCTGGTGGATCTCATTCTTGGACAACAAAAGACATGACTGGTCTAAAACATTTAAATATGAAAATTTTGAAGCATGAGAAATCTGGCAAGTCTATAAACATTCAAGTAGACCTTTAATTTTTTGGTAGGTGAACACTGCAGCTGTAACTGATTCAGGATACAAACTTTTACTGGAAAAGAATAACAATCCAGATTAAAAAACGAGAAATTTTGTGTAAAATCATAAACTGTTCAAAATTTTTTAGAAAATTTGAACTTCACTTGAAAGAACATGATTAAAGTAACAGCTCAAAGAAAGTGGTTCCAGCCTAGGTCTGCTGCCATGACACGGTTTGAATAAAATGCTAAGCTTTGTCTTGTTAACAATAGTGCTTCATTAGTCGAGCGGAATGTTCCTAGTTTAGTCTGCGAGTAGTGCTCGGTTCGACTCTCGCCTTTGCAGCTTTGATGGCAGTGGTTATGCGTCATACTTTTGATAGGACCGGTTTAATTCTTTTGTGTTGGTGTTTACGCTTTAGGGTTTGGTTTCATTAAACTGAAGTGATTGTTTTCTATGTATCAATAAGGACAACTGAAATAAGATTAGGACTGCTGGAGTGACTGGAAACGCCACTATATTATAAAAACAGCCAGCGCGACAATCCCATATGTTCAACCAGAGATGAAATCACGCAGCCCTCCCGGCCAATTTCACCACGAGTCGCCACTGCTCATAGTCGTTTTGTTCAGTGATACCTACTACCAAGAAGTAACACAGTGTTACTAAGACTATAACACAGTTCCTCATTATTTATATATGTGGAGCCTAGTGCTAATAATCAGAGAAGAACGGACCGTCATATTTAACGTTCCAGATCCAAGGCTGAATTTTAAAAGTTTATTCCAACTGCAACCATGATCCAAAAAATGTATAAAATGTGAAGTCCAAGTCCAAATAAAGTAAAAAAGACAGCTTTTTAACAACAAAAATGCCACAATTATTTTCCTTCAACTAAGTCTAAATCCGGTCCTGATCCTAAATTTTTGAAACGATTCACAGTCCGGATCCAATCCATATCCAACTAAATTTGGTACAGTCCGAATCCAGTCCAAGCCAAGTCCAGTCCATTGCACTGCTAATGATTCCCTTGTGCTATATACTGTAGGCCAGGGGTGGCCAACACGTCGATCGCGATCGACCGGTCGATCGCCGAGTCCCAGTTGGTCGATCGCGCCTAATTTTGCATTGAATTGAC
>JGI24022J15233_10004907_pt1 | contig 13979 bp, 7 predicted proteins | sample Ectturendosymbi2_FD_15233 | JGI IMG/M metagenome (IMG submission 15233) | reverse complement strand
GATTGGTTGCAGCCTTTTATCTTTGTTCTGGCTGCCTCAGGCTTGAGGGCCTTTCAGCATGTTTGTTTTCTGTACAAAGATGAGTTGTTTCAGGCAAACTTGCTTGTAACACAGGTTGTTTAGGGGTCATGTATAAAATTCTCCAATTAAAAAATTCTTTATAATATTTGGGAATTTTAGTGTTAACTGTGAAAGGCGAGGTAGGTAAATACCTAATCGTTCATGACAGTGTGGTCCAACTACTTTTGACCTACCGGCCATTTTACAAAAATGTGACAACTTGCGGGCAACTCACAAAATTGTGTAGGAAACAGATTGACTGACAAGATAGACAAGGAAAATAGGTGAGTGAAGTTAGTGCGTCATTGAAATTATTACATAATAGCAATAAATTTTTTTACAAATCCCTGTCAGTGCAATGCCTATGGTTGAGGCTTCTCTGACACTACCGTTCCTATATCAATATCAATATGTTTGTGGTAACAAGTCGTAAACTATTGACCAGTGATTCAGCTGCCATTCGATTTATGTTTTTGGATTTGACTTGCTTCATAGTAGAAAATGTAGCCCACTCTCACACATTTATGTGCTTCTAAACGCCGAGTGCATTTTTATTGCGAAATCTTGCAGTTTGAGAAACCTATTTATGCTGACTAATTTCCAGAAGCTCTCTAAGGTCTAGCCCAGGGGTCTCCAAACTTTGATGTCAGAGAGCCACATAAGCTATTACACAACAGTTCGAGGGCCAGACATCTTACTTAATAAGATTGTATCGGGATAAGTTACATTCTACCAAATCAATAATTTTTTTGTAAATAGCCCTATATTATTTTTTAATTGTTGGCAAAATGTCTGTGAGCCGGATGAAATGTCTTTGCGTGCCGGATTTGGCCCGCGGGCCCTAGTTTGGAGACCCTGGTCTAGTCTAACGCTGGTAATATTTTACAATATTATTACTGAAAGATATTATGCCTGTTATAATTAAAACTACCTACTATACCATCCACACAACAATCAATAGTGAGAAAGCTCGCTGGTCATAAAAATTCCGTCCGCTGGCCACATGTGGCCCGCGGGCCTGTAGTTGGACCATGCTGGTTTATGGGAAGCACGCTTATTGCAATTAACGTACAAAAATACTACCACAGTCGCATTACATAGGATTTAATGACATAAAATCCAAACATTTTTCAAACCCGTTGAGCGACTCTAGCGTTTACATTATCAGTTGCATGAGTCAACCAGTCGCTTAAGAATTGGACAAGATCTACGTCTAAGTCTACATGCGCGCACGTTTTGTAGACTTACTTTGTGATTCGGTGTCTTACAGCAGGGTTCTCCAAACGACGGCCCGCGGGCCAAATCCGGCTTGCGAAGCCATTTTACCTGGCCCATAAAGCTATTTCATCCAGCTGCAAACTTTCAAAACTAGCAGACTTTCCATTTTAGGCTTAAATCTGAACAGAATTATTCAGAAAAAGAAATTCCAGAAAAGTCACATTTTACGGATGATGCTTTAAAAACAAGGGGCATTATTTATTTAAATGTTGAGACTTGGTTTTGTTTGCCCCTCTATCAAAACTTCTGGCTACACGCCTGGTAAAGATGATGTGTTTATATAATCAACCAAGTTTAAAAGCCTCGAAACGTTTTTGCTCGATAGAATGTAATGTTGTACCCCACTTCAAACCATGAGCAAGTAGTTCATTAAATTTTCTGCTGGACATGGCCTAAAAGTTATGCCGTAAGTGCAGAGCGTTTAAAGAATTTAGTTGACAATGTATTTTCAACTGCGCCAGTGCAGTATTTTATTTGGGAAGCAACAACCATTATAAATGTCGAGTCCCGAGAGCAATTCAATAAGTTGAAGAAAAATTTAGAGGGTGCTGTAAAATGTCCTATTTGCCAACTTGACCAAAACAGTTAGCACGCTATTATTGGAACAAATGTGCCTTCAATAAGTTGAAGAAAACTTTGTACAGCTTTGCGTTCCTCATCAAGTTGATTAACCTGATGTTGTTGATTGTTACTCTCGAAGTATCCACAGAGTTCGGCCGAGTGTTCAAATATGCTATCATTTCCCTCGGAATGGGCATGTACATTTTCGCGTGCTGTATCCAAGTTGCTGCTGCTACTGTGTGCCATGTTGGTCTCGCTCGATAATACATTGAAAATATCTGCGACTCCCTTGGCACACGTAATAATTTCTTTTTCTGGTAATATCGCGGTACTGGAAGCGATATCTGAGTTATTATCTGCTCCATTAGCTCTTCTAGCTTGAACGGTATGTGAACGTAAACTCCGTCTCTCCTTTCTCCCCTCCACGTTGCCTCGTATAGACGATCGTTCACTAGCATTTGATATAATTCTCACCGTCCTTGATCGAAAGTACCCTTTGACTCGTTTATTATAACCTCCATTGTTATACATCTTGCGCTTTTAGCGTTCTCCTCCTATCACCACCCTACAACCACTTTTATTCACGTCCAAATCAGTGAGAAAAAATGTACCCTCCAGGCAACGGACGGACGGACACGACGCCATTTTGTATGGCAAAACAAAATGGCGGACAAAGAAAAAGGCTAGCGAACCCACATAACATCCCGGGATGTTATCAGGGTTCGCGGCGCCTTTTTCTTTGTCCGCCAATTTGTTTTGCTATAAGAAAGCAATTCAATAAGTTGAAGAAAAATTTAGAGGGTGCTGTAAAATGTCCTATTTGCCAACTTGACCAAAAAAGTTAGCACGCTATTATTGGAACAAATGTGCCTATAGTCAAATTTATGCCGTTATTTTAATTTGGGCCTAAATGATTTAAAGATTAAAATGATTGGAAACAGACAAAGTTTTGCGCGATGATTACGAATGTTATCACTTCCTCATACGCTTTTGCTTATTGCTACAGGTTTACAGGAGATCTTCCTAAAAGAAATCTCTTAGTCCTCAAAATCAAATTGATAACAAAAACAACATGAAAGTTTTCCTTGTATTTGTTTTCATTCCAGCAGCAAACCAACTCCGTTTGCAGATCAACGAAACTAAAACCTCTTGACCAAAGCAACTGAAGGGTGCAAAGTTTCTAACGGCAGCGTGGAAGCTCTGTTTCACTACAAGCGGCTGATTTCGAAAGCAAGATTTTCTGCCCCTTTCATCAGAACTCCTGCAGATGTATGAGGTGAATGGAAATCTTTGTTTCCGTCGCGACCAGCTGCAACGTTGCTAGTTTCATGCACTCGGTCGCGGAAGTTTGCTGAAGAAGCTCCAGAATTATTTCCCTGCGCATGGAGGCTTCCGATCCTTCTCAACCTCAGGCCCATGTAGACAAGGGCAACCAGCAACAGCACAAGTGCGGCAACCAAAGAGATGATCACAGGAGCCAGATCTTCGGCTGTAACCGTTGTTTCGTGGTCATTTTTCTCACCTTGAAAAACGACATGCCAACAGTGCGTAAGTAAAGCATGGAGCAACGCATTTAAAATAGAACATTAGAAAAGTTGTTGTAATTGAGTGAACTTCAGTAGAATCCAATGAGCTTCTTCCCATTTTGTTTATTATCTCATTCTTTTCGGCTATATTGTTCATATTGTATCTCCTGTCCCTAAAATTTGCGTATTTGTCAGTTCTATGCTGGTAAGTATTTCATAACTTAGTTCTTTCAGTATCTTAAAATTTTATTTGTTGATATAGGGACGAATTTTATACAATTTTCAGACAAACGATTTTAACTTAAGTAGTTTCGCATTTTTCTTTGCTCCGCAAACCGCACACAAATATTGGGATGGCTTTCTTAAGTCCAAGGATTGAAAGCTGTAAACATAAGAATGTACTGATAAGGCTGCAAACAAAAATAGCACATGGCGCTTTGTCTCCCCGCAAGCACCTCAACGCCACGTTTGTGCCTCTGACTTTTTCCAGTCATAACTTGTCGACCGATAGAGCTAGAGAGCTATTCAAACCGTCTAAATAAGCAGAAAGTCTTCTAGGTTCGATTGAAAAATCTGGGCACTTTTGGGTTTGAACATTTTTTGGTGTGGCGTCACGACTGGGGGAGGTCAAGGGATTTTTGTATGACATGATCAAGTCTTAAGAAAAAAGTCCAAGTGGCAATTTACTTTTTTTCCTTTCAAATAAACTAGGCGAAAATCCGCATCTTTAGAGCCCATCTAGCGTTAGTGGTCGGCAGACTATGATGATGATGTATTTTTGCCCGCAGACATGAAGGCCATAGTACAAACACACACTTTCTGTACAACGCAGGTTGATAAAAACGTACACAACAGAACGATTTACAACGGCATTGGAGGCTGAATAACAGGCTTATAGACACTTGCTTTACAGAACATTTTGCAACGGCGTTGGCCTGAAAGCTACAATTAATTAACCCATTAACTAATTATCGATTGTATTTTTTCTTGATCACTTTTATCTTGACTACTCTAATCTTGATTTTTAAATGACAAGAATATTTCAAAGAATACAGGTACTGGTACTGCTGTGTCAGGTTCATTATGTGTAGCATCGCCACCTTCCCATTGAGCGCTCATTAATTGGTTTGTGACATGTAGACTAAATAAGGTGAATCCCCTCACAGTAACAAACACTTCAAGCTTGAGTTGTTGTCCCATATTCATTTTTCAAGCCGAAAGTGCCGAGTTCGGTACCAGTGATGTAGTCGCGACCGTAACCTTCGAGACCGAGACCGAGACCTGGTTAAAACTTCGAGACCGTGGCCGAGACTTCATCAAAAATCCCGAGACCGAGACCAGAATCGAGACTTGAAATTCGAGACCGAGACTCGAGAGTTCAAAATTTGTGCATTTTGCCGAAATTTTATTGCAAAATGTGGTCATCATTTCTAAGTTGAATTTTTTTCAAATTTCTGGCATTTTTTGACCTGTTTTGGTTGTTTCTTACCTGCAAACACAACAAACAAAAAATCGTTGAATTATAGAACTTTTACTACACCATTTCTTTGCAATATTCAAAGTCTCAAGACCTGTAGTCTTCAAAACCGAGACCGAGACGAGACCTGAAACTTTCGAAACCGAGACTTAGACTCGCAAAGATGAGTCTCGAGACTCCATCACTGTTCGGCAGACAGGCCGAAAGTTCGTTGCAGCGGAATACCCTTCGTTTTGCAAGCGTGAGAACTTCCCGTTGCCAAGATGCGTTGAAGGTCTGTTTCTCGTTGTCAGTTGTTAACCTTACTTTTCCATGCATGACAGTAGCGGCTCTGAATGCGAATTCTCACACGTTCTTCCCTTCTTTTTTCTGCAATTCGAGATTTTTCATTGTTCTTACTGCACACTATATTTTTATTGTGTTTATGAGCAACGTCACTTTTATCGACTTGTGTTATTTGTAATTTTCTCGTTCGCTATTCCTCATAGCTTTTCAACTGGTGTTGATCGATGAACATACATCTCTTCGTTACTACAAGATCAGCGTTTGCCGAGGTGGTGTGTTTGATTTCGACGTAATCCCAAAACAGCATCTAAGTACTCATTAGAATCCCGGACCATATACGGCGTCCTGTACTGATATCGCACTACATAAGTGCCAGTGGTGTACAGGATCCGGCGTGTAGGAGTGGACTCTGGCAGGAGTCATGATGAATTTCGGAAGTAGGAGCGGAGCCGGAGTCATTTTTTGAACATTTTTTGAACAAATTGCAGCATTCAATTTGGAGTTTACACAGGAGTCGGAGTGCAAAACTGAAAAATGTTTCGGAGTGGGAGCGGAGTTGGAGGATATTCAGCAAAAAAAGGACCCTTAATCCACTAATTTGCTCATAAAATAATGATCAACGCGTAAATTGATTTTGATAATGTCTTTGGGATGTCTGGAGTGCCAATAGCCAAGAAAGGTAAAACGAAAGTTTTAACTTGGCGCAAAAACAACTGCAAGCGTAGCACAGCCTGACCTGTTCGGGTTGTAAACGGCCCCAAAGACAAAATGTCATTCTGAGCTTCTGAACGTTTCAGCCTCGCGAGGAACGATCGACGAGACCGGTGGCAATTCTGTGTAAGAAATGCTCACAAATGAGCATGTCAAAATTATATGAGCTCTTAAAGCATTGAGTCATTGCTTCACCTTGGCGCAGTTGTGGTTGCCACGAGAAGAGCACAAGTCGACTGTGCAGTGAAGGAAGGTGGTGTTGTAGTCAGCGAACCCGAACACTTTGCTTTGAAACCGAGCAGTTTTGGCCTCACCGTTTGATGTCACCTGCGTATATGTTGTTACTGATGCGTGTCAAAAATATTTTAACACGTGTACTGCATGCGTGTTGGTAAACTCAACACAGAGGAATTTACCTGATGAAGTAAACAAGCATAAAACGTGTTTTGAACTAGTCTACACCCTAAAATTATACAACAAAAATATAGATTCCGTCTTGAAGTGAGCAAATTCGTGTATAAATGCAATTAATCTCAGCTACCAGCTACATTTAACAAATATTTTGAACTCATTAATGCATAGAACGAGACAAACCAAAACTTGGCAATTTGCTTTGCCAAAAGCAAGTTCAAACTCAGGTGTGAAAATGTTGAAGTACAGTGCAATAAAATCTGGCCAGAAATTCCTTAAGAAGAAAAAAAGAAAACAGCAGAATATCCAGAATATCAAAAATGCGCTATACTCTGGTATTAGACCAAGTTATTACTTCTCCTTTTTTGTTAGTGTGCATAAAACAAGTGCATTGATTTTATACTACTGTTACTATCAAAATAGTTTCATGAGGTATTGCTGTTATATCTTACTGAATTTGGTTTTGTTGCTTTCACGAAAATTGGTCAAAAAGCTCTCGTGTAAAGTAGCGAGATGCCTTTAGTTTCCAATCGCATTGCGAATCATGTGTCCACCACCGAGCAGTAAATAAATTTCTATTCCCATGCATTAATCATCACATCGACTGAAATGTATTTCCCAAATACAAGATTAGACGCCTTCTCTTCAAATTCAACCTACTTAATTTTTTACACATATTGCAGCGCTGTGCTAGTTCGTAACTGTCGTGACTCATTTTGTCTTTAGCTATCGCGAAAATATGCAATATATGTGGACATGGGCGTCGGAAGGATTTTTCCAGGGGGTATCAGTAGTGGTTTTTTCCAGGTGGTGGCCAAAAGCATTTTCCAGGGAGGGACCAACAGTGGTGAAATTTCATTTTACCAACTCAAAACTAAAAGAAAAACTTTTTTTACTGAATAATCAGTAGAAAAGTTTTAGATTTCAAAATCCAAGGGGGAAAGCCCCTGCCCCCCTTCCGACACTTATCTATGTAGAAACTGCAAAAGGTTTATGTGGCGGAGTTAAACCAATTTCTTCTGGCGGCTTGAACTTGCTTGAACGCATTTTGCTTCCATTGATCATATAAACGCATTGCGCATATTAAACTGCATACTCAGAGCAAGACTTTTAGCTTACTTGGTTCTATAAAATGGTCCCTTAACACGATAAGTAGCTCCTTCCCTTGAAGGTCTGCAACCCAAATGACCCGTGGTCCTTAACAGCCTCTTGCCCCCCTTGCATTTTATCGATCGGTCGACTTGGAACTCACCGCAGCTCTTTGGAAATGTTCTATACCAGCTATGTCCAACCCGCGGCCCCGAAGGTTTTGTGCGGCCCAGTTTATGTTTTCGCTGTAGTAAAAGTATCCTACATACCGACAACCTTTCCTTATTTTGATAACCTTGAATTTGACATTTTTGATGCAGGTGTCTTCTCAGTGCCACTTTATCACGTCTGTAAACATTGCAATTAGGATTCGAAAGCTTTCAGTGTATTAGCTTCAGTTAAATTTGGTTTGCTCAGATCTAAGTCATTCAATGGGCGGCCCTCATTAATATGTTATCAAATGTGCAGCCCTGGTTAAGATAGCGACATGATTTTTGGCCCAGTAAGCCATTTGGGTTGGACATAGGTGTTCTATACATTGTAGCAACCGTGTTGGCGCCATCCATATGTGTGCTCTTTACTAGTACCACATATCTATGCTTGTGTTTCATCAGAGCAATCTTGTTAGCCCCATTGAGTGTATTCTTTTCTATTACCGTCATATATCCACCTTCGTGTTGATTCGTGTATCTGTGCGGTCCTTGCCATGTACGCTTATGTTTGCTGCGTTGCGTGTGAGAGCGAAGACGTTGTACAATACAATCACATCCCAGATGATTAGACTTCTTTGGCTTTCTGGAGCCTAGTTACTCGGTTTTTGGTTGATTTGACTAATACAGTGACTTCGTTTAAATTTATCCTCGGTTAATACAACCAAGCGCTTATTACATCGAAATCGCTTGGAACGGAATCTTCTTAATCATTTCCCATTATAAAAACTCCGGTTAATTCATCAAGCCACGGCTTAAGCCTTAATCCATCCACTTCTGATTCCCCATGCAGGGAAACTGTTTCTACTGTAAACAAATAATGGCCTATCACAAGCGCCTTAATGCGGCAATATTATCGAATAGGCCATCAGCTGCAGAGATGAGGGAGTGCGTCAGCGGTTGGTCTGTGGACTTGACGGAACAGTATTTGAGAAGATGGACATGCTTGATGCTCTCAAGACAGAAGTAGATGGCCATCTCAGATAAATGTTCCTGCCTAGTAAACCACTTTGCGCAGTTTTCGCAGTGCTGAATATACAGTGCAAAATATCAATTGCATGATTTTTCCACTATGGGGTTATTTAGTTGCAGTTTTAGGAAAATAGGTTTTTACAAACACCGCTTATTACATCCAAAATCGTCTGGTCCCAACGTGGATATATTAACCGGAGTCTGCTGTAGTTTTCAGTTCTGGATTTCTTAGATGTAAATACGTTCTTTAGATGGTTAGATTAAGGGTTTTCTACGTAATCAAAGTTTAGTGTCTATCGAAAAGAATACTTTCACAGCCAAGAATCAGACAGTACGGTCTTATCAGAGTGTATCTTTCACTTGCTGAGTATGCATCGTCAGCTCTTATTCCCATAGAATCAATCAAAGTTTAATGCTCATAATGTACGTGATATTACATCAACAAAAAATTAATTTCCATAAGCAGACCAATTCCTACAACTACCATGCAAACACAAAGAATGTCACACTTCGTCTTACCACAATGGAGTTGGCAACCCGCCCAGGAATAGGGCATCTGTGAATACAAAAATAAGTAAGCACGCCTGTAGGTTAGTTTTATGCAAAAGAAAGCATATCGTTTAGCGTTTACCCGTCCTTGATTATTTTGTAGCTCACACGATCTTTGCTACTGCGAGAAGGTGTTGCCCAGCAGTCGTTGATCAGCAATAGTAGCCTGCTATCTTCCACATTAAGTCTCACCTGTTCCAGAAAAGTAATCAGCTGTTTCAGTTCTTGTAGTAAAATTCGCATATAGGTATGAGATGCAAATGGCAATGAATACTTTTTTTCTTCAGTAAACTTACGACACTAGATCAACGTTTATGACCAGAATCACATTAACTATCCAAAAATGTTGTGCCAAAATAGAATGACAGCTATTTACTTGAACGTTTTTTTTAAAGATTACGACCAAACATTTTGATGACGATACGACATCAACAGTTTCGAAAACGTTATATCGGGACCTTTTACAGACATTTGCTTTACTTTGGGTCAAATGCCCTTTTACTGAATTTGGTTCCATGTTTCCCGATCGTCTTGTCAACAAATTACTGTTTCGTTAATTTGTCATGTAGCCGAATGGTCATGTTTCCAAAAAATTTCCCTTGAACTCAAGAAAGTAATTTTTACGCTTTAAATTCAAGCAGTCACTCCACATAGACTAGTGCAAAAGTAATTTTAAAGTTCAGGTAAGTTTGTTCTGTGAGACCATGTATGTAGGAAAACATTTTTTACTAAACGAAATCATGCAGCTTCTGATTTCTTTCACTTGCGAGCAACCAGTCAGAATAGGAATTTTTAAAGAAGTATCATAATAAATGCTAAAAATCTACCGAAGTTTTGTTTTTTTGATCAAATAAAAATGGCATTTACAAAACAACGAAAAATATTGGAAAAACTTATCACGAACGAAATTTTACACGCAACCCATGAATTCCATTGGTACGTGTCGAAATTTGAGTGACGAGTTTTTCTTAAGTTCTGAAGTTCAAGTGAAAAAAAGTAGATATCATGACATTAGATAGTAAAAAAGTATGTCAGATTTCCGAGAGACCTGAGATGTTTTTTTCTGGCAATAATTCGGGGTAGGTAGAGAAAATTTTAGTGTTTTTAATAATGCTTAGGTACCTCTTTGTTCAACATTACAAGTTGCGCCCGTCAGTGATGCTGGTTTTTCCAGATAATTGTTAAACTTTTTGTTCATCTTAAAATTTGTATTCACTTTTTTCAGTGAGTGTTATACTATCTTAAAACTGCTATTCAGCAAAGCGATTCCAGCTAATTACGAATCAGGAAGTTCCCGAAAACGAAGCGATTATCAGAATTGCACAAATTTAAGGACAAGACACAAGGTTTCGTGCTACAAATATACATCATGCCTGCACATATAGCGTCTCCGTTGTGGCGTAGACAGTGTTGTTGCTCACATGGCGGTAAGTTGCGTCCGTGAAAATGTTCATTTCAACCGTAAATACGCCTGTTCCGTTAGGTCCGCTAATTCGGATAACACTGAAACAAGGAATGAATAAAGTTGGTACATGAAGGAAAAAAGACTATCGTACGACATGCGTTTTCCTCGCGCTTTTCCCAGGCGCAAGGTTTACCAACGATAACTGCTAGTCACTGTCTATCAAAAGGAATCCTTTCTCAGCAAAGAATCAGACACTAAGATCTTACAGAGTATGTATTTCGCCTACAAGATAGGTATTATCAGCTTTATTCATTTTCCTTGGTTGAATGGTATTGCTGCATCAGAGTAGGCTGCTTAATGGTTTTGTCTGTAAAAATGAGTCATCATAGTGTGCATGCGAAATTCAAAGCGTGATGTGAAGATTTAACATGCAAATTAAGTGCAAAAATGTTAACTGTTTTGTAAGCATAAATCAGCAGGAAATTACTTTGATAGCATTATTTTACACAAACGTAAGTTACTTTTATTAAGTTCTGACATGTGGCTGCAATCTAGGTGCATACACGTTTGTCTTCAAAGATGCTTTTACTGAAATGGACAACTTTAACACATATTAGCAAAGCACGTATGACCATTATTCCTCAGATTTGCAGGATTTATTTCGTCTTATTTCAAAAAACCATCAAAACTGTTTTCTATGACCCAACTCTGCTTATAACACTGTTCGTGACATTCTTTCTCTTGTACAAAACAGAACACTTGTAAAGCATTGCATCAGCAACAACAGATAAAGCCTTATGAAGTTATGATGACGCTTACTTGATTTGCGGGTGGTAGGGGGTTGTTAAGCCAACCGTCATGTTAGTAGGATATGAGCAAGAGAAAGGTACGTCGATTGCTGTGCCGTGGTACACTCCGTTGCTTACAGAACTCGATAAAACGTTTGAATAGGTCACATGAGTTCTGTTTTTCTGCCAAGAAAAAAAAATCTTGAATGTTAGCTAGATAGAAAATCGACTTGACTTTCTTCTTTTTGCAGTGGCCTTCATCTTAACTGCGGCAAAGGCTTTTCAAAGGGCAGGGGCAGAAACCGTTTGCCTTGGAAAAAACTTGTAACTGGCCAAACTTCTGACAGTGGCTTTGATCCGATTTTTTCAGGCATAGTAGATGGAAATCATCTGATAGTTTTGATAAAGTTTTCTCAATTTTTTCCAAGAAATAAAACTCTGTCTGCATTCTGTTTTTCTCCTGCCCTGAAAGCGTTCTTCCTCACTTTAAAAAACAACAAACACCTCCCTGCCTGACTTTCACGAACTTACAGTGCTGGGGGGATAGCGCTTTTCAACCACCCGTCCAGACGCCATGGTTTTCAGAGGAGATCCTTGGCCCCTAGCTGCTCTTATGCCTACAACCAGTGATGGGATTCGACCGGTTCGCAAAAACTTGTTCTTGGAATTTCTTTAATCCCCAAGAACGGGTTGTTGGCTTAAGTCAGGGGTTCTCAATTTTACCCCATGAACACCTTTCATTTATAACTTATTTTCGCAAACCTCTCATAGACCTGTTACTACTTTTAAGAGTGAAAAACAAGACTAAAATTTGGAAAAATAACCACAAGCTATAATTTCCCTTGCTAGAGTGTACCTGTTGGCAACACAAAGATCAACCTTTGCACTTACATCGGGCCAACCAGCATGGTTTGCCTCTGAGACTGTGATAATTAGAGAACCTGCTGTTAGTGAGTCCTGGAGTGAGAGAACATGTTCTTAAAAAATTTGAATCCCACCATTGGCTACAACAAATCAGAAAAAAGCAAGCAGAGTTGTAAACGGGTCTCAATTTGAAGCCCGAACCCGACCCGAGAAAGACTTTTATTTTTAAAGCCCGATTTTTAGCCCCGAAAGCCAAATATACCGAATGAGTCAAAAGATGCGCAACTGCGAGGTATGAAAGAACGTAGTGTAAGGGTATACCTGTAGATACACGGTTTTATCACACCCAAAATAGCAACCACCTTGACCAAAACATTGGTACAAACAATCACAAACTTAGCTTGTTAGTCAACGATAAAACTGCGGAATGTTATGCTTCTCAAGAAAAAGAGAAACTATAACGAAACTATTCATAATGGCGCTGTAGTCATAAAAGAAACTATGTAGAATGGCTGTTTAGGCATGAGAAACCAGTTTGTAGGTTATCGTTTCTTAACCCTGCTCAGGTAACCTCTAAACACAAACACTTTTGTTGTGCTTGCCCAAAATGGGCAGATTTTTTTTATTCGCTTGTACTGGACTAACTGACAGGTTTAGACGCGCGCGCGGCTTTTTTTACAACTTTGCAAGTCTTCTCAAGCTCATTCGATCAGAAAAAAGCAACGTGTTGATTTTGGAAAATTTTTTATATGATGAAGAATAAAAACAATATTTCAAACAAAAATGTAGGAAGTGCTCTTAACAAATGAACGAAAAAGTAAAGAAAAATCCAAAAACTCCGCCAGTAGACGTCATTGGTGGTCGGTGTAATGTTTAAACAGAACCTCATTTCACGCTTGTGGTTCTATTTGCAATAAAAGTAAATTAGGTTGAGACATGAAATTTTCCTATTTTCTTGCAATTATCAGCCACATTAATCAACCTTGCCCAAAATGGGCAAATGCTTTACGACAATTGCTGGGCAGTCAGGTTGATCGCGGCACTGCTATTGACTTTCGTGTCTCACATACGGCCAGTCCCGTCGCCACAGGGGTTTTTGCATGCTAACCCCCCAAATAATGCTCCAATTCCTTCCAATTCAAATATGAAAACTGTATATTAGCGGAGTTTTGTCAATTTTTACAATGTCAAGGCATCAACAGGGAAACAAAAAACTCACTCTAACCATAACGTGGGGTGATTTTCACCCGAACTCACACTAACCACAACGCATGGTGATTTCCACTCCGAACTCACCCTAACCATAATGTCGGGTGATTTTCACCCGAACTCACAATCAACCATAACGTCGGGTGATTTTCACCTAGGGACCACGTGGTGGCCACCACTCCTGTCCAGGTGGAAATCACCAGGGGTTAGTTTTCCAGGGGTGTGAGTAATCTTTGCAGAAAACTTGAAAGTCATCAATGCAAACAAGTGCTCCCATCGTTGGCAGGCGAACCTCGTTTTGTTCTGTTTGGGTGGTGGACAGGTTCCACAGCGTTGTCTGGTCTCAAAGTTCATCTCCTCAATAAAATGCTTTGACCTTGCACAACAAGTGCACACACAAGGTGCAGGCCTCTTCCAGCTCCAAATTCTTCCCTCTGGCGGAGAAGGTGTCATACATTCTCCTGCCTGTTTCTTAATGAGAACCACGAGCCGAGCAGGAGCCATTCGCGCCAAATTGATTTGAGGCTTCAGGGCTTGCACTCGTGCGATCTACTCCCGTGCTGGCTTCGGTGAAAGGTTGCTGGC
>JGI24022J15233_10004899_pt1 | contig 13988 bp, 8 predicted proteins | sample Ectturendosymbi2_FD_15233 | JGI IMG/M metagenome (IMG submission 15233) | reverse complement strand
ATTGTTCCAGAGCCTTGGTCCTGTGTATTGTATAGATCTTTGTGTTAAAGATGTTTTTGATGAAGTTGTAGTGAGATTGTTATTAGTAGCTATATAAAACAACATAAAATGTTTATTTTCAGGACACCAGTTTGCAGAGGAAGGGATGCGTGCATAGCAAGATGTGAGAGAACGCAAGGATTCGTTCGCGGTCGTTTTAAGGATGTATGTCGGGGAATGAATTCATGCCAGTGCACAAACCAAGGAGCCGTGTGCTTTTAAAAAATCAGTTCTGTTAGACATTTTAATGGTAAACTCTCCGACCAATTTATTGTTTTCATCTTATTTTCAGCACTTAGCTTCTCAGCAGTTCACCGCTGTATGTATGGTCGCTGTATAAATGTTTCAGACACAAGAAATGTAGTAACTTACATCTTTGTACGTGCATTTAGCGAAAAATAAGTGTTTACCTCCTTGCAGAGTCTCATTTTATAATAAGCTTAACCGTGTTCTTGTTTGTTTGGTTGGCCTATTGCATTTGTTAGAAAGACTGGTTCCAAGTCAAATGTGTGTTTCTATTTCAAATGTCATATTAACTGCAATTGGTCAACAATAAAACAGACAATATGTTCAGATATCGTTTAAATAAAGGTAAGAACCATGGAGAACTTTTGACAATAATTAAAAAAATTAATTTCAAATATAAAACCGTGCTTATGATGTAATTCGTAGCATGCGTCTATTTTACTGACAACTAAAAAAATAAGAAAACTCATTAATTTCTTGAATAAGAAAAGCAAATAATGCAAAAGGTATATACTTTTTAAACGTGCACTTACAAACCGAAAATATCAAACACATCTTCCATCGAAATGTAGTTTTTGAAAAACAAATCAATAAGAGAAAAATCTTAAATTAATTTTTTTTACACTAAAATATTTGGGAACAAATTTAAGCAGCATTCAAAAGTTCGCAGAAAGAACTCAAACATACAACAGCAACCCATTGTCCTCACTAATTTTTATTGTCAGTAATGATTTCATTTGCCGTTTGCATTTCCCACAGTGTGTAACATATTAACTGTGCTTTACCGGTGGTCTACTCTGCTCAGTCTTTAGCATTTGAGAACACATTTATGTACGTTTGAGAGATTTGCAGAGTTTTCAACGAGTTTTATGGGAAACAACCCATGTGCAATGCACTTCCAACGACCTTGAAATTGTTGCACACAATAACTTGTTTTAGTTTTAGTCTTGTTTCAAACAATATAATCCACACAAAACAACCAACAGTTTTTACGACTGACAGGAAACAATTGACTTAGCACACTTGAAGTTTGATCATCTCAGACTACTCAACTTACCCTGACGTCCCTGTCCCCGTGGCTGTGTTAGCTTATGCTGTAGCCTGAATGACACAGCTGGGTGTTCTTGCCGACATCAAATACGTCTTCGATATATTGCATCTGTTGCTCGTGATGGCCCTTCGCTTGTATTAACCCTTTGGAAATGTAAGCAAAATTGTTCTCCTTTTCTGTGAAAAAGTATTGGCTAAAATGAAATATTGATCACCACTGCCTGCCGCCATCGGGGATGTATTGCTAACAAGTGTGGGATTGCATCCAAAAAATCTAGTCATTTGTAACTGTTTCGAACTCGTTTTAAATCAAAATATGAAAAAGGTGAAAAAGGTGTGGGAACGCGGTTACCACGCTTTTCCGCCCCACTGCACCCCTGGCCGTCATGCGCCTGAAATGTTTGTCAACGGAACTTTCAAAATTGCAATTTTACACATTTTTCTCTTCACACATTTTTTTTATCTTGTTATATCATAGAATGCTTGCAATACATATGATTACGTGATTGAAGTCGTTCTAGTATGCCAGTTTGCTATCAATTTTTAGTTTTTTAAATAAAGGGTTCTGTAGATGCAATTCGTTTGTGTATCATTGGGCTTCATTACATTTCAATGCCTTTGCTGATAAGACATTTTCTGTCATTTTGACCCGCAGCAATAATCCATCGCAAATGTGAAAAAAAAAAATTGCTGATCATAACAATAAATTTTCTGCAAACTATCAACAGTGACTTTCATGCACACTTGAAAAAGTTAAGGTTATCTTTGTAACAGATCATCTATCAACTGGAAATATTTGAAAAGTCGGAAGCATTTGAAAAACTATCTGCGTTGAAGTTTTCGTTGGTACAGAATTTGTTTGCTTCGTGCATTCCCACGTTAGGGCTTAGTGCTTGCTCATACTAGCGTTAATGATAGCTAATAAGTAACGTATTTCTGACCTGCTCTATGTTGGTCGTGGTGGTGGCGGTGCGAGCCAGTGACATTACCTGCTTATCTTGTCCAAACAAAACATGTTTAACTTGGAAGCTTATTGCGTACACCATAGGCCTCCACCTCATTCTACAATTGCTTGTATGTAATGTAACATCATACACAGTTGGTGGTGTTGGAGTCAGCGATTTTACCATCAATCTTAGATAATTGTTGAAGAGTCTGCGATTAGAGAAGTCTCACAGGTACGAATGTCTTATTTTCTTTCTTATGATCGTTTGCTTGACCGTGATATTTCGTTAGTGGCCAATCCGAAGAACTCTGCTGGCGTCATTTGCACTTCACATTACAATCTTTATTTTGAGCGTAAATCTATGAATTATTGCTAGTTATTTTAAATAATGTTAATGCAAATGTTTGTGTTTATATTTGTAGTTTTGTTTTAGATTACACTACAGTTTGTTCAATTTTCAAGCATAAAGCAAGAGAAAAACTTTAGGTCTGCAAAATTGGTTTTCAATAGATAAACATGTGAAGCAATCTTAAGACAGCTTTTTATCTTATTAAAACACTGAATTGGTTTTTAGTTGTATCCTGCCATATATTTGCCAGTTTTACATTAACCTTTACAATAAGCTACATGTGAGACAAAGTTTTATTAAAGATTGAAAATGCCCTCGTTGGTGGTACTGGAAACCACAGGTTTTTTCATCGATTAACTACACAAATGTGATTAGCAAAATTTGATATTTATTCTTCTGACAAACGACACGTAAATGACCGAGGCATATGAACATGACATCGTACAGCAAGCTTGTAAAGTATTGCAAAAGAAACAAAAAGAGTAGTCGAAAAGAAATCTTCCACATTGTGTAAGTGAAATAGTTGTTTTCAAGTCCTGGTACTTTCAACTGCAAGGCATTGGGTTGCATGCTCCTGGGCAGGCTGACAGTAAGCAAAATCTAATGAGCCTAAATATTTTTGTTTATGAGACACGGAAGAAGCTTCAATGATCAACTAAAACTGAATGAACTAAGGAAACGTACTCTATGCATACTGGATCGCGATATAAAAGTTGTGCTTTTTTTCTAAACAGTGTACGGCATATATAAGGTTCAACCTATGCCGCAAATCATAAAATAGCTTACCCTCTTCACCCACTGTGCTTATGCTTTTCCGACATCACTTAAACAATATAAAATACAAAAACATAATTAATGTTGAAGTTGACGTTATATATGCTAGATGTTTTTCTAAAATCATAATGTTGTGCATTTCTTATCTTTTGAAAACTTCTTGCAGTTCGTCTCTTGTCATGTTTACTGCAATCTTTTTCCATCTAGAGGTCTCCAATAGAAAGGATTTATAAAGGAAAGAATATACATTTGACTTCAGGTGCATCTCCCTCTCCTGGAACAAAATCATTTTACTGGTTTTACGATACAGTTTGGTAAAAGTTTCACTTATCTTAGAATGTTGAAGATTTTTTTGCATTTAATCATAAAACGAAATTTTTGGAGAAAGATGTTGACTACCATTCTATCAGCTCTTCGCCCACATCTAAAGCTGTTCCGCAAATTTCCTTATATTTACAGTAGTTTTAAAAACTTTCGTCCGACTAAACTTCCACTTGGAAAACTGATCATATTGCTCCATTTTAAATTCTTTGACTGGACATTTTTAAAAAAATACCCCAATACACATGCAATTATCTTATTCAATATGTTTCTTCAAACATTTGAGAAGCCAAACAATGCAGGATATTTTCTATCAGACTCTGCATTTACGTAGACCCAGCGAGAAACTCCGCACTACTGAGTGAAAGCTGAATCAATTCAGCCGGTTGATTTGCGTCTGGTAGTGCATGTTACATGTTTTTCGGCTTAATTTGATAAATTAGTGAAATTCTTAGAAATGTTGCTGTTTGTTAAGGTCGTTGCGATGGTTCACATGTTTTGGCATAAAACTTAATGTTGGTTTAACAGGTACGTTACTATTAATCAATTAACAATTTTTGTGAAGCTCAGATTCTTATTAAAAAATATCGTTAACCGACTTGACCTTTGGTTGTAACTTTTAGAACCGCAAAGATATTTGTGAGATGCTTTTTTATGTTGAAAATGTTTTAGGTGGTAAATTTGTCAAATACGGTTTAGCATCACATTGTAGAAACTTATTCTCTTTCCCAAAAATGAGATTAGAAGCTACGCCGTTGGAAATACGAATGCAAGCCAAAGTCAAGCAGTGAACACTTTTGAAGCAAATCTGAAAATTTTATTTTTGAAACTTTGCAATTGAGCCTGTCTTTCTGTGACGAAACAAACGCTCAGTTATTAAGTTTCTTAAGCTTCTCTTTCCTCCATGTTGATCATGCAGTATTTCTGACAACTTACTTAGCAACCATTCATCTTGGTAATATTCTCCTAGAACAAATACAGTATTTCTCACTAGATATAGTGATCAAGATCGTAACAACAATCCCTATATGCGACCAAGTCTTATCCCCCTATTGTGCCAACTACCAAATGTCAATTTCTTGACGCATTAGCGTAAAGCAAAGTGAATAAGCACTCGCACCGCTAGTGGAACAGTAGACTCCGCTCAAGATGCCAAATATTTTGTAGCAATGAAAATAAATTACGTGCTGAAGTACTTAATTGCGGAAAAACTGCCTGGGTGAACTACGCAAAAGACTGGCTAAGCATAGAGCTGTAGCTTACGGATTTGATGGTGACCCCAAATGGTACAATTTCTCAGCTATTTATAAAGGTTTACCTCAAATAAATCACTGCTGCATCTGTAGCATTCGTAACATGTCATTGCAAGAAAAACTTATAGCACAGAAGGTGTAAGAGTAAATTCTCGTTTTAATTTGTTGTATAATAAATAGCACTCTGTGCTGCGCAAGCGGCTACATTTTGCAAATTTAATCCTGATCCTGAAAAGTTTTTTTCCAGCAGAAAATGTACAATTTGAAAATTTTATCACTGCATTTATTTCAACAAGTTAGGTCAATAACGTAGAACTTAGATTCTTTCACATGTATTCCAAAAAAATGATTGCAGTAGCAGCGTAACGACTGCTAAACAAGAGCAATAAGAATTTTTAGGCATGCCAAACTAAAAATTAAATTATAAAACAACATATGCAATGCAAAATATGAGGTGGCTTCACTTATTTTATTCTTTTTCTAATTTAAATTACCTTACCAAATCTTCTGTGTAACGTTGATAGTCTACAACTGCAAGTCAAATCAGGTTCAGGTCAATTGGCGGAACAGCACAGTAAGAATTCTACGCAGTAGGGTGTTTGGACTTTTACTTGCAGTGCAAACGCTAGAAGTCGAACGTCAAATAGGGCAAGAGGTGACAAGTTCAACCTGGTTAGAAAATTCACATCGTGGTACATTCCACCGTGAGCGTAGGNATCAAAGCCGCGTTTCGACTCACCTACGCGTATTGTGAAAATAACAACAACGTTATGATTCGTACAAGGAAACCTTCGAAGACTTTATTTGACACAACAACAAAAATTCTAAAAACTTCGTAAGCATTGCAACGCACACTGCATTTCTTGAAAGAAGTAAATTCGTTTGCCTCTTGTTTTTTTGTAAAGATTTGGGAAAATTTTGCTGAAGCTTGCGTTAGCAAGTTACAGACCATTTTTCCACTGCCTCGATAAAGGCAAAAAGTACTATTTCCAGCCAGTAATAATCCATTACGTTTGAGAAGTTCATCAAATATTTTTAGGTGAGCATCACTGATGGCTAAAGCTGATCCATTCTGGAACGAAGAGAATTCATTGTTAAAGTTTATGCTGTATGTCATGCTGCAATATGAGACATTATCACTGCTATATTCTGTCACGTTCAGTTATGCACAGGGTTAACACTGCATGGACGTAATCGTTTCACTAATGGTCAGCCCTAATTTTCAGACGTTGTCAAAAGGTTGAGGTGTTTCATTTAAGCAGAAGTAGTAAACGCGATTCATCTCATGTATTTGCCAACTTCTCATTTGCTCTATTTGCGCAACTCACCGCGTTTTTCGCCAAAACTTACAATTGTTGATAGAAGCGTTTAACTCGTATTCAAACCAACGTTTGCCAAAAGACAAAAGAGTAATATTTGTTTTAAACATCTATCGTTCCACGCGGAAGAGTGACTTTTGTTTCGTCTAAGTATAGCAAGGGGCATCAGTTCAGGTTAAGCGCAGAAATGTAAATGGTGGAAATAGTTTAAACGATGACAATCAAATACAGATGACTTTCTTTTAGCTCCAGAACGATTCGCTTGTTTACCAAGAGATTCTATTTACACTGAGTGACGAAAAACAAGGTGGAAAGGGAACGAGCAACCATACACCTACCGCTAGTTCAAACAGCGTAGGTGAAATGCAGCAGGCCATACGTGTTACCAATAGCTCGAAGGTGTACGAGGGCAGTAGTGTTAGAAGCAAATGGCACTTGCATGGCAAACGCCACACAAGAAGATTTTCATGAAGGTGTCAGTTTCGCAGGCATGACCAACAAAATATATACAATTGTATTTGATAGCTTCAGTACTTTTAGGAAATTACAATCAAAAGCTATTAGGTAAAAGTCTATTTCTTGCCATCGAAAGAGGTNACGTTTTTAACAGTACTTTNAGGTAATTACAATTAAAAGCTATTAGGTGAAAGTCTATTTCTTGCCATTAAANAGGCAGCGTTTTTAAGTTGCAGACAATTGATAGTNACTTATTATGTAAAAGTGTAATAGCATTGATTCAATTCAGATTGNATTTCTTAATTCTTTAATTAACTTAATAATTCCTNCGAATGATCAATCAAGTTCAACTGTCAATGAAGCAACCGAAAGTTTCAGGTAAGCTGCNACAACCACGAAAACAGGATGCTGGAAATAATATGCTGTTTTTCCAGCTCGTAAAAAGTGTTCTTGAATGGACACAAAAACGTTGGTAATGAACAGTATTTCCTGAGCAAACTTGTTTTCTTTGGCTGGAAACCAATCTTTTTCAGGTTGTTCAAACCTCTTAGGGAAACGTAGTGTAGCAGAAAAAATGGTTCCCATAAACAGTAAGCTTTTCATCTGGCTAAGCGTGAGGCAGGGAGAAATTTTTTCAGGTAGAAAGCAAGGCATTAGACTCCTATAATATGACGTCACATTCTCCTTAAAACAAGCAATCAAAATTTTATCCATGCCACTCAAATAACTTGTCTACAGTTGTCAATTACGCTGATCAAATCTTTTGTTTTCAAACCTTGCATGGAAAATTTCTGGCGATAAAGTATTAGCAAACTTGTGGAAAAGGAGAAAGTAAATCGAGCCAGAAACAGCGAGATAATGGTGACAGCGGGCAATACCTGGCTTTATTTGCTTTGCTGTGGCGTTCCTCCGCGGTTAGAAATTTAGCGTAGAGTGTGTTTGCAGACCGGGTGCGTTCTCCATGAAGTATAACGGCAGAGTTAATCATTAAAACAATTGCCAACCAGAACGGTGTCATTTTGTGCTCTCTGAAATCTCGTTGTTGAGGATGTGCCTACTCCATAATGGTTAACTTTGACTGCTTGCCAGTTACGCTCTGAATAATCTTTTTGTTGAAAGAAGTGAAATACTGACCTGATGAACGTATAAATACCATCACATATATTAACCCTCTAGTTTTATGATTAGCAACCATTGCGTTTTCATCATATCGTCAATCAACTGCCGTTCTGCACGCAAATCCACTTCCCACCACTGATGAATGATTTTACCAATGTAGTGACTTATGGCGTAAGTAATTCATTTGAATTTTCAGGATCTGTAATTTCAAGGAAATTGTGGGACTCCAACGACTCTTATTTTTCTGACGAAACCATTGCAATCAAAGAAAGTAGCGTCATGCTTACGCAAACTGCACCTGCAAATCAGAAATCAACTGACGATTCAACCAATCAGGAACCCCTGTGTAACAACCCTCTTAAGGAGGCTGCTTTGAAGGAACTGTGCAAAGTCACTGGATACACGCTGAAGCAGGTAAAGATACTACTATCATTCATTCCGAGACTGAATCCGATCTAAGACGAGGAAATGCATTAGGTTTTATCCATTTTATCAGTGAAAACTCATCAAACTTTTGATAATGTCATTTATATTTTTAGGAAGGGTGTTTTGCTAACTCTGCCTAGGCACTCAATTTCCAATAGCAAAGCGTCACGTTCCAGCAAGATCCATTGCGCAACAACCTACTCAAAAACGGTTTACTGGTTCACAAAACGCAAGCAAAATTCTTGAAATTGCACTCAAGAAAGTTTGTAGACTATAGTAGTATCGACACGCTTAAGTAGCCGCAGCAGCAGAGTTTTCCGGGATTTATATTCGAAAATAGCTGTCTATTAGAAATGGAGGAACGACTAGAAGTGTCTTTCAACATCAAGAAAGAACTAAAATCTTTTTTTCCGGAATGGATTGATAAGCACTTTATTCGTTTTGCAGAATTACAACTTTTTGCTGAAGCACTCTTACTACTTCTAAAAATAGATCATACTTAAGCGCTATTCCATGTAAAACTGTTTTCAGACGTGCTTTAATTTACGATTTGAGGGCAAATAGAGATGAATGTGTGCGGATGTTAAAACCAGCTGAAATATCTATATCAGAGTTGGAAATATTTTCTCTAAATAGAATTTAAAAAACTGATTAAAAAGATTTCGGTTAAATATATGCTTGTAAGAAACTTAGCGGTGAGCAGATTTTCAATCTAGCTATCAATTCGATTCTAATGTTGTACCTTCACATAAGAACGTTTTTTTTCTGTTGGCAATATTCTATCTGTACCTGCACGGAGGATTTCATTGTGGCTAAATTGCGGCTTTGCTTCGATTGCTTTTTTTCTTGCTGAGTCATTCTCCAGATTGTGGTTTTATTGTGGTTTTTCGCTGCCCTACTTCTTTCTTTCGGGTTGGTCCAGAACCCGAAAGCCACAATGGATTGGGGCCATTGTGCAGGTGTTTGCGAGAATTGTGACCGATGTTAGCCACGTTTCTGTGGACAGTCGCAGTCGAAAATGCGGAAATTAGAAACGCGTCGTGGACGCAGTTTTTGAGTGCTTGTACAGCTGACACTTGATTATATGGCCATTTTATTAGCATGTGTCAAGTTTTGACTAAAACAAAGAGTATTGGTCCTGGATGACTTCCGGTGTATCTCTAGCATGTGTTTTGTTACAGAAATCTTGTTGTTGTTGTCGTTTTGCTGTTTAGTGCGTTCGGAGTTTGCAAGAATTATGAGCAAGGTATTTTACGCTGTAGATAAAGAAATAAAAACTCGGCTAAACAAAAATGGAAAACGGAGTGCTTGCTAAATCATGAACTGCAAAGTTGTATGAAAAAAAGGTTGATTTCATTATAAAAGTGAAAAACACCTATTGGTTTACGTGCAATGCCACACTACGTGCGTTGCGAAAACTTATTGTGAGAAATTAGCGAAAGGCATTGGCAGGAATAAAGCGAACTTGTGACTGACCTCGTTGTTGTTTTGTTTTTACCCACGTTAAGGAAAACGGTCAGAGAAAATACGGAGGTCCTCCGCCTGAATGGGATGATCCTGTTCCTGGGAAAGGCTGCGAAATATTTGTAGGAAAGTTGCCCAGAGACTTGTATGAGGACGAACTAGTGCCTGTTTTGGAAAAATGTGGTCGGTAAGAGCCGATTTTCAGTGTCAACTACTTTTTGTTTAATTAAGCAGAGATTTTCAAGTAAAATCTACAGGTTTTTTTCTTGTGGGGGGACCGTGGACTTGAAATTTGTCCCTTGCCCATGGTAAGTAATTTAAACGTCGTATAGCAGGAACATTCTTAGGTTGATTAGCATATTTCACAGCACAACAAGTATTAAACGCAAGATCTCAGTGCCATGGTGTAGTGATGCGAGGCCCTGAGGTAGTTGGTTCTTTTTTAGATGGCAAAAAATAAAAGATAACCCAATTTTCACTGGCCCCTAAATGGCAGCTTGGGCACCCTTGCTACGGCCCTGTCCTTGTTAGACATTGCACATACTGTAATATACAGCACTGTACTTCGTATTATTAGTTTTGTGGAATCCCATGGGTTGGGATAGTCACAAGTTGCCATGAAATGGGATATGACCAGAGGCGTAATGAGGGGGATAAGGGGGCNCAATGCCCCGGGCGATGAATCATTATGGGGGCGCTGAATCACTACGGGGCGCGCCGAAAAGTCCTAACAATGTCCACAATACTTTCTTCAACAGCAGATTTGCTTCCGAAAGACCTCAGGTTCGAACACGGGGGCGCCGAACTTGTTTCTTGCCCCGGGTTCCATCTAACCTCGTTACACCCCTGGATGGGACAGAAAAAAGTTTCCCTGGATTTGCATTCACTACTTTGGCAAACAACAGGCTGAACCATGGCTACGTAACTCCAGTGGATAGACTCTTGCGTTCATTCATTTTTCTTTTATGGTCTTCTGAAAAGTCATCACTTTGTGGCTTTACAAAATGCGACTTCAAACAAACCTCAACCTCGGGGAAAGGTGTGCTTTCAAACTAAATCGCATAAAAATGGGTACGATTTAAGAAATATGATAGTCCTTTAGCATAGGCATTTCTATGTTTAAAAGTAAAACACTGAATGCGATGTAAAACATTTGCGACAACATTTAGCTCCTATTCTTGCTCTTAAAAATTTAATGCTTCTTTCCTTTTTTGCTAAATCCGTTCCATGAAGGTCAGTATTGGACAATTAATTTGCCGTAGAGTGCTTTAATCTATTTCATTAGATTTTCCCAGCCATTACATTATTATCGCAAGCGTTACTCTGTAGTCATTTCGAACAGTAAAGCTGTTCATCAAAAGTCTCATTTTGTTCATTCAGTAAAATGAATCATCGAATGCCTGAAGTTAGAATAACTAAACGCTATTTACAAAGAAAGTTTCATCTGACTTATTGGGTGACTACAATTTTTCTAATTCAAGCCAGCACGGTTTGGATTTTTGTTTGACAAACTTTCAGATAATTGTCTTGACAATTTGAGTTTATCCTTGATTACAACAGCGTAGAACTTTGACGCCGGCTGTAAAAATATTTTCCTATCAAGTCGTCTGATATCCAACGAACTTTTATCTATACGGTATATAAAGTGAAGATCAAAAATCACGTCACAGTTTTTTGAAAAGAAGATTTTTCACTTCCTATGTTTCAGGCAAAATTTGTTTTCCGAAATTGGCCTCGTCGTTGACTGGACAGAATTTTTTTCTGTTGCTTGTGGCTGGTCTGGTGATCCAGCTCAAATAAGACATCGACAGGGACACGAACAAAGCCGTGACTGTACCTTTGGTCATGCCGGAACGTATGGCCTCCTCAACTCGCTTTTCAACCATAGTCAGGTCATCACTTGTGGTCAGCGGACGCCCATCTTCGCTTGCTGTACACCATGACCCACCATGACCATTTTTGTAATGAATGTTGCAGTGGTGCCAGGCTATTATCAGCACCGTGCATGGCGCTCTCCTTTGCAATTATTCGTCAATACCGAAAACGAGGAAGAAAAGGCGGCATGTACCATTGCCCAAGTCTTCGACATCACCCGACCGAATTCAGTCCAACAGCTTGAGAAGCGTGTATAGTCTATCAAATTTACCAGTCAGCTCTTATCTGTCTTTGAAGAAGAAAAACAAAAGTTTCAAACTGTCTTACGGCAGTTTATTTCTCAGAGTTGAGATACAATTGGAATTCACGCTGCGAACAGAAATATGCCATCAAACTTTGTTAATTACGGAAGTATAAAACGTCGTTGTAGGTATCTATTCAGTAGATCTGGCTCACTGCACTCAGCATGTCCTTCAACCAAACATCCCTATATATATTTTTGTTTGTGAGCTAAAGGTAGCCAGGTTTGAATGCAAGACTTTCTGGTTAGAAACACTGTCCGTAAGCTTACGACATTGAACAGAATCAAACCAAATGTCTGCGACGTAGTCAGAAACTGTTGCACATCGATTCATTACAAATGCTTTCTCAAACCTTTGTGGTTCAAAATATATATCGCAAATTGAGTGCAACGAGGTCTCGTCACGTTTGCTTGTGTTCTAAGCCATAAAGTAACTACTTATAAAAAACATTACCAGTCGGTCTCGAAAATAAAGGTAAAAACTGTGTTTTAAACGAATTTACAGTAGGTCAACCGAATGTAACGTCATCGCAAACAGAATCTGAAAAATGCAGTGTTGTGACTGATCCTGAGTGGTTAAGCAGCGCTTAGGCCAATCTGGATCAATTTTCCAATTTACTAATTGGTTCCCACCTAAATTCGGTAAATAAATCTCACATCCTAAGCTTAGAAGAGGAATTACCTCATAAGCGTTGTTGACATAAGAGGCCCTGCCTGTTGACTTAACATCTTACGAGTATGGTGCAAGGAGCAAACAAATCATAAGCGTCTCTAAATTTTTCGTGACCGTCTTCAGATGAGCGCCCAACCACCTGCAGTAAAAAGGCGTTAATCATGTTTCTTCCGAGGTTTGAGCTTCCAGGAAATCTTGTGATATGTCAATCATTGACCACCACGAATGCATGCCATGGCACGCCACTCGGAGATAAACCAAGTTTGAAAATGTTTGTTGCTAACATGCATCGCGCGCGGGCCCGCTACAATAAAGTTGGAATGAACTTTGACCTTAAAGGCTAGATAATGGTAGCCTTTCATGGAGCGAACATTTTTCGCACAGTCATCCATTGCAAAGACAATTTCTTTTTTGTCACCATACTTCTGGCATCATTGCACCAAGAGAAGTTTACAAAAACAAGCATTTGAGAAAAGTTGGGCAAAAACTTTTTGTTTCTGTTTCAAGCTAGTGGTCTTGCAATGGTTAACCTTTGTCATCTCACTTGAAAAACAACAATTGTCCCACTGGTTTGGATCAAAATCAATATATTTCAATGATCCCAAACCTTTTCTCATATGTGGCGGCACACTCATAGTCTTTTCAAAATTCGGTGGCACACATCAACTAAAAATGTCAGTAAAAGTATATTCAGGTTAAAATTACACTGCGGCGCACCTAGCATTGTCTGGCGGCACACCAGTGCGCTGCAGCAAAACAGTTGAGGAGCACTGATAGTCTTGCCAGTAGTAAGTACCAAATTAAACTTGGCATAAAACTAGAGTTTTGAATAATCTCATTCAAATACTACCACTAAATTTGAGTCGCTGCCAGTTTAAAGGTCTCAATGCATCTTTTTTGTACCTCTTGCAGGATATATGAGCTGCGATTGATGATGGACTTCAACGGAAATAATCGTGGGTTTGCCTTTGTCAAGTATTGCGTCCAAGACGATGCTAAACGTGCTTTGAAAGAATTGAATAACTACGAGATCAGAAAAGGGAGACTTTTGGGCGTTTGCAAAAGTGTCGACAACTGCAGGTGTGTATCGGGGATGAGGGAATTAAAAATGTTCAATTCTTTTGACATGAAATCAGGGGAGTAGTGGGGTGGGAACGCGTTGGAACGGGAAACGCGTTCCCACACCTTTTTTCACTATATAACGTACGTTTCGCACTGCTGGTCAAAATCCTACAGTGAAACAGGTAGTAGCGCAGCCAAGACTTTTGTTCGGGAGGGGCCAGCTAATGACGTCGTCACCATTGACGTCGTCAGCCATTGACGTCGTCTTGAGTCCGACTGTTCCTTCCGTTTATTTTCTAGCAGTTGAAAATTGAT
>JGI24022J15233_10004898_pt1 | contig 13990 bp, 9 predicted proteins | sample Ectturendosymbi2_FD_15233 | JGI IMG/M metagenome (IMG submission 15233) | reverse complement strand
AACCAGAAACACTAGAAAGTCGATCAAAGGCTCAAAAGACTCGGACTCGAGCCTAGTTTCCAATGAAAACTTCAGCGAAACACTTTGGCCTAGTGGTTGGGTCATAGGCCAGGTAACATGAGCCAAAATGACCCCAAAACTACTTCACTTATGATGTCAGTCACAAAAAATCTGAACCCCCCAACCAAAAAACTTTTTTCCAAGTGCAATCTACTAGACTGGCCGATCCGTTTGAGCCCTTGAACAGCTCTCTAGCACAATCAGTGGAGGAGCTAGGGCGTTGGCAAGGCAACCGAAAACTGCTGTTTTTTAGGCCGAAATTGAAGTACGAATATATCGTACGCCGGTTCTCAAAGTGTTAATGAGATAAATGCAACTGTTCACAGCTTTGAAAAAGCCTTATAAGTAGGACAATCAAAAGTCAAAATTTTTCTCTGTTTCTAAAGTTTATGAAACTTCCACAAACCAAATTTCATGCTCATTACCATTACAGAATCCCAAGTTATTAGGTCAAAATTTTCTTACAGCACAGTTTTTTTTCTCTTTATTGATATTTTGTTGAAACTGCAACAACAGATAGTAATATGCTTTTGCAAGTTTGGTTGCAATTCTGTAATAATAATGGGCTTGTTGCGATTTATGTCGTAATAATGTTTTTTGCCAACCACTTGTTGATTGAATATTATGTAGGATAGGCGTGGTAGGCAAGAAATGTGGTCTTATGGTATTTGTTTTGATAAATGCGCAATCCATTATGCATACAGTGTTTCAGCTTTTTGATGTTCTCAGGTTTGACTCTAGTGTAGCTATCATTGTACTTATCAATATATCATCAAGTTAGACAACCAAATGTTTGAAAATTTCGAAACAGAGTGCATAAACATGCTTCTGGGTTAACCTCAACACCTAAGGCAGAATTATTTTGCAGTTGCAAACACAGAAAATTGATAGGCCAAAACAAAGTGAAAATGTGTAAATTATAAAGTCAAAATATTAATTTTTAGGTCAAAAAATTGGTTGCCCTACTTGCAAGGTCTGGAGTAAAACTTGTAGTTTAAACTTTTGTAATTTCTTGTAAATTTGCATCTGAAAAAATATGCAAGTATTTGGCTGGCTGGATTAAACTGGTCAACAGGCTGGATGTGGCCCGTGGGCCGTAGTTTGGCCACCACCACCCTAGGGAATAACAGTGGTTGCACCAGACCAACATTTGTCTCTGGTAGGGAATGCTGCCAGCATTTGGCTTGCTTCTACCAGTATTTCCTATCGTAGGGATCATCCTCCGTCTGCTTGCCACTTGTGAACCCCTTTTTGTTTTGCCTGATTGAAAGAATGTATATACTGCATTCCAAATGCTCATTTTAATTAAGTTTTGGTGAATTATTGCATTTTTACTGGCTGCTGATTTTCTGATTGTAGACCAAAATGTTTCTGAAATGAACAAAAAATGAAGTCATTTTGGTCAGAATGTCTGAAAATACAGGCAAATGAAATCTACTACAGTGAGTTTTAATACAACCATGAGACAAATGACCAAAATGTCTCAGCGAAAAAAAAACAGACTGACTGGTGTTGTAAACTTGTAATACACAAAACATTGAAGACTAAGTGAAAATGGACTAGGAACAATACTGTTATCGTGTTTTTCTACTCATATTTGATAGTTTATTTCAATATGAAAGTATTTGTGCTTCATTATTTGATTTTGACTGATTTATACATTGCACTGTAAGGTACAAAAAAAATTGTTTTTTCAAAGGTACATGGTGTGAGAGAGTGAAGTAAGTGTTGTAATAAGATGTCTTATAATAATAATAATGCTGGTGCACTGTTGGAGCCAGCACTTCATTTTAGTGAGGAAGTGCAATCAGTTCTTGGAGACATTTTTCCAAGCACAGATCCTCTGGAGCAAGTGAATTTTAATGTCGTGGATTACATTAACACACTATTTCCTACTGAGCAGTCATTGTCAAACATTGATGAAGTTGTTTCCAAGGTGGAAAGCAAGATCAAGCATCTTGACCATGACATTAAGGTTGCTGTGCGACGTCAAACCTCTGCTGGAGTAATTGGTGAGCAGTCTCTGGAAGAAGCACAAGTAGTTATTCATGAGCTATTTGCCAAAATAAAAAATATCAAGGATAGAGCTGAGCAATCAGAGCAAATGGTCAATGAAATAACACGAGATATCAAGCAGCTGGACCAAGCCAAAAGAAATCTTACACAGGCCATCACTATTCACAACCACCTGCACATGCTTATGAGTGGTGTTGAAACATTGCAAAACCTCATGCGAAAAAGACAGTTTGGAGAAGCAGCTAGCTTGCTGCAGGGTGTTTTGAATGTAATGGAACAGTTTGTGAAGTACAAGACAATTCCAACAGTCCGTGAACTTTCTGGCCAAGTTAGTGATTTAAAGCAAGAAATGACTAAACTAGTTTTAGATGAATTTGATACTGCTTTTTCTGTGGCACCAGGCACTAATCCAAAAGGTGGTGTTAATACAGTGCTGTTGCGAGAAGCATGTGCTATTGCAGATGTCCTGTCACCTAGTGTTAAGCAGGAACTTCTGAAAAATTTCATAAAAAACCAACTCTCTGAATATTTGGTGCTGTTTGATGCATCTCAAGATGTTGCATGGTTGGATAAAATTGATCGAAGGTATGCCTGGATTAAGCGCCTTCTGGTAGATTTCGAAGACAAATTAGCTCAGATATTTCCTGAGCACTGGGAAGTTTCTGAGCGTATTGCAGTGGAGTTCTGCAACGTCACTAGCAGTGAACTTGGAGCACTTATGCAGCGTAGAACAAAGGAGATAGATGTCAAATTACTATTGTTTGCCATACAAAGGACTACTAATTTTGAAAACTTACTTGCAAAACGCTTGTCTGGTAACACATTCAAAACTGATAATTTAAAAGGAAGCAATTCAGCGAAATCCTCTGTCACTGTTGAGGATCATGACTACACAAATCCATTTTTGGATGATATTAAGTACGAACAATCAAGTGCATCAGAAGAAGAAGCAGGTAATGAGTCAAAGAAACAGGGAAATCCTTTCCAAAGAATAATATCGCACTGCTTTGAACCATATCTGTACATTTACATTGAATCACAAGATCGAAACTTGTGTGAATTAATAGCAAAGTTTTGTGAAGAGTTTCAGGCTCATTGTCAACAGGTCAAATCAGAATCCAGCAGCAGTGATGGCGGTGTTCTTAGCAACTGTGCTGACCTTTTTGTGTATTACAAAAAGTGCATGGTGCAGTGTTCACAGCTTAGCACTGGTGAACCCATGATGGCGCTTGCCTCTCTGTTCCAAAAGTTCCTGCGTGAATACGCGTCTCGGATTCTAAGTGGCAACCTCCCCAAACCAGCCCCATCTCCAGTGAGTCTGAGTAGCAACATCACATTTTCAACAGTTACAAATCTATTAAAGGAAACAACGGGAAGTTTAAAGGACAGTGGAGAGACTAGTCGCTTGAGCACAAGTGAGCTGACTTTGGTATGTTCTATACTAACCACTGCTGACTACTGTCTGGAAACAACACAGCAGCTTGAGCACAAGCTTAAAGAAAAAGTTGACGCTAATCTGTCACCCAAAATAGACCTTTCTGAGAACAGAAACATATTCAGTAATGTTATATCAAACTGTATTCAACTTCTGGAACAAAATTTGGAAGCGGCATGCGATGCTCCCTTAACAGCTATGTCTAAAATATCTTGGACGTCTGTGGAGCATGTCGGAGATCAAAGCCCGTATGTGACTGCCATAACATCGCACATCAAACAAATGGTTCCTCACGTGCGTGCGAGCCTAGCCGATGCGCGAAAATACTTCACACAGTTCTGCATCAAGTTTGTGAACTCCTTCATTCCCCGGTTTATCAGTTCACTGTATAAATGTAAACCAATAGGAACAGTCGGCGCTGAGCAACTCCTCCTTGACGCTCATTCGTTAAAAACGATTTTGCTGGATATGCCATCGATATCGTCACAGGTCGCACGCAAAGCCCCGTCTTCATATACGAAGATTGTTGTGAAAGGTATGACCAAAGCTGAAATGCTGTTAAAAGTGGTGATGACACCCCATGAGCCAACTTCTGCTTTCGTTTCAAGCTGCATTCGTTTACTAGTTGAACCGGACATTGAGACATTCCAAAAGATTTTGGACATGAAAGGTCTGAGAAAAATCGAGCAAACTGTCATACTCGATGAGTTCAAATCGCAATTACCTGCTTCTGAACAGACTGCCTCTTCTTTTTCTGCCAGCAACGCTGGTGACGACTCGACCTCGCGTATTAGAAAGCTTGAAAAATTAATTAAGAAAAGGCTGTAACAACAGAGCGGCTACGCATGCTTCGTGCTGCATGTAAAACAGCTGACACTTTAATAAAATTGCTTCTGAGATTTCGGGGTGCATAATATTGTTCGAGAAAACCGTTGCAATGTTAATTCCAGCAAGGCAACTGTTGCTTCTCACTAGGGATGTGGCGCTAACAAAAAAGGTGTGGGAACGCACCTAAAAACCAGCCATTTTGAAAAGCTTCAAATTCAGTTTAAAAAGGTGTAGGAGCGCCATTCCCAAGCGTTCCCGCCCCACTGCACCCCTGTTTCTCACCTAAATCAATTTCTCCTTTGCAATTATGCTAAACTGCAATATCCATAAAATGCGGTTTTGTTTAACTTTCTCATTTGGTGGTAATTGTGCTTCATGGTGCTCTTGAAACGGTTTCTTTGTTGTGCAATAATTAATTTTTGTAGTGTATACGTGTCGTGCATTCGCACGGTATTTCGTGACAGCTTCAGCTGCTACCTTCTGGGAATTGTGCTGACGTTTTTATATGCAACACTTGCGTTACGGTAAAGACACTCTTCGCCATTGCGTCCGAAACATTTGGCATGTTTGTTTTTTCTTGTGCAGCTGAAATGATAGTGTGTTTCTGGTGACATGCAGGTCTGTCCGGAGTTACTCGTATCCGGAGTAATTCGTAATTTCGATATATATATTCGTAGTTAGAATTCTCATTATGTCTTTTCATTCTTTCAGACGTTTTCACGTTGGTGATTCTCCAATAGCTTGTACTTAAACTGCGATTTTTCCACTCTCAATAGCTATGGCAATTCACCGTCGATGAAAAAGTTCGAATCATAGCTAAACCCTGCTTGTTTAGCGCCATTCTTCGTTGGCCCGACCCGGGGTATCTGCAAAGGCATATTATCATGAATGATGATCAGAAACAAACGAAACCAAAGCCCAAGTCGAGAAAGCACAATCTCGACCGCGAGGGTGCATTAAAACCAGACATAAACGTCAAAGTGGATGAATTATTTATAAGGTGCGCGTCTGCCGGAGCTTTGCTCATTTTTGCTTTTGAGCTAATGTATTCATCCTAACGATTTTCTGTCAAGGACTGTGTAGTCACGGTGGCAAAATTTTTTCCCTGAAAGTTCTTAAATTTCCCGCGAAAAATTATTGAGACTGTTCTCAATGTGAAAACGTTGCAAAACACCTAATAAGGTTTAGTTGTTGATTAATTTCATGTGTTTCGTCGCGCAATACTTCTCGGCAAGCGTGGCGTGTGCAAACAAAATGGAAAATTCTGATTTTATGCAGATGGTTTAACTTGCCGAGCACACAGAAAGCTTTGAAAGAAGGGCTTCGACAAATACGACAACAAAAACCAGCAAAGTAAGCGCATGCATCGTTTTGTTGTTTCTTCACAGTGTTGTCGAGTGTTTTGTGGCCTTGTTAGGCCAAGATAAGCGGTTGCGTTGTTTTTCAACCAACGCGGTTATTATTTTGGCTTTGCTCCGGTTCAGGCGTTTTGAAACAGAAAGGTTCGTTAAGGGTTTAGACATAATGAGGGCCTTGAGTTTGGTGTTTAACCGCTTTAATCAAACGGTCATGGGAATGGCGCTTGACTGGCGAAAATATCTGAGAAGAAAGTACGCCAGCCCAGAAACGAAATGAAGTTCATCATGTGTGATGTAGAGTGTGGTGACTTTAATCTGAGCTTAACAGCTTCTTTTTTTTTCTGAGGTAGAACCGCTTATTTAGTGTTTAGCGTCACCCTAAAAAATCCTGAAGTTAAGGATTAAGTGGACATACTTCGATGTCTATCTGTGTTGTGATCTTACATCTAAGCTTGAATGTATGCAAACAATAAAAGTTTGATCCGTTTCTCAAGGTTTCAGTGCGAAGTGTTTTTCAAATACCATGTGCAAGATCTGCAATAAGTCAATTTGCTTTTGACCCCGGTAAAGAAAGAAAAAGGATCAGTCTGCACTTACGTCCTAATCTGTAGGTACACCAGCGTGAAACTTACTAGGCCATTAAACATGGTACTATCCAGTTTTTCAAGATTAGCTAAATAACCAGATTTTGTTGGGGATGGGCAATCCTGATCTTCCAGCTGCTGTGGGCTTTTAGGCGTTGATATTAATGACTCACGCTGACAATTATTAAAATGTCAGAGGAGCTTTTCCAAGAACGTGACATTTCGCGAAATGTATCATTATTGCTGTCATTTAGCGTCCTTAATAAGGTAAGTATGAACTGGGAGCGCACGTTCCTCACAGTTTTTTACAATGCCGGCAAAAGACGAGACGCAAATAATGTAAAACATATATTTTTTGAAGCAAGGATGCGTCGTCGCTTTTAGGGTTAACCAGTTTTACTTGGCCCTCACTTAGTTCTAGAAATCTTGAGAAGAACTGTTCATTGCGATTCAATGGATGATGTCTCATAAAACTTGCAAACGGCCACAGTTGTGATGCGGTAACTTCGATTTTCCATGCAAAACTTTTAAAGCATGTTTACGTAATGGCTTGTTTGGTGTTGAGACAGTCAAGTTTCATATTCGTGACAGCGTTGTGTGGCTTCGCATTTTTGTGCCCCCATCGAAGTTTACTGTTGTTTGCAGTGGTGAAAAGAACGTCCTTTACTCCAATGCTTCCTAACAATTGCGTCGTCACCCATTAGTAGGTCGTGAAGTTCTGTCAGGAAGACCGCAAAGCATTTCAAAATGTTACAATTTTTTCGCTTTTTTACTGAAGCGATTCTTGAAAATTATCCGATATTCTATTCACAGTGTAATGGCCCCACAAAAAGTGTCAGTAAAAGTGAGTCACAAGTTGAAAAACGTTGGGAGCACTGCTTTACTCCTTTCCACAAGACGTGCCCCAATCAGTTCGGTAGGATACCATAGTGCATATTGCGCAATGCACAGCGAGCGGCAATCATTATAAAATAGAACCGAAAACAGTAGTTTCGATGAAGTAATTCCAGCCCATGGTCCATACTTGATCGTTACCTCTTCGAAATTTTTCAGGGTTTCTGTCATATCCTGTACGTGCACCCTCAGGATGAGATCGCATTTTCTTTCAAACATGTTCAAGCCCGCTCATATTTTTCGCAGGACTTTTGCTGTCGTTAAGGAAACGCCGAACCTCGATGCAGCCCAAGAAGTGTCGGAAGCTGTTGTTGAAACAACCGCAAAGACTCAACATAACAATGCGGTTTCTTCAGCGACTAAGCCAGCAACGAACATCGACAAACCTCTTTTGAGCCCAAGGAGAAAGCAAGAGGGCAAAAACAAACTCAGCCCCGTAAAGGTAAATTTTTATTTATTTGCACGTGTTTGATTCATTCGTTCTTTTTTGCCTGTCTGCGCCAGAGCCAAACCAGACCTTCACACTGCTTTATTTGTCTTCTTGTGTTCGACTGCTTAAATGTTAGGAAAAATGTCTTATACAAATTCTCTACGGCTTTCACAGAACACAGAAATACTCAGAAGTCCTTATTCAACACTGTTTGCTGGTTTTGCTGCATTTTGGTAGAAAAGTAGGTGTATTTGCTGAGGAAAAAATGCCAATTTAATTTACGTATATAACGCTGATATACGGTATACTATGGCAACAGCTGACGTTGGCTGCTCTTCTTCACCTGTCTTGAAACCCACTTTTCGTGGTCTCGTGTTCTCATCTTTGTTGAAAGTTTTTTCGACGACTAAAACAAATGATGCTGGATCGACCAGTGAGCGTTGTGTTAAAAGTGTGTAAATAATTACACTTTTCTGTGTAAAAAAGTGTGTAATTACACTTTTCAGAAGATGGCGTTACTGACATTTTCGTGCCAACACTAATGCTTCTATATTGGTCTTGGCAGTTTTAACTGTTCTCTGTCATATTTTAGGAGCGCAATTCGTGTAGTTTTTCCTTTATGTGGGCCGTTTTTACAAACGTTGGGTTTTCACCCGAAAAAAAACACCCGAACAAATTATGTGAGTAGAATTACTTCATAATTTTGGGCAATCTTGCTGTCTGCAGTTCTCTGTTACCATGTCAGTCCACGACAGTATTTGCGTTATGGCAATTGGCAGTATAAGCTGAAGCCTCAAATGTGTTTCTTGCCGGGGCGTTTGAGGTTGTTGCTCTTGTCCATACAGCGTTACAGCAGTTTATTCAGTCTCTGTGTTTGGATCATCCAGTCTTTTCATTGAGAGCCGGACATTGCACTTGAGCGATCGCCGCTCCCCAAATATCGTGTCCTGGTCGCATCCGGTTCACAAATTATCGCCAGGTCGAGTAGAACTTTCGAGACACGTGGTGCTGAACACTTCGGCGCTGGATTCAACGCAAGTTCAACTTTGTAAATTGTTGTCTCGTTTCAAATTCGTGGTTTGCTGTGAAGTATCGCCACTGAAAATAAACGAAGCCTGGTCAAGTTGAGGTGTTGGTCTTCGTCTCGCGATTTCCATACTGAGTACAAATGTTCAAAACTCGTAAAGTTCGTTTATTTTGCTCGCGAATTTGGCTTATGTTCTTCTCACAATGTACTCTGCAGGTGCATGTAATGCGTTCCGATTTAAAATAGAAGCAACACTAACGCTAGCACCTCAGTGTTATGACTTTTATGACCGTTTGTTTTCTTTGCATATTAACACTGCTTGAGTACTTACGAGTACTGATCTGCACAATGTACATCGAAACGCTGATCCCTGTAAAATATACTTGTCGTCGCAACGAGAATTTCTGAAGTGTGTCGTTGCTGTCCATGAAATCGGTTCGAAGCGTACGACATCGCAATCGTGTTATTTGCGGTAGATCTTGCATCTTGTCTTCTACTGAAGTGAACTCGCTTGCATGATGAAATCTTCTGCAAGCTATGAATTCTTGATGTGCTTTAACGCAAAGGTGACCTGAAAACTCTAGTTTTTGCTTGACCATCAATAAGCCACGGCCGACCTTACTGCATCTCTAGACTCTCGACCCTCTGCCATGCGAAGGCGTTCCAGAGCGCATCTACACAGGCTTGTTTCGGAGCGATGACAAAAATGAGGTCTCTGCCAAATATTTCAACCAATACACTCGTACTGCAAACTTTTGCACGACTTTTTAGGTATCGTTCGGAAAACGTTCACGGGCCATTGCCTTTGGTTTCGATGGTGACGGTTTTGTGATTGGCCATAGTTTATCCGTTTCACGCATCGTCAGCTGCTCCAAGCAAAGAGTACCTGTGCCTGTCATACTCCAACGCATGGCAATGCACACTTGATTTGACTCTTATTAAGAATCTTTAAGCTAAGCTTGTGACTGTCATTAAATCAGTGGAAAATATGTCGTGCACTGTGCTTGCCAGTTGTTCATAAATAGTGCATGAACACTGAATAGTATCGTCACAAGTGAAGCGTTGGACGAGTCATGCTCCACCTAGCGACTTTCATTGCTGTTGAAGTCAATCACGCGCGGGTGCAGATGAGATGGCCAGCGCGTCGCCCAGTACGAGTAGTTCAGTCGTCCGAGTATTATGCAGTGTTCATGTTTCCTTACGCGTCTTCGAACCATTCGTGCTGGAAAGCGTTCACTGCACAAGCTAAGTGCGACAAAGAAGCAATTTTAAACACTGCGTAGTTGAGGTTATTACCGACAGTGAACGCTTTCCGTGTAATTTCTTGTCAGTCAAGCGCGACGGCGTTGCTGCCATTATGATATGACGTCATCCCCGGTGACATTTGCAGTCCAGCCAAGATAGACCGTAAGATACCTCGAAGGTAATTATGTTGCCTAACACTGCGCAACCTTTTCTCGTCAATGATGGCACTGGCAGACGCGTTGTTTCCCTTTTTGAAAGCAGAAGCAGTACTTGCAACGTTGACGGACCTTTTTTGTTCGCTAGCCCTTCAACCTTCCATGACGTTGACATTTACTGGCACGCTTTGAGGCTCATTCGTGACATTCTTGAAAGTACGAGCGCGATCAGGCTGGTTGCTAGACAGTGTCAGCAGCTGGTCTAAACTGGGTCAGCCTTGTTTATGCGATCACGCTTAGAAAGTTCTATGGCAGTGGACTGGTAATATCTCAGCTATATATAGAAACGGGAGCAAGTTGACAGGCGCGTGGACAATTTATATTTTTATTACTTTCGTCCTTATTGGACTCTGCAGATTTCCTTGGGAAGCCAGATCTTCTAACGTAAAAATTCCTTCATGCCTATTGTGATTTGTCTGAAGTGAAGTAAGTAATAATCTACTTTGCTTGAGGTTCATTCACTCGACAGCGATGTAGACCTCCATATAATGTGTGTCGATAGATACGCATGTTGCGAATGGCACTTAGAAAACTCAATGCGCATTTACCCAGGAACACTCCAGTAATTTCATAGTGATTCTTCACGAACCCTTGTGAGTGATACCTCCATCAATGTGTAGCGTGGCAGACCCGCTTGCAGCTTCGTATCTAGTGGCTTCGGCCATTGCTTGGCTCGAGTAGCATCTCATCACCCTCGTTAAGAATGCTCGCTGATTTGCTCTGCTCGGAGCCTTTATACCTAGCAACTGCTTATCGGTTATATCTAGGCTGCTGATTGCGGCATGCCAAGAGCCGACGCCGCCCTCTGGGGCATTGACATCTCCGCCGCAGACGACATTCACAGGCCCTTCGTTCGCGCACGACCGATTAGTGGCGATAAGCGTTTCATCGCGATGCGGCATATCATTTGTTGGAGTGCTGTGGTTTTCAGCCTGGTTGGCAAGACGCTTACAGTAGATCAACTTCGTGGCAGCTTGCTTCTCTTGTCGCGCAAGCAGCTTCTGCTTTGCTTGTTCGTTCACCCGTCTGCGCTCAAGCGAAAGATCGCCTCAGAGCTGTTAGTGTGAAGTAATGATACGTTCAGAAGCATTTTAGCGAGCGCCTTTGTGAATCTTCTAATACATCCGTGCGGCTGAAGTTACTATGGGGCCCTCAGTTGTTGTTTTCACAACTTCCTCACAAGTCAACCAGTTATTACAGCAGGGTGTACTTGGAAAGACAGGCATTTTAGCAGCTTGTTCCTGGCGGTTGCGAATAAAGAGATTTTATTGACTTCTGCAGCAAGGTATCGTACGCGTGTGAAATTTCTTTGGACGGATTTATGTTGGTATTTGAACGTATTTTGTTCATAACTTTTTAAGTCATATCTTCCAAACGTTTTTCAAAGGAAGTATTCCGCTGTTTAAATGAAAATATAAAACGGAAATTCTCGTCTATACTGCGTTGAAAGTACATACCAATAAAATTGGTGTGTCTTGACGCCTTTCGTGGTTTAATTCTCACAACATTTGATTAGTGGCAATAATTTCGTGCGCAAACATTTTTATTGCTTCGCGGCAACGCTGAAAGAAAGAGGGCTTGATTTACGCAAAGAAAACGGTTTGTTACAATTAAAAATGACAACTGGTTGACAGTTTATTGATTTGAAGCACTTTCCGTTTCTTAAGGGAACGGCGGCTTTTGTCTGAATGGACAAGCGTTTTTTCAGCAGCTTTAAAAGACAGCTACCATGTGGTATTGTGGTATGCTCTGCATGTAGTTGTGTCTGTCGCATCATGCGACTCAAGGCATAATTACAAATAAGACAAGTTGCGTACATTTTCACCATTTTGCAGATCGCAAGATCATCAGAATAAAAAGATAAGGTCTCTTTTTAAATTATGCCTTTGGCCACCGTGCTGGAATGTCTGAACGAACGTGTTTTTGGGTTTATGTTTGAAATAATCGTAGCGAAAATGTAAGGTCTTTGAGCTTTAGTACTTTCCGATGTGATTTACAATGTGGTCACCAAATAGTGTTGATCGTTGTGTCACTTCTTGTGTTTTCTCGACTTTCGGGCACATGTCAAATTTCTATCTGAAGTGCAGTTAGTTACGGTTATGCTCCATAGATAAATGCAATTAGCGTCTCACGTGGCCGTTTCTGGAAAAATATGAATGTAAGCTTACTATTGCGGCTGCGCTTCTCATATTAATGCTTGCTTAGCCGTTTGTTTGCTTTCTTCCGAGACAAAACAAATTGAAACAAGTGCACTACTTGATCTCGAAAAAGGTTCAGTAAACTGACCTAGTCGTATTTTTCTAACCGTTTAAGGCCTTCCTTGTTGCGTCTGCAGCTGCTCTGTGATTTAGGTAAGAAGGTCGATTATTTCCAGGTTTCTCTACAGCACATGTGTGTTGTTCAATTGTAAAAAAACATCAGCTTTCCTTTGATGACACGTCACAAGTTCTTGTTCGCGCAGTGAGACTTCTTAATACTACGTTATTATTTATTTCATGGTTAGGAACGATCGGTCTTTCGGGACGTTGGGCATTGTTGTAGAGGAATACAAGTGTTTCTTTGGGAAAGTTTGCTTGAACTGACTGGCGCTTTGGATCGGCATAGATTTTACCGTATTTGCTTTTAATTACTCAGAAATTAACGCCGATTGCTTTATTACTGTATTGCCCAGAAACAGCCTGGCGTATCGAAGCAACTTTGCAACAGCACGGTACAGAATAGAAGTTGTCGCCCGGTGATAAGGCTGATAGTGGGTAAAGTTATGTACCTAAGCCGATCGTCTCGCCAAAATTCTCGGAAGTATTAGGTCCGGATTAATTTTCTGCAGCGATTCAGAGACTGTCGATTTGTGATATGCCTTTAGAAAGCGGTTGAGGCCGCGAGGGATCTGTAGAGGCGAGTGTTGACGTTTGGTAAGGTCAATCGAGTGTTTTTTTCAAAAACTTGTGTATTTAATTTTGAGTGCCACTACCCATCGAAGATGGCAACGTCGTCACGAGCCATGCTGCTTCGCGTCATTAAGTTTTCTCATTCTGCAGAGGATAGCGCTGAAAGTTCAAGTTTTGGTCTTTTGCGCTCACGGCAACTTGCATGCGTGACGTACCATCTTTGAGGCTTCGTCCTGCGTTGCTTGAATAGCGTTTCGCTGGTGAACTCCCTGGCTCACTAGCACTACAGCCCTTATTAACAATAATCTGTTCGTAATCTCCAGTGGATTGCACTGCAGAACTTTTCCGAACTTCAATGCGTTTCCGAACCAGTTTCAAAGACAGCTTAGGCAGTATCGTTTAGTTTCGAAACAAAACAGGATCGAAAAAAACACATCCAAATGTATTGCCGAAGACACCTTATCGAACTTCCTTTTTTCTTATCTTTTTGTAGGTTCTTTGAGTGTTGGCAAATTGTTTCAAAGCAGCAGTTTTTCACTCGCATAATCTTAACTGACACTCACGTTGGTGATCGCGTTACAAACCCGCATCTGCTGTTGTTGCGAAATGTCTCGTGATATACTTTTCACGGAACCCGGTTTCGGCAAAGCGAAAAGTCGTCTTGTGTTAATGCAAGCTCTGCGACGAAAAATGCTGCAGGAAGTGGACGACGTTTTGCCCATATCGTTCGAACCGGGCTTTGCCCAAATGCGACGTCGCACCTTTTTCCGTCCTTTTGAATTATCCGTTGAAGATGTCATGGCAGATTTGGATGCAGACATGGATGACCTTCGCCAGTCTGTGCGATGGCAGTTATCTTCAGGCAATCTCTTCAGAACAGGATCTCGTACTTTAAGCGGTTTAGCTTCGCCAGGTAGTAAAAGAGGTCATAGTGCGCAGCGCTCTAGCAGCAGAACCACGTTTTGGGATGGGCCGGAGGAACAGGTACTCAGGAGCTTCTCTGATAAAAG
>JGI24022J15233_10004897_pt1 | contig 13990 bp, 8 predicted proteins | sample Ectturendosymbi2_FD_15233 | JGI IMG/M metagenome (IMG submission 15233) | reverse complement strand
CGACCAGGGGTTGAGAAGCATTGTTGCAGATGGTCAAAAACAGTTGGATTTTTGACAGCTGAATGATGCATCCTCAAGCAAGACTGAAAATAGAAACGCAAAAAACAAAGTAACAATTATCAAACTGTCAAGCCAGTGGCAAGATGCCAAATAGGAGTAATTTTTCGACAATTCTTTTGTTAGTGAATCCTCTACGAAAGAAACTGACGTTTTATTGCTGGCTACAGCAGAACCATAAATAAGTACTGGAACAGTGTCGTGGCATTAAGGAAACAGTTCTTGAAGCACAAGGAAAAACATGGAGTCTATTCCACAGACAAGGATTTGCGGATAACCGCATATGCACAACTTTTGAGCAAAAAGTGTAAATCAACGAAGAAAGGAGAAAATTTAAATTTCAGGGTTTCGTACACGTGGCAAGGTTTTGGAAGTATACCTTTCAAAACAGTTTGAATTTTTGCCTAAACAGCCTTTGTCGATTTGCTAGCGCGATTGACTTGCTTTCGTGTTCTGATGATGTATGGTTTGTAAAATCATTCATTTTTGTGTTAATAGCCAGTTTCCATGTGACACCTTCTAACGTTTCGTTGGTCTGAGTGTCTTGTCACTGTCATTTTGTTATTAGCCCTGATGAATCATGTAAGTAGTGTGATTTACCAGAAGTACCAGACGCAAGAGCAGTAGTTTGCGCATGCCTAACCTAACCCCTGAATGGTTAACTCTTCCGTGTACTTTCCTATTTGCATCAACTGAATCCCTAAAAATCAGGCATCACTTGAAAAAAAAATTTCCTGATTGCATCACCTATAAATTTTCTTTATTCTTTTCGGTCTCGCACTAGCTTTCTGCAAGAATGTTTTTAACAACTGTTGTCGGCCTAGTTGCTGTCTTTTCAATGGTAAATCCGCGCAAAGTCAATTTCAAGTTCGGCGGTAAAATATTGGTTGAATGCGTTTTGTGCTTGTGTGGCTGACCTGCAACTTGTAACGTAAAAATATGACAAGGTGGCTTGACCTTGTACCGGATTGTTGTTCTTGGTAAAGATGCTGACTCTTCATTTAAGAAAGTGCATCTTTAGTTGACTACTTTCTATGTTTACGGGGCAGGCAAACTTACGTGGCTTTGAAACTCGGTAGAGTTTTAATTGTCTTGCTTTCCTCTTTTACAAAAAAATATTCCCTCACTGTGTGGTTGATCACAGGATCTGGTGCTTCAAAAAGCAACTCAACTTCAGCGTTGGAAGAGACGCACTTTCCTGCACTTTCTCGGCAAAATCTGAATGAGCACGTTCACAACTTGTTAAACGGTCTGGTCTCACTTCAGCACCAAGCTACTTTCTGCGACTTCTATCTTTGCGTTAAAGGTAACAACCATGCTCAATTTTTTGGTATAGTACTTCCTACGTGTAACAACAACAAAAAAGTTTGTTTTTTGCCATAATTAATTCATGAATCCCAATGGAGGATTAATTAATTACTTACGGCTTTTACACCATACATTGCCAACCGCTAACGCTAGATGGCCAATCAAAGGGTTTGAAAGTGTGGAATTTTTCCTAGTTTATTTTAAAAGAAAAAACAAGAACGTTGCCACTTGACATTTTTTATCAAGCTCTGATGACGTTATCAAAAACACCCTGACCCCACACAGTCATCACATCACACGAAAAAAAGTTCAAACCCAAAAGTCCCCGGATTTTTTAAAATCGAATTTAGGACGCCTTTTGCTTCTTTACAGGATTTGTACAGCTGTCTAGCTCTATCGTTCGGAAAGTTTTGACTGGACAAATCCGAGCCACTATAAAGGCTTTGCGGCCCTTAAGAAGGCTTCAACTTCACCTCCTCCCGTTTTGTGCTTGAAATTAACGTGCAATGTAGAAGCACAATTGCCAATAGTTCATTGTGATCGCATTTGAGAGCGCGTGACGTATGCTGACAAATCCGTGAAAGCACATCTTTGTTTTTGAAGAGACAGAAAAAGGGCCTGCGCACAAGATACCCGCGCATAAGTGTGTTTTGGCGGCGGCAAGTGAATACTTTCGTGAATTATTTGGCGTTTCAAGCAAGACTTACGCCAGAGGTGAGAGCTGTGGTTTATAGCTGAGTATAAGGGAAAAGAATTGAAGTGTATCGTGATTTTTCCCGTATACTCGCGAGTCCATGAAGAAAAACGGGTTCAGAAGAAAACGGGTTCCAAATGATTGAATGAATTAAGATCTTAGATTAAGGTAGAGCTACTTCTGCATAGAATATTTGTGTATCAAAATACATGTCCATCGATACCTTTCACCTTGTTCGAGTTTACTTCTTCCAAATATGTAGCGTTTTGTAAATACTTAGTGTCATTGCAAACGGTTTTGCTCTGTTTCTATCGCATATTAATTAAATACTATGTTACTTCAGTATTAGGTGCCTGGAGATGAAATTTTTTAAAACTTTTGTTGTTCAGTTCAGATCACAAACAAAGTTTTTTTTCACCTGCCAGTTAGAATCAGGTTGGAAATTTTAATGCGCTTTGCACAATAACGCTATTATCATTTATAAGAGGCGTTTTAATCTGAATTGCTGTATGTCTTTCAATTTAATTCAAATATCTCTGTCAAATACAAGAACATTTCGCTAGATCAAAAAAACACTGTTTTTGTTTCTGCTTTGACTCTGAAGCAGATTCTCCAGCATCAGCCACAACATCAACCGCCAATGGTCATAACACATCAGCAGATTTAAGCTCTGCTTCTGAATTAACTCTGGATTTTATCATTCCTAAAGCGGCAGTCGAAGCAACTGTTCATTTCCTATATTCAGCTATGCTGGATGTAACACCGCAACTAGTTTTCAATGTCTTGGAGGCAGCAGTGAAACTAAAAATATCTGCGCTAACGAAGAGGTGCGCAGGAGAAATACAAAAAAGGTCAGTAACTTTCATTTAATCGATGTTTCTTATACATATGGTACATGTTTCGACAAAAATCACTGCGACAGATATTGCTGTTGCAAGCGCAACCAAAACAATCCGAGGAGCAAACAGACAAAAATGCAGATGAAAAGAAAATCTACGAAAGATTTACTTGTCTTTTGAGTAGAAGAACTGCTTTCGAAAATAATCTCATACTTAAAAGATTCCTCACTGCTTGAAACATCCAGTCTAGTGCAATTCTCGATGGTACGTAATTTAAGAAAAAAAAACTCAGGATAAGCCTCTGCATTTTCTTGAACAAAAGAATTTGATCAAATTGAAGTGGTGTGTGTTTTCTTGTGAGCCAAAAACAAATTCCGAGTTTGTATCATAAATTATTTACAATTTAATCACATTCACTCGTGGTTTGTTTATTTAAGAAAGCTGGAGTTGAGAGACTATAGCAGACTATGTGTTGTCCGCGTTTTTTTGTATTGCCCAAGAAAGAATTGAATAAAGGTGGTACATTAGGGTCTTAACAGGCGTAACTATAGGCCGAGGTATCCACAGTACAATTTCTCCAAGTGGTGCACGGTCCAAAAAAAGAATCAGGGAACCATTGAATGAAGAAACCTGATTTTTTCTGTGAAATCACGTATGGATATTCATAGTCTTCTGAAAGGTGTGGCAAAATTGATTTTTATGTTTATTGCAAAATAGACATAGTAATGAAGCATTGTGACATAGATAATCTCATGATCCATCGGATTTTGCGAAAGCAAAACTGCATTCTTAGTTTTCAGTGGAGAGATTTACAAAAAGCACTTCGTGTTTCTGCGAAACTCAATCTTCCAGATCTACGAGAATTTGTGTTGCGACGTTCGATCGAAAACTTCGATGAATTTGCTGAATCGCAAGAGTTCGTCATGATGGATGAAAACGAGTTGCAGGTCATTTTATTCGCAATGCAGTGCATGATTTAGAATCAGAGTTTATGCTTCGAAACTTCACCTAGGTGTTTCATTTTCTTCAAAGTGTTTGATCAGAAATTGGTTGCAATCCTCTTAGGATCTTTCTGTACAAAGCATTTGTACTTTGCAAAGCATCAAAACGACATCTCATTAAAAGGCTCCAACACTAAAATGAGATTGTTCTTTGGTTTTGTCTTTCCTTCGATTAGCATGATGGTGTTGAATGGTGAAACGACGAAGCTTCAATTGTTCGTTGTATTCGGATATTGCTTTTCTGCAAGGAGGCCTGCAGCGAGTCACTGTGTGTCAATTGATCTATCACCTGGTCTTGACCGTGAAAGACAACAACACTCTCAGGATTTGTTTTAGCTAATCGTCGTCAGATCAGAGGTTCTTTTGGAACTTGCAAGAGATCAAAGCTAGNACAGGTTAGGAAAACTGTGTCCAAGGCTTAACATTCCATCCAGTTGATTAGCGCGTCAAAATTAATTTTCAGCAAATGAGAATAATGTGCACCACTCAAAATACAATTTTTTCTCATGTGAAGATTGGTATCTTTTTGCATGAGTTAAGGCCCCTTGCGACGAATCTACGATATTTGCCAAACTGCTTTCAATCCTCCGTGGAAATTTCAATCCAACAGGAAAACAACAGAGCAGCTAGTCATAAATCGTGGGTTATTCGCACGTAACATTCACACCTGGCCACCCAGGCTCGAGTCGAAAACAACTCAGAAATTCTCTTTTCCACATTCAATGCTATAAGTTGTAGAACTCTCTTCTACCACTTCTGTTTCTGTAATCAGTGTTGCCACTGGGGTCAGTCTCGCTAACATCACAACGTTGCTTTTTTAACATCAGATTTTTACGTTACAGTATCAGTTATGCTAAACGTTTCTGTTACCAATAACTAACAAAGGGCGATAACCCAAGTTGAATCCGAAATAGAGTGACGTATCGCCATTAAATGGAGAATTCGGTTATGCGTTAACGTTTAATGTTATTCTTAACGCAACGAAGAGAGCTTCAGTTTTTTGGAACGATCACCAAACAGACATGAGTTTGGGAAATTGAGGAAAGAAACATTAAAACTATGAATCTAACTTACTTTCACCCTGAAAGGATACGGAAAACAAAAACAACAGCCCTATCAAGATTAGATGTGTTGCCAAAAAACAGCAGAAGTGGCATCACTGTCTTCAACTTTGCAAACAACTGAGATAGAAACCCTTCAACGTTCATGCATTAGAATTACGTTGTACGTGAGCGATCCTGATGACTCGACCTTTTGAGGTAAAATTAATGTAGTAATTCAGCTTTTCGTTTGCTGGCAGTGGAACGATCTCAAAAGATGCATTTTATATTTGATTTATACATTGCGCGATTGATAAAACTAATTCGTAATCCATTGAGCAGCAGATACTGTGCAGAGGTTTATCACGAGTCATTTTCTGAAAACATGCAGAGAATTTGAGCGTGCTGTCCGTTTTGCAAATATGAACTATTAGAGCAACCTCTTGGTAAACATGAAAACGATCAGTTTCACAAAAAATGGACGTCAAGTCTTTACCTCTGCGTAACGGATGACGGTCATCAAATATATCTCTATCCCCGTCTTTTTTCGGCTATAACTTCCTCTAGGCAAATTGAAAAACAGAAGTAAAAATAACTAAGCATTTTATGCTACTGCTTCAAGAAGTCTATCTTTGTCAGACAAATGTGTTTACAAAATCGTGTACCAATCTGTTTCCACACGGGAACTCACGTGCCAATAAAGTCATCGCGAAAAACAAACCTCGAACCTTTCTATTCTGTTTTGCATTTCTCATCTTCAAATGACATTTTTAACATTGAAACAAACGGCCTCATACAAGTGCACCACTGCAGAAAGAAAAAATCATGGGTTGGTATAAATTTTGCCTGTAATCAAAATTTTCCGTTGATGAACATGTTCATCTGACGACGCTAATTTTATTGCAATATGATAAGGTTGATTGCAACCTTTCAAAACGCTTAGATCATTTGTTCTTCATTGTGTGGCGTGGCACATAAGATTGTGGATATTTTTCACCAAAATCGAAACTTTTGGCTTTGTGTGCCTCATGAGGCTTACGGTTTAAGTGCAATGATGTTCGTGATGCTGTCCGCCTGGGTTGAGTTGAGGTTTTCTAATCATTACTATAACGCATCGATGTAATTCCATGACGTTTCTTTCAGATGCTTCATCGCCGTGTTGCCTGTGTCTTCAGGCATTTTGATAATTGATATTAAATTTGCTGCGCAAATAGATTTGTTTCAAAATTTAAAAGCAAGTCGAAAGACGGGTTTCTTTCAAAACAGACCTGTTCATGACAGACCTGTTTATGACAGACCCGTTCATAGCACACCACCTTCACAACAGATCATTTCATAACAGGCAACGTGGTCTGTTATGAACGTGGTCTGTTATGAATGGGTCTGTTACGCACGTGGTCTGTTATGAAGTGAACTCGTCGGTTTTGAACGGCCACCGAATGGAAGTACTGAGGGCATAACGGCATTATGCCTGTCTCAAAGACATTCTCTAGAATGAATTAAGAATGTATCCTGCAGCTTCATTCAGAAACTTTTTTCTTGATGTCAAATTGATGTAGATCATATGCCATCGTGCGTACTTTTATTTTCATTGCTTTTTCAGATTACGGCAAGTAAGCGAATGAAATGGTTTTTCAATTACAAACATCTGCCCACAACGAACAGATGCGAACAGAAAATTATAAGAAAAATATCCTCTAGTTGTGATAGCTATTTTACACTGCTATAAAACTTCGCAAGTCACATTACAAAATGCATACTTAAATTGAACTAAGCTTCAAACACCTAATGAATGGCAAACCGCAAGTATCAATGGAAGCAATGTGCAACACACTATGAACGCACGTTTCTCTTCTGCTTATTGATGTAGTCTCTATGGTGATTGCATATGAGGCGGTGAGATTACCAACCCAGAACAATTTGTGAAACATCTTTTTGTAATTTTCTTCACAATTCTAAGCATTTCATATTTTCAAACAAAGCGCAACAGTTTCAACAACTTCCAATCCTTTCCTAGAGCATCTCTGTTTGCAGGAACACAACACCAACGTAAGAGTTAGCTCATTACCTCAAAATGCTGCCACGTTTCTTATTAGTCCTAAAAGAACGGCGACTCTACAGTGAAAAAAACACTCCTCTGAGCTTTCCAACCACTCAGAATGAGCTTCTCTCTTCCACAGCCGGTTTGACGGTGTGGAGAACAGTCTTCTGTCACGTTTGGCGGTGCCATGGAGAAAACATCCTACTCAGAGAGAAACCCTATCCTCACCATAGTGGTTTGGGTTCCGTCATCATTGAACAACGTTTTCAAATTTGGTTTATTCGTCCAGCGAAATGAAGCACTGTAGTTACGATAACGCAAATGTCACGATAAAAGCGCATTCAGTTAGACGGTGCGACCAGCGCATCCACAAAACGAAGCAATGCATATTGATACTGTTAGCGTTTTTTTTTTACATTTTTCTATGACACGACGTGTTGCATTTCTGGGTCAGCATAGTTTAACTTTTTGTGGTATTCATCGTATCAACGTTGCTCGTATCTATCGCCGTCTTCTCTTCACAATAGCAAGGCGTATCGGTTTCTTTACCGCGTGTGTGAATCTTTTTCGGGCGATCGAGTGTCGTTTATGTTTCGAGCAGTAATGACGCGATATACAGTTTTTGCAGGCAGAATAAGATAACAATACACAGTTGCGTCACGAGTGATTACTATCAAGTACGTCGTTGGCGCACCTACAGCGGAAAATTTGATATTACGGTGGAAATCAACATAAGCAATGCGTTACGTAGTTGGAAAGCGCTATAAGAGAAAAGCAAATCATTGTTGCTTGCCTTCATCTCCATTTCACTCAGTGGCGTTTGTTGAGAACACTGTGCGCATAATACGGGACATAAGGACGCCATAGTGCGTATGAGTACAAAAATGGTTTGGGTTCCGTCATCATTGGACAACGTTTTCAAGATACGTACTATAGAAATGATCTCCATGAACATGATCTTGATGATTGCATTAAACTGCACGAAAGTAATGCTGGAAACGAACTTTTCGTTTCCTGGCAGGGGAACTCGAACTCTTCTAGTCACTTTTTCGTTTTTCTTGTTTTATTTAATTGCATTACCGCTAAAACCAGATCGCAATGCTATACACAGTAGATATTTTATACGTAGCAGCACGACTTAACAACTTAAGAAGTTTTGCATTCTTAAAGCTAGCTGCAAATTTCCAATTTATCGCCATCTACTTTCGTTTCAACCGAACTCAAAGTCAATATCGATTAAAGCCTTCTCTGTTTACCTGATTGTATTTATTTATCTGAGCTGTGCAACACCCTTCAAATATTAATGAAGCTGATATATTGTCGATTTCCACGGAAAGCCAATACCAAGTTATAAAATACAAGAAATTTTGGTCATCAGCCTGAAACATGGTGTTTTACAAGGGGAAACGTAACTAGCCACATCAAAAACAAAAGCTTGTGTTATTTTGCAAAGCGTTTGTAGCAAACTTTTTGCATTTCTTTGAAGAAAATGAGTTTAATTTTTTTGTTTTGATATAATGTCACGTCTGGCTTATAATTCATTTCGTCATCATGCTGTAGAAAAGCTTTTGCAACCTCACTCTGTATTAACTTGGACGAGAGCTTTTACTGCAGCAAAAGATGAAGGTCAACTTTTGATTTGTAATTCCTCTGCTGCGGTACGAACATATCTTAACGTTGCAAAGCAGGTGCAAAAACCCCTGACGCCCTAGCTCTGTGTTTCACACCGTCTGTTCAAAAAACACCCTCCGACATCGACCTTTGTCCAAAGGCACGTCACCTGGTGTTTTGGATTAAATTGCACATGTAATCATACATCAAACTCTCGAACATTTGCTCGAGATATTGCACGTGTCCTTCATGAAAAAGATCGCTTTGATTTTTTTGGCAAAAGTTTAGTGGCTTTGTTAATAATTTTTACTTTCATGGTACTTCTGCCCACCTGTCATTTTATGCTCATGAAAAAACGATTCTCCGAAAGTCTCTTTCTCGTCTACATATCGATATTGACACATATTGTCCGAATATTAATGTTGCCAACGGTTATCTTGCCAAGTGCAGTGCGTTTTACCTCTCTCATTTTTCTGTTCGTAAAGTAAAACTTTAATCTACTTTAGTCATAAATATGACAAAATTATTGTCATCACGTAATCGAAGGAATTCGCCATAACCGCCTATCCTGTTCGTTGCTTTTCACCGTGCAGACGCATTGACTTGATTCCACCATATTACTGCACATTACCTTTGGGCAGTGGTTTCAACGCCTCAATACCCTTAAGTCAACTTTTCGTCAATCTGGACATCCCTTTTTTAGGGGTGGACACCCCTTTTCAGGGGTTGGACACCCTGGACACCCCTGTTTAGGGATGTCCACTAGACTAGTCAGGGAAAAGGTTGGTGCAAAGATTGCATCACATTCATCAGCACCAAACATCTTCTTCATATGTACCATGCTGCTAGTTTGCTAAAACGAATGTAATGATGGAGTGTTGATACATTGATGAAAACCCCTATTGAATGCCCCCACCGTCTAATATCAATACCCCTAGGGGTATTGAGGCAATGCTTCAAGAACCCTTGCGGTAGAGAATACAAACGAGTTTCTCTCGCGTGTCGTAGTTGGGTGAATTTTACTTGCTTGTGAGGCCAAAGAAGGGTCCATCGCGTTCAACACAGACCAATCAACTCGACAAAAATTTCTCGTTGCGCCCCGAAGAACAATCACGCAAAACATGAGCGATGAATATGAAATATTCGCATTGAACGCGGTTCCAAAAGAAAACACAAACAAATTTACAACAGGACAATAGGCGTTTCGCGTGAACTGCGGCACTGGCATACGTTCTCACGTCTAAGGAAAGGTGATTTACTATACTTCACGATGACTGAAGAAAGCGCAAAGCTCATTTTGGTCTTAGGAATCAATGCACTATTGTTGGAATTACTCGGTGGTTCTATGGTGTTACGCGCAAAGACACCTACAGGAAAGGGCACAAATGGACACCGGGTTTTACATTTGCAGCCTGTTGCAACTTTCGTCATGCTCTCAAACCACTTTTGACCTTTGCGGAGCAGAAGCTTTTCAGTGCATTCAGATCTCACTGAAAGATTTGAGCTCGCTTGGCTGAGTTTCGTTCAGATTACAGTATCGTTTGCATTCCATTAGATGTAATTTTGCCATGTTAATGCTTCGTAAAGCTCAACAGACTTGAAGAACCGCAGAAAACAGAACTTTGTATTGTAACCTCTGCGATTGCATAAAGATGCTAATCTGGACTCTTTTCCACCTAATTTATGTTTTCAGGAGATATTGGATTATCGCAAAAAAATTTTGGACACATCCATTGTTTCCGAGCTTCAGATGTTCAACGCCATCCTAAAGTGGCACAAGCAGGTAGAGATATATATAATTCAAACGCGTTTTGATGTAGCTTCTGCTGCGCATGGAAAAGAGGCCGATGGGGGATTAATGTGTTTGCATTTGGAGAATTCTTCAGCCTGAAATTTGATGGATGGTTTGAAACGCAGAGCATCTTAGATGTACAATGGTCTACAGTTTAGACAGTCACGGTTGCTTAATGTAGGCTTTAGGCGCCCTATGGTCGTCTTAATCGATAAACAATTTATGAAAACGGAGTATATTTGAACGTGGGTCCTTAAGATAATAAAATACAAATATCAACGAACTAGTTTTGTAATATGGCGAAGTCACGGACAAATCATTTGTATGAAAACTGAGGGCCATAGCTCTTTCTTCCCCTAGATTAGCAAGGCATAGTAAGAAACTTGAAATGTTGTAAGCATAAATGATAGAATCTACTCTTTTAGCTCTGAAAACTCCGCTTAGTAGCCTATACCCGGCCTGCATGAAAAATAATAAAACGGGTTGGTCACACGAGGTAGAGAAAGAGATATAATACATCATAGTAAATTTTGAGGAAGCCACTTGCGAACTTGCGGCAATCACGTGATGGCGTCATTCGATTTTCATATTTTCACATGTGCAATGTCGCAGGTGAAAATCAGTCACCATGCTTGCGCGATGTTGCATTCACGTGCAAGTACTTTTTCCGCTCAAGGTAAAAATTCCCATGTTTTGCGGTTTGGTCAAATGTTTGTTTCAAAATCAATTTTGACAAAATTCCACTTGAAGCGCGTTCATGAACGGAGCCGCCTGCAGATGGAGGCTCTTGGAAAACTCTCATGCCAATAGCAGTAGACTGGCATCAAACTATGTAAAGGCCAGGTTGTTTCCTAATTTTTCTCTGAAGTTTGAGCACACTGCAGCAGTGCGTTCATTTCAAAAACCCTGAAAGGTCAAGTTGCACAAACAATTTTATACCATGGTGGCTACTCCCAGTAAGTATGCAACCTTTCCTCGCAATGCAGTGTAAAAACAAATATGAAAACTCTATGAGGTGCTGTCTTTAATGTGAGTGTGCGTTACATCTAAGCTGTTGAAACAATATTTGAAACAATTTAATGAGGCAGCAGTTGAAACGATTTGAAAACTTTAGCAGTGCATAAACGTTCTTTTTCAGAAAATCCACTATTTAACAAACTTGCGGAGATAACTAAAAACAAAGATTATCACCGCGATTCCGTACTTTTTCTACGGACTGGCGTATTTTTTTCTTTGTTTTTTCCGATATTGCAACAGAAATTATGCCAAAAGGTCAACGCTCTGTTTTACAAACGTAAAAAGTCCACCACGCAACAAACCTTGCTCAAATGTGAAAATAAACGTTAACAAAATATATTTGAAACAATTAAACAATAAATTTGAATCATCTATACTGCCATTTTCTTCACACACAAAGCGCAATCAGCGGTGTAGCCACCGCCATAAAGTCGTAGTAAAGCAGTCTGTTGTTTGTAAGGACTAATTCGCTAATCATGCAGATTGCACAAACTTCAGGAAATGTGGGGGCAGCATGAGTGATTTTTGGGAGCGACCCCAAGCAGGAAGGGGGGTTCTGTACCTCATCCATCAGAGTCAGGTGATGACGGAGAAGCTTCAAAGGTTTGACATTGTTTGATGTGAAACGAGCCCTGTTGTCAGCTTTTAATACCACAAAGGCAATGGAATGAACACTAAAAAACTTGTATTTTCAATTCTTTGAAGCTTTGTTGAGATCAGTGATATCTTTCTTAAACAGCGGTAGTGGTAATCCATGGTCCTTGTTGTTTATCCGCACTAACTGCTTCCATTACCCAAGCAATAATCCTGGAACCAGAAATGTTAATCCCACTGAATATTGACATTGCCATCTTACCAAGAATGTTTTCTGAAAAAAGCCCATATCTACTTTTTCTGGAAAATATGAAAAGGACCGTTATCTTGGGATTTTTAAAACAGAGTTATTTGAAGGTTTATTTGCCACTTCAGTCTTTTCTGCATGCAAAAAAACAGTTTTCTTTATTTTTTAAAGATTTTTTCGCTTTGTGACAGGCGAAACTTTTATTGCAGGCAGCGAAAGAAAGACGACCAGCAGGACAGCGACTCTTAAAATGTCTCAACTACGGAAAAATACCCCATTCTACTTTGTTGGGTTACATCTTGGTGCAAGACATTGTGAGCAATGACTCTGAGCTTCGTAGTAAGTTACAACGATATGCCCTAAAGAACGTCCTCTTTGTAAACACCTTACATCACGACAGCGTGTGGAGACCAAACACTGTTTTCTAAATTTGAAAACTGCGCATCTGGTTGAGTTTCCATTGATTTATACATGTTGACGTTTCATTCGTTTGGATTGCCACTCGTCATAAATAAATTGGAAAGGAAACAAGCTCACATCGTACTTTCGTGTTTCGTTTCGTAAGTTGCTGTTTGAGTATGATTTTCAAATTTTTTTACTTCTGTAAAAGTCTTGGTGAAAGCAGATGTCATTTTAGAATGAGCTCCTACGGAAACAACTAAACATTCGTGCTCCTCAGAACTGAACTTTCAAACGAATAACCATCGGTTGTGTGCCTTTGTTTTTCGCCAAAGCTTAAATACACGGCTCAGGGGGTTGATTCAAATTAACCAAACTTTTTGCTCACCTGAGCGCATTGCTCGACCGAAACTTTTCTCTCAAGAATGATTCACTCAGCAATCCAGCACCGGTGAATGGTTTCTTCAATCCTTCGTGCCTTCACGAGAAAATCATTTGCTGCAGCCAAAGTGGAAGACGTCTTGGGTCTCGACAAGAAACGAGTTTTGCAGCGTTTGCGAAATCGCGGCCCCAACCGGAATCTAGATAACAACGGTGATGTCACAAGATCACTGCGTCCTTCTGTGGTGATTGTCGGTGGAAGGCTTTTTGACCAGTTCAATTCTCAGGTCAGAGTTCGTTGGCAATAGTGGAGCTATTGAACTTCATTCACATATTTTTTCGTGTTAGAATTTATCTTGGTAAAAAGCATGTGTTTGCGTAGTGTTTCCAAAAACAAAAGGCTGATTAGGATTACTTAGATTTTGCTTTGAAGTTGCGTTAGTGAGTAAGAATAATATTTCGTTAAAATTTTGTTTTTAATGTTAAAAAAATAATTTTCATAATTAACTGCAAGGTATCATTTCTTGCTATTTTTCAGAGTTTTGCAACGCTCTTTGGAGCTGGTTTATACCGAGGGGATAAATTACTGGGTAATGACCGATTGGGTGTTGGCGCAAGATTACGCGACCAGGAGAGGCAAAATTTTTGCAAAGTGTCTACTTTGTAACGCTGCAACGGTAGATTAGTAAAGCTGTAACTGTGGAGCGAATTCTCATCCGAAGGAAGTCATCCCTGTTGCGTTGATTCGACCCTATATCGAGAATGCCCCAAATAGTTTGTTCTTCTTCTTCTTCTTGCGTGTGTGCGGCGGTTCAGACAAATTCCACATGGTCCTCAACCCATTTAGTGTTGTTAACGTCAGGGGCCGCAGGTCTTCCAGGCAGTTCTGACGGCGAAGGATGTTACAATCGAAGATTTTATGATTGGCCGACTGCTCCTCAGCGCCACAGATGCATTCGGGTGTGTCTA
>JGI24022J15233_10004894_pt1 | contig 13992 bp, 6 predicted proteins | sample Ectturendosymbi2_FD_15233 | JGI IMG/M metagenome (IMG submission 15233) | reverse complement strand
ATCCCGAGCGGCATGTGCGCAAAGCTTCGCACTGTGGCAGCAAGCAACAATAGGGTTCACATGCCATGATCACTCTATTATTGCTTGTTCGCGCCACATATATGTCTGGTGTTGTTCTTCACGCACATCCCGTTCGTGGTGAATCACACATTCCACGCAACACCACCGGAGAGGTTGCAACACTACTATAACCTGCTAGCTCGATACCTACAAAATAACATCATTTATCTGGAGTCAAAAGGCAAAAGAACTTGGTTTTCAAATTCAGAATTTTGTTGAATTATATAGACCTAGACAAAAGATGCTATCAATTAAATTTTGCAAGTTAGATGTGAAGGACTTTATATATGTAAATCACACAAACAAGTGATTGACAGGAATGCTTCTTGCCTTCTAGTAATACAAATACAAACTGACCTCGAACACATTCAAAATCTTTGAACGTCAAGGGCGCCTTGTTACGGGAAGCAAAATTAGGATAAGCCGCACAGGGTACCAAGAAGGGTAATTTTAAACATATTTTAGTTTGTTTGGCAGCTTGTTACTGAGTGCTTTGTCCTTTTGTTTAAGTTCAGACCTTTCGGTGTCAACACTGATATTTTTCAAATATTTGCGATGATCCAAATGCTGCCAAAAGAAGACTCCATTGTTAAAATGCTTTCACCCCTGAAACAAAGCACCGTGTCGGTAAGAATAATATATAGTTAGTTGACAACAATACTTAGTATGCAATGTTTGTGATCTTAGAAGCTGTGTTCTTGGACTAGTGATAATAATTTGTGAATACTAAGAACCTTAGAAGTTATCTCATTCTTCATATTAATTTTTTGTCTACAAAGACTTAGCCTACTTGTTTCAACAGCTGAGTGAAGACACTGAAAGACTAAACATGGAGCATCCTTCGGACTGTGTTACTCTTGAGCCACGTACGTACTGCATCCTGTGTCGGTCAGGCTTACCTTCTAAGTACGTGAGAAATGATAGCAGTGCATTCAAGTTGCATCTGTATCCAAACCAATGAAAGCATTTTCTCATACAACGCAAAAGCTAGAATGCTCTTGGCAAAACGGAAGTGGTAAATTTCACAGGTGGTGAACGATAGCCGTAACTTTCTTCTCACAAACATGCTAAACCAGTGTACTGATCACCAAGGCGCTGTATATTGCGCAGCCTGTGGTGACTGCGATCAAACATACAGTACATGTGCGAAAAAATGTCCTTCAACACGCGCAAAGACAGCACATCAGCAATACAAAAAGTTTTCATCCTGATAAAAGTGCTTACAAATATTGAAATGGAGCTAGGATGTCATATCAGTTTTTCAATAACTCTAATTGTTGCATTTGAAAATACTTTTAGGAAAAAGACTGTTTGCCGAATCGTTTTGTTTCAATTCGACACCCAACGTTTAATTGTCAAGTATCTTTCAACAAGTGAATGAAGCAACGTTTGGCCATACATGACTAAATAGTGGAATGGGTATTTTTACATCGCTTTTATATTCAGCATAAGTAAAAGTTCTCCCACTCTTGCCCTCTTTATTTGCACAGGTTACTTTGTTGTCCCTCTTGTCTTTATTCCGAGTAATTACGCGCGATTGATGGCTTCTACAGCTTTGCTGTTTCATGTCATTTGCCTTGATGACAGCTTGCTGTCACCTTGCTGAAACGCCGTCGTCGTTTCTAAGTTTGTAACAGTTGAGCTCAACATTTTATATTTGTCATCATGTTGGATAGCGCTGAAATATGTTGAACATTTTCATCTTGACTAGTTCTGCAATATGTTGTACACACACACCTGTCATGTGTAGCTCCAAAATTTTGCCGCAAGATCTCTGATAAACCTCTACTGCGATGTTCCAGTTTTCAGTTTTTTTTAGAAAGCCTCTTTCATTTATTCACATTTTTGTCTATCTAAAAACATTAGGTTGTGAATTTTTAAACAAATCTGAAAAACGTGTCGCCTATCAAACACACAGTTATCACCTTTGGTTTGGAACGCAGCCACAGCTGTCGCTCGACATCAATAATTGACAATGCGCTGGGTGTAAACTGGTCTTGCTAAACAACTATATCAACTCTTCGGTGTGGAAAGCGGCGGTGTCTCATATTTATTTTGACATGAAAATTCTGCGTTCGAAACGAAGTATAACGAAACGTAGGAAGAACTTAAAAGCAAAACCAACACCTGAAAACGCAACAGTATTATCAGTGTTTCCCCTTTGAAAAGCGCAAAAGAAAAACTTCCGTTAAGCCAGGGAGGGCAAGCTCATCAATGCAAAGAACGCATTCAGAAATTCGTAATTTTAACATCTGGTAAAATGTAGCCATTGTCAAGAATGATCAAAATAGGAGGTTGCGTTTGCCGTGTTAGTCCGTAAATTTGCCTTTGTCGCATTCCTTCGTAAAGCTGAAGTTTTCTCAAACAAAATTTGCTATTGCTTCAAACATTTGCCAAATACCTTTCTCATGACAAATTAAATCGGTGGAGTCTTGAGGAACACAGTAAAGTTTGTTTGGGAGAATTTCGGTTTCAGTTTCGAGGAGCACAGGTCTCAGTTTTAGATCCCTTGGCTTGAGACTTTTAAAACCCTACATTGCTTTCGTTCAGTTTTTCGTCACGTTAATGCTACTGTCGGGTGTGCCAGACCCGGTTTTCAAAAATAAACAAATATACTTTCTTTCAACTGAAGTTCATCACAAAAACTACACTGAAAATATAATTCTCATTGAGCAGTTTGAGCACTAACGAAGTTACTTCGTACTCTAATATCATGCGATTTTTCATGAAAAGGTTAAGTAGACCAATATAGCGAAGATTTCATATAGATTGAACTGAACTAATAAACAAAAAATTATGGGCGTGAAGAACTTCTTTTGTATATTGCTAACAAACCGTAGAAGCATGCGCTGAGTGAATTTCAGCTCTTAACAGCCACCTGGCGCTTTATGGTCAATACAGCGTAAGGTCACTCACACTAACCATAACGTCGGGTCAGCGTGACCCGCAATCTCTACCCTCCTACCCAGCGTGACCCGAAATCACACCCCTACACCAGGGTTGCCAGATTGGCTTTTTTGACGCCAAATTTTAAAAAAATTGGCTTTTTTAGAGACACTTGGCGTCAAAAAAATTGTTTTGCTTTTTGGCTTTTTATTTTCAATATTTGGCTTTTTTCGAGGCAGTTGGCACATACTATCAGACTGGTGTTTTGGCTTTTTGAATGTCTTTCTGAAAAGTGTTATTAGGCTTTTTTAGACAGTGCTTGGTGTATTTTCTCAAAAGTTATCTGGAAAACCATAAAAGAATAAAGTTGTAGCATATCTGGCAAGTGGCAACCCATAATACCAAAGGTTCGAGTGGAAACACTGTAGAAAATGTGCACCTGTAGAGTGTAGTGATAATGCTACAACTTTATTCTTCTAAAATGTCCTACAATTAATAAACCATTTTAAATGTCATGTTTATTTAACAATTTGGCTTCTTTTTACCCGGTTTGGCTTTTTTCAGACATAGTTTGGCTTTTTTCTCAAGAGATGTCTGGCAACCCTGCCCTGCACTGCAAAATCGAAAAGAGCGAGGACAACAGCAGGCGCACCTATTTACAAGTCACACAAAAATGCAGCTACTGAAGCGTGGAAAGCGCTCCGACGCGTGCTTACGTAGGTTTCACGTGGTCACCGCATTTGACTCGGGTCTTCCAGACGCACGATAGCATTCCAGGGTTGAGTAGTAAGCTTGATGTTTTCAAGCGGGAATAAGAAAAGCCGATATACGGTAGCAAATGTCAGTAGTTTGCAAAGACTGTTGCAGTTGTAAGGGAACTGAAGAATTTCTAGAAATGAGTGATTTGCCATTGGAATACGAAACCTACAATTTACCATCAGAAAAAAGAAAGACCTTAAAAGCTCATCTTCTTTCTCCCGATCCAAAGTATTGCCAAAAATGTCAAAGACATTAGCCTCTCTGCTTTAGAATTTGCTTCTCTTGCCCTCAGAATAAATTTATGACCTATAATTTCACAAAAAATATTCTTATTGGCCAACGACATACTGAGAAAAACAAAAAACTAAAACAAATTTTATTGGTCTCAGCAGCGGTTTTGGAGAAAAATGGTCAAAATTTCCTCCTTCATGTCTTACACACTGCTTCCAACGCTTATTGTAGCAGTACTTTTTGATGTAAACATCTTTTTAAACTTCTCTTGGAAAAGCGATTGTGTCCTCCCGAAAGAAACAAAGTTTGGGTTATTTGGACAAAATTTACTCAATGTGTAGACTGTAGATCAATACTGCTGGGGTCTTTTTCTCAGTTATGCGCAGAAAACAAGTTAACTCAGACCTGGTTCTTGGTTTGATTGCACAAGTATGAAGTCTTCATGCTGTTCTTGAGAAAGAATAAAAATAGTTTTAAAAAATAAGCGTTTGTGAAGCATTAGAAAGGAAACGGATTTCGATTAGCACCTGACAAATTTTTAGGTTTCCTATCTAGCGGCCTCTGAGATTCTGATCTCGGTCTTCTCTCAAGTTTTTTTCTAAGGTGTGGGCCTCACATTTATAACCACTTTTCGACATCGAAGGTGACGATGTAGACTATACCATATACTGGATCAAACATTAGGTTTAACTCCAACAGCGACGGAAATAACTTCACAGTTTATTAAAATACTGGCATCCATCTTGAACTTTTTACCTATTAGATAGATTCGAAAAAGTGATTTCATGTGAATTTTGTTGGTATGAGGACAATTGTCAGCAGGAATATTGCCACATCGACAATTGCCAACAAGGAAACTCGCCACCTGGGACAATTGTCATCGCCCAATTGCAGAGGGGCAATTGACACCTAGGACTTTCGCCACTCGGATCATTGCCTTCTAAACGTTGCCACCCCGAAAATTCCCGTACCAACAATCTACACTTAGTGCCACCTGGACAGTTGCGATATAGAGAAGTTTCCATAGGATAATCGCAACCCGGACAGTTGCTATTACTACAATGGCGACATGGACAATTGCTACCTAGGAAAATGGCCACCGAGAACAATAGCCACCGGGAATTGCAGCCAAGACCATTGCCACCCGGACATTGCTACCCCTGCAATCACCACCTGGGCAATTGAAAATTGCAACTAGGTTGCAACACGGACAATTCCTACGCGGACAATTTCCACTTGGACGACTGCGACCCACAAAATTCCCAACCGAACAAGTCCAAACGAAAATGTTGTTATGTACAGTAGTTTTTAAAGCAGTTGAGATTTAAATTTCACAATTTTTTAATCGTTGATACGTTATTTTTTTCGAACTGTGAACGCAGTAATAAAATTTTAACACATTTTTATTCGTTTTCTCACCCGCTTTTCCTCTGGTGAGGTTCTGTTGCAAAGGCAGTAGCTCTACGAGGGTTCGAAAAACACCATGGTCAACAGTAGTCTCTAATAGTTCTGCTGGCTTCATACCATGACTGGGCCAAGCCAGGTCAGAGATGAAATCGCACAACGTGACCCTTGGTCGACCTCTGGGCAGCTTCCCGTGCATGTGGCCAGCGGGTCTCGACTCGCCAATCTTTCCGGGAACATTCTGGGTCACCTGGCCAAATCAAGATAACTGAGATCTCTCCACTCGGAGAAGTGGCTCAACATTCAAGGCTTTACGATTTTCACAGCTGCGCACTTTGTCGCAAAGTTTCACGCCGTGGACTTTTCGCAAAAATGCCATCTTTGCCGCTTGTATTTGAAATAGCACACTCTCAGACATTAGCCAAGATTCATGACCATACTGTAGGTTAGGATCTGTTGTGAAAATGAAGGTTAACAAATTTAGCAGTATTTCAATCCTCTTTCAACTATTGTTTACTTTCTCCCTGTTTCAAAGAATAAAGTAAACACGTGGATAAATTTTGAAACTACTTTTTTAAAATTTTTCACCAAAAAAGCAAGTGTTCCTGCAATTAGTCTCCACTGAGACGATGCAATCAAATCTATCCGCAGATATTTTTTAGGAAATCGATTTCACGTAACTCTACACATCCTCAGTCCTCAGTAAACACGTGGATAAATTTTGAAACTACTTTTTTTTAATTTTTCACCAAAAAAGCAAGTGCTCCTGCAATTAGTCTCCACTGAGACGATGCAATCAAATCTATCCGCAGATATTTTTTAGCAAATCGATTTCACGTAACTCTACACATCCTCAGTCTTCAATCTTATTCAAATCGATTCAATTTGAGATCACGTTGGTGGAAACTAATTGCTTGAAAACAGATATGCGCAAGTCCAAATCATCGCAAAGTCATTAAAGCAGAGCGCAGTCGTTTGATTCCTCGCAAGCTTGCATCGAACCTGGAGCTTTTCATTGTAAAAAATTAGATTGCAAATTTCAGTCAGCTGCAAATAGAAAAACCTGGCATGGTGACATGTTTTCGAAAACTTGAATTTTTAAGAGCAGCGAGTTTGCTGAAAATAATAGTAAATTAACACTGTGCAGAAAAAGGTCGTGTTCGCAATTTGTATGGCGTTTCAGCGTGTTTGCAGTTGCTTTTTCAATGTTGCAAAGTACAGAATATTAATCAATTAAAAATAATTTAGTAATTTACTGAAGCTTTATTTTCATGCAACCAGAAAGAGGAGAAAATTGAAGTTAACTTACAACCGTTTGCAATTTCTGTAATTTTCGTAGGTTTAAAACTTCACAAATGGAAACTACATGCGGAAATCCTAGTTTCCGCTTTACCATTTGAAAGCCCGTTTTAAGTGAGCTGCAACATTTTAACGCAAGTCATGTCATTCTAAATTAAAGTAGTAAAGTAATGAAGCTTAGGGTTGATCTATAGATTTACTAATAGAGAACGACCACTAAAAATATCTACCTATCAATCTAGGCTTATGCTACCATATCCTTGTACGTACTAGGTAAACTGTTGTGGACGCCACCAAGAGGTTGTAGACCTTTTTGTGTGAAACACCTTCCTCTAATGCAGTGGTTCCCAACCGGGGAGGAATTCCGCCATAGGGAGGAATTTCATGAGTTCAGGGGAGAAATTTCTACTTTATAATAATAATAATAAAAATATAATTTGCATAGGACCAACACTAATAGGAGCAAACATTTAAACAGCTCCCAGCTCTAGCGTCATTCAACCATCATAATACAGGAACAGTTAAGCTACTTATTCATTGTAGTGTTGTATTTCTATTTTAAGCTGACATTGTCTCTTTCAATTAGTTATATCACTTTATATTTGTAAGTTATATAGTGGACTATCACACGTTTTTGTCGACAAACTTTAGTGCCATTACTTGACAACAAACAGCTTTTTTCCCAATTTTATTAATCAAGTTATTGTCGTCAATAAAGACCATTGTGCCAATTGTGGTTAATTCCAGACTGCGAACGCGAACAGGGGAGGAATGAAAGTTCCATAGGGGAGGAAATAAAAAGTTCCAAAATGAGCAAAGGAGAAATGCATCGAAAAAGGTTGGGAACCAATGCTCTTAAGCCTGAGAGAGTAAGCAGCACATGAGTAGTGAATTCGTGAGTAGTTCAACCAGATGCATCACTACAGTATAAGTCTGAGAGTGATATGGTGTGGCTAGATGTATTTCTTAACCTTCCTGAGTCCTGTTGTTACCTGTACCTCAAAGCACTCACTTTGCCCATTATAAAGAAACTATAGCAAAAAATCATGACAAGACTAGAGATTCCCATGCATATTGAAACTTGAACTAGAAAAAAATGTGACATGTATATAATGAGTGACTGAGTGACCTTTTGTGGGCTATTACGATTATCGTTTCAACAAAACCAAAATCTGAAAATGTCCCCTATTACCCCTATAACTGCATATCGATACCTTTGGTCTTGGATAAATAACCGAGATGTTATCTATGAGAAATAAATTGCAAATTGAAGGGAAAGAATCTGTTTGTTACGATTCGTTAGGCCGATTGTATTCTGATCATCAATAAAATACAAGTGGCCAAAAAATAACCAAACAAATTCAAGAGCCAAAAATTCTCTTGAAGTTTGAGCACGTCGAAAATTTTTTTCAAACCCTGCTGTTTACTTTAAATGTCGCCCCAATTCTTCCTCCGGGACTTTAATACGTTAGTGCAAAATCGCTCTATAAATAGATCAATACGACATGCGCGGTAATTACTGTATACACAAAATGGGAGTCAAATTTTACAAGGTTTTTAGGAAATGTCACGTAAGCGTACAGGATAATTTGAAATGTACTATCTTTGGTGCTAATGTACAAATAAAAATTTACTGGTGAAGAGCTGCGTACAAGCATAATGAAGGTCTGTAATTTTGTAGACCGTGGTACAGGCCTGTAGTGTAGTAGGCCACGGCAGGCGTGCGAGTCTAGGCCGCCGTAAGTCAATAGCCTAGACCGTGTTCGGCCTGTAGAATAACTGGTGACTAGTCTGTAATATATGCCGCGCTAGGACTATAGTTTTCAGATAGACCCGAGCACCGCTGTGCTAATGTTCCATGTAAGTGATTTTGGTGTGTTCTCTTTTATTTTGTTTTTGTTATTGCTGTCTACAAATTAGTAAAGACACCACCTCGTTATCTGAGGTTTTGGTATTTCTTTTCGGTGCCGTTGCCAAATCCCCTTTTCATGATCACAGCAGTTGTTCTATTCAATTTTTGTTTTAAATTTCTTATTATTATAAAATTACTTAAAAGCCTTTAATAAAACTCAGCGAACCGCAATTTGAAAGAAGGGGAAATGCTTACTATCGTTAAAAAATGACTTCAGAAGCGGTAAACAATTTCTTACGGAATGTACGGAACAACCACTTCATTCTAAACGATGCGCAGTGCCGTATTCCTACGAACAGGTTTTACTGTCAGGGATTGTTTCAAGACAATATTTTCGTTAAAGTTAGCCTGCGCAATATTTTTCTAGTTTTGATGTCTTTTGCAATTGCATGCCTCGCCATGCATGGTGGCAAAGACATTCCATGGCGATAGTTGTCGTTCTCTCACACATGTTGAGAACAAACACCCTGCAAGGTGCAAAGCCTACCTGTTTTCAGCGAGCCGCGATCTTACTGCTTCTTAACATCCACCAACTCACTCTGGGCCGGCCTTAAGCCGATGCAACCGCTGCAGCTGCATTGGGCCCCGGGCCTCTGGGGGCCCCGCGCCATGGTGTTTGGGTAGATTGTTCTTTTTTGCAGATACCCCATGCGCTTGAGAAGTCAGTGGAAACGGCTTATAAATCTCATTGTTAACAAACAACGCTCTCGTTAGAACGAACGATGAATATCCTCTATTATCGAACGTTAACAAACATGCTCAGATCTCGTGCTAAGGTTTTATATCTGCGCTCTACCATGGTCGTATAGCAGGCCCGTAACCAGCTTGAGACAGTAGGGGATAAAGCGTTTTCTGAGAGGGCCCCAAATTTTTTTAACTATGTCCAACCGTTTCAAACTAAATCCAACACATTTTTCCAGGGGGAAAACATTTTTTCCGGGCTTATCCCCCATGCTCCCCCCTAATTACGGGCCTGTCGTATAGCACGGTTGACTGAATACGATGACGTCATAAAAACACTGCTCAGAGGGACCCCGCGCCTAGGTCTTGCATTGGGCCCCGCACCTGCTAGGGTCAGCCCTGAACTCACTGCCCTTCAAATAACTCAGGATATTGATAACATGTCACCTACATTTTTCAAGTGAGTCGCGAACTGTGATAAGGAAAACGACCAAAAGTCTTACTTATTATATCCGGCCATTTTGTCTTTGCGGAAGTAAACTAGCAAATCTACAAACCTTAAGTTATTATCAAAACCAATATTTTTGCAGTTTTAGAAATATTTCCTTTACTTTGGCAAACGCTTTTTGCTGCTGTTGAATAGCTTTAAAATTATCGGACAACGTTTTATCCATTTCATCTATTGGAAGTAAGCAGAGGTAAAAACATCGAAACCACGAAGATTTATTGAACTTATGCCTTCCCATATTTAAGCTACGCCTGATCTTTATTGGTGTTTTGGTCCAGCAATCGACAATTTCTGTCAATCTCACTTTTTCACAAAACTTCAAAATACGTCACAAAGATATCTAGGCTTGAAAAAAAACAAGTTTCAATTATATTCTGTCTTCATGAGGCATGGTACCAGTTGTCGCAGAGGCGAAATTGAATCCTGTCGGTTTTTAACTGTTATGAAAGCCTTGTGGCAACAATTACTACAATTGTTTGTTGGAAACATTTTCTCCACCCATTTTGTAAGTCGTTTGTTTTTTAAGAAATGTTTCATAGATTACTTTTGTCAGTGGTTTTCATAGAAGCAATCAAAGTAAAGTGCCTTTCACCCTGTAAAATGTTTTTAAGAATGATGGCAATTAGTACAGTTCAGTACAGTGTGACACAATTAATTCGAATTGTTGTTGTTCCTTGTTCATAACAACATTTTTGTTTGCGATTGCTGGAGTGGCAGATGTTTAGGTGACAGTCGCCTACGTGGCAAATGTCGTAGGTGGCAATTGTCTGTAGAGCTGTCCTAGGTGGAAAATGCCGGATGGGCATAGAACGCTATGGTAGCTCAGAAACACCAAGTGGGATGCAACCGCATTGCCTTCTAACAACATGAGCGTTTGACTTGATCCCTGCTGCATTTAGCCTGTAGGCCGTAGCTTGCATATCCCTGCATTATAGGCTCTATACAGTTTGTGAAATTCATGGGGATCTAAGCAGCCATTTTTTAAATAAAGGTCATTGGGCAAAAGTTGGGTTTTGCACTCATTGCCCATTAATCAACAGCGAACAAAGTACTGAAATCCAATCGTGAATAATACAGTACATTTCAAAACCCAAATATAATCAAACTTCTCACAAATTACAAAGCCCTTTTACAGTTTTCGATTTGTGACTGTTTGCGCCAAACAGGTTTGACACTGCACAGCGTTTTGTAAGAGCGTCAGTGGTAACCAGGTTAAAATCACTCGCGAATCATGTCTGCAGTAATTCGACTCTTTCATATTTGTAGTTTACGTCGGGTACAGAATGAACGAAGTGGTTTATGATTGCAGTGCGTTGCGTCGAGATTGCCACGAGAGATGTATCAGAGGAAACGAAGGTATGGAATCTGGTGCTTGTGCCCTACTGCAAGCTAGGGTAGGAATAATTAAGGTTTACTGCGAAAGAGACTCGACTGAGACAGCACAAGATTTGATATTGACGCAGAACGAGCAGCTGCTGCAACGCATAGTACATGATCTTGCCTGTACTGCAAGCCGTTTTTTCAAATGCAGTTTGAGATTATTGTTTTTGGTTGCCACATTTTTATATGCTTTGATGGTGTTTGTTCTGAAGCGTAAAGCTTTTGAGTTTGAAACGAATGTAGCAACATTTCTGTCGGAAATGCCAGTATCGAAAAACTGTTGATAGGCATCTAATTTAAGCTTTGTCAAAGGTGTTCTCTTGGGGGTTTTGGAACGTCATAGTCGTGATTTTAACAGTGCTTATGCTGACATAGGCTACAGCTTGTAGAGTCTGCGCGCCATTTCTTCCATGACAATCTAAACAACCACAATACCTGACAGCACGGCATATATTATTATGTGTCATAAGCGTGATCTTTCCATTAGTTTTTGAAATTGAACTTGGGATAAAAAAAATTATAGCTGGGTTTGATTTCAACTTAATTTTGTCATAGAATCCACTTTGACAGTGGTTTTGAAACTAACATGTTGCAACTGACATGTTTTAAAACAGCGCTTTATTTCGATTATCGCAAAATATATTGCCCTTCTACCTTTTCACATAAAAAAACATACGATTCAAGGTGAGCGACTCACTGGAGCGCCCTGGGCAAGCGGGTTCGGCCGGCTTAACAACGAATTGTGCGAAACAAGGTCCGACAACTGGAGCTGAGACAGTAAATTCCTGCTCTGAAGTTCTCCATCTATTGGCACGATGTGAAACTTTGGACACCCATGAGTTGTCACAAAGAGTGAAGGATTTGCTACTTCAAAACAACATAGGTTTGAGCTTTTTCGCACTGTCGCTTTCTTGGTTAATCTCTGCGCAAATTCATCAGATTTAACTGCACAAGCAAACAGGTTATACATTTACTGATAAATTACTCTTGAAAAATTGCCATTACATCTTATTTTTCTCTTCAGCAGACCTGCAGACCATTTCCAGTCAAGGTCAATCAAAACTACTCTGTCTTATTTTTCGTGAATGCAGGCTACAGTATTAGCATTTGTGCTTGACTACTGGTCTCCATCATCAAACTTCAGCTTATTTAAAACGTCACTTTATTACAGGGCAACGTATTTTCGGTCAAGCGGTACTTGGTTTAACCCAAGGATCAGTCAGTGACTTGTTATCCCATCCCAAACCGTGGACGTCCTTGAGTTTGAAAGGAAGGGAACCATTCATTAAAATGAAGCTGTGGATATCTGACCCCAGTAACATTGAAGCGTTGAAAAGCTTGAAAATTGAAAAAGCGAGCGAAAGTAAGATATGTAGTCTACTGATATTTTAAAAGCGATTTCGTAAAACGTGCAAAAGACGTAAAGATATTGCGTTTTTACAACATCCCACGACAGAAGTGCTGCCTCCTCTTCTTGTTTAGCACATGCTCAGTTGACATTGCTGAACACTGGTTTGGGATAAACGCAAGCGCAATGGTTTCATTATTAAAAAAAATTTTTGCAAAAACCTGTCCAGTTAGCATGATGTTAAAAGAAATAAAAGAATACGTCGTTTCAGCCGTACTCGCAGTTTTTTTTGTAAACCAATTGTAAACAATTTGGGTGATTTGAAATATTCTTTGCACCGTTCTGAATAATGTGGGCGTGGGCAGAAGATGTTGAAATTAAATTTCACGCCGGACGTAATTGTGTTGGGACGAAATAAGCCAAATTAAACGCGAAAAAGTCATATGGACATGGCTGACAAATTTTCTATTTTTTTACACTGAAATAATTTATTCAACTTTCGTCTGTCAAAAACATCTTTATTCTTACGTTTATCTCATTGCTAATCAACATAAAGTAACACACGTATATACAATATATGGCAACCAATACAGGAGTAGTAATCAGTAGTGTAGTGCTGCCGGAGCGTGCCGGAGCTCCGCTCCGCCACCTCTAGCAGTGAACGATGGGTCGTTGCCTTCAAATGTAAACGAAAAACAGGCAGTCTCTGCAGGTGCTAGGCAGCTGGCTGCTNCTGCCGGCATCTATAAAATAGAACTCCGGCACTTATAAAATGCCACTACACCCCTGGTAAACATAGGTAGTTGGGAAAAAACAAAAATAGTTTCCCGAAAAATAGCTACCATAAGAGTCTCGGTTGAGAGTTTCATTGCATCCTGAGCAGGGTTCTTTAGTGTTCTTGCAGTTCATTTTGACGTCTCTTTCGATTTGATGCGCAGGAGTACTGTATATTAAACATAGCTGAAATAAACTGTTGAAAATGAGCCAATCATCTCCAGAATATCGTACTAAGTGGCATTCAATTACATATTCGATAATTTGCCTCTTCTCCAAAAGAATATGTTTATATTGTTTCGCACCCGGGTGTTTGCAGTAAAGAAGTTTTGAACAATTCGAAATTTCATTCCGCCGAAGCCCTTGATTCTGAAAACCTCCACTTGTAGTTCCAATGAAAGAGGACAACATGCTTTTCAGATCACATACAAAGGATGCTCCTTTCAAATGGCAAAATTTCGTTTTTTTATTGCAACGTAAGGGAAAAAAAGAAAGCCACATCACTCCTGAGTCATACTTCCTTACTTTACCAGGCAATAACAAAGGCTCTCCTCCAGCAAAAAAAAGAGACAGAGTTGTATTGACGATGCCCGAAAAACTAGTTTTACTTCAAGCATACGCTGTGGAGCCGTATCCCACCCAAAGCACGATTGAGAGACTAGCGGAAGAACTACAGAAAAAGTCCTCAACCATTGTCAATTGGTTTCACAATTACAGGTATGGTACGCGCATCATTGTGCCCCCCCCCCC
>JGI24022J15233_10004886_pt1 | contig 14001 bp, 5 predicted proteins | sample Ectturendosymbi2_FD_15233 | JGI IMG/M metagenome (IMG submission 15233) | reverse complement strand
CGCTTCACTTGAAAAAAATACTATTGCCCGCCCTGGATGACATTTTCCGACCCTCATGTACACAACGTTTGATTAATCATGGACAATCGGTAAAACATAATGATTTGATCAGGTTCGACTAAAGGCTGATGTAATAGGTTCAGTAAACAGTGTCGTTGATTTGCGCTGAAGTATTTATTAGGCTTACGCATCAAAACCTTGATTATTCTGAAAATTTTTGGTGCAACGTTCGGGATTGGGAGGGGGGGCATTGCCCCAATTGCCCTCCCCTGGCTACGCGCCTGCCTTCAGACGCAACAGACCAATAATTTGTTGCAACTGGTTGCGATGTGACGAAAGCACAGAACTTGGCACCAGTAGTGCAACCAGAATTTTTTATTTCGGGCACAAGTGGAGGTTAAGTACTATGCGTCTCAAAAAACAATACCTTGCTTAAATATGAGGTTATTCTTGAATTTGTAAAGATATCACACAATTTCGTGATTTTTCATTGAAAACAACAAGCTTACGAAAATATTTCTTTGCTAATTTTGTAGCTTGTTATGTTTTGTCAATGAAATGTCAGTGAAACGTGTCCCCTGTTATATTTTGTCAATGAAAAGAGGACACGTCCCCCACTGGCCTTCTCTCTGGCCACGCCTATGCCTGGAACTAGTGAATTAAAAACGTAACCGTTCAGGGCCCGCAACCAAATGAAAAGTTGTTGCAAGCATCCAAGCCTGCAACTAAAACGAAGAGTGTTTGGGGAAATGTCATTGTACTGAAAAAGAAACAGATCAGTTTGAAAAGAAACTTTCAAAAACGAAAAAATTTGCCGACGATGGCTTGCTTGCGAATTCAGTGGGAATTCCTTGGTTTATGCCATCCTCTTCCCCTGTGAGAGGCTGCTACCATCCAGGACATGAATGTAAACTTACGACCACGTCAAATGATGCATCAAATAACATGAAAATGCACATAGATGGTAAGAGAATAACCTGCACTTATGTTGAATGGGCTACTCGATAAAAATCGAACGCGGCAGGAAAGGCAACTATGGCAACAACTCTTCCAACTGAAAATTTTCAGAACAAAACGACATAATTGCAGATCGAAAAAACGTAAACCTATCTATAGGTCCTGTCGCTACTACAATAGCACCTTGAAACTTTTTTTATTCTACTAGTCTTGGGTAACCATCGTGGGTTTAACAACGAGCAGGGATTGGAAAGCAGCTGACAAAAAATGGACTTCACCAGCGTTGGAGTTCCGCTGTTCGTTGCAGGTTTTTGCTGGTCTGCTTTGTGAGTACAAACTGAAATAGTCAATCTGCAAGAGCCTCAGATAGCACTGCTACGAATTCATATGTCAGCTTAGTTGTTTTTCGTGAGCAGCGGACACGCATAACCAAACGTTTTTCTTATCACGCTTGGTCGCATTTGCGTTTCGCTTTGTCACGTCACAATGCATCGTCGCTTGGAGTAACCAGCGACTACGGCAGTTTCCCAGCATACAGTTTTATAAATAGTTTATGTTTTACTGCTGAGTTGGTTGATGAGCATCAGATTGATAGCGTCTGCTCGATGGTTTGCAGATTGAGCCTGCCTACAGTGGTTTTGCGTCAGCAAGCACTAACAGGAGATATTATGATGAGCTTAAAAGTATTTTCGATGCCGTTGCTGAACATCTATTAGTATTATTATACCTCAGATTTAGAACACAGGCCATGCTAACTTTTTTGTTGAGTGGCGTGAACAGTGGACACGTTGAATCGTGCAAGAGATGATTGCTTTGTTGCAGAACGACAGACTTTTCAATGTTCAAAGCGCGTGTACAATTTCTCATTTGGAAAATTGAGATAATCGTCAGCTTTTCTTGTCTTGTTATGGGTTGAATTTGCATAATGGCAAAATTTAAATTCATGCTGTGCTGTTTGTCTGATTGTGGGCACTTCACGCGTTGTTTGTTGCTTATGAAAGATAGATTTTCTGCAAGTGCCAACAACGATTTGCAATCTGAAAAGTGATGGATTGCTGACGTGATGTTACGTCATTTGAGTCGTTGCAAGTGGAACCGCTGCGACATGACAGGCGTTGCAAAACGAGATTTTTTTCAGCGATAAGGCGGATAAAAACGTCATTGAACGCACTGATAGACAAAGATAAACAAGCGAATGAAAAAGTTTCTCAGTCATTTTACCTGGTGGATGTCTGGCCCGGTTAAGGTTTAAATGTTGACCCATGCAATGGGCACATATACTCCGGTTACCTACATCGGCCATACCGTGAAGGTTTCTTTGTTTACGTGATTCGGTAACGAGAGCGTCACGCTGTACGTAAAGTTGCAAGAATATCCTTTCCTCTGATTTCGTTGTGACCGAATAATATGCCTTGCTTAGAATCGAGATGGCGTAGTATGAGAACGCAGTACCTGACCGCCCTGTACGCCAGTGTTGCCAGGTTGGCATTTTTATGGCCAAATTCCAGAAATTTGGCCTTTTTTGAAGTTGTTTGGCGTGAAAAAACATTGTTTGGCATGTACGTCATAGTTTGGCATTTTTTTGGCCTTTTTTTGATGCTGTTGGCACGAAAAAACATTGTTTGGCATTTTTTAAAACCTCTGGCTCAGCTACTTTTGTCGGCTTGGAATTATAGAACTTTTTCCCAGGACAAAGGTCCTCTGTTTTCTGCCATGGTCCCATTCTCGAAGATCCAAGCGGCTTTGTCGTCTGAGTGACGTCACAGGGCAAAAGGCACAATACTTTTTTGGGCATGACTTCGAAAACGGCGGCAGTTTCAAGCAGTGTAGACTGGGCGGTTTTCGGAAAATAAACATAAGTCTATGCAAATCAGGTTAGCTGTTGCGCTGTACAGTGTTTAAGTTTCTTTTAAGAAAAGATCTACTGTGCAGTGTGTGTTGTTATTTGTAGATTATTGGTATTCTTCATGCTTGTGTGTATGTAAAAGTGCATATCAATGCAGCTATTAGCAATATTTTAATATAAGCACATGACAGTGCTGCCAGATTTTCATATAAGTTTAAACCATGATAAAACCAATTTAGTAGATCTCCCCGGTTAAAAAAAGTTAAGTCAATGTGAATGTAGCAGTTTTTGATATAAATCAATGTATACTAGAACTGCGAACTTTGGTAGACTTTCTTTTTGTGGTAGATATTTTGTGGAATTGTTAAATGTCTAATGCTTGGTTTCAAGAATTAAGTGATTGGAAACTATGGTATGATGGTACATGTGTATTTTCATGAACTGTGATTTATTGTTTTCGGCAATCCGTAGATAACCTTGTTTCTATTCAGCATTTTCAAGCAAAAGTAAATGGTAACATATTTTGTTCTAGCTCTAGCTTCAGGGACAAAACCTTGTATTCAAAGGGTGAAAAATGAGTGAGAGTGTTTCTAGTTTAATTCTATTTGTTTTTCTAAAGTACAATGGTTTTTTGTTGCTTTATATGCTATAATTAGCGCCTTGTTCACAAGTACCACTGTGTTTTTGCCAAATTACTCATCTGGTTATATAAAAACCAACAGCATTCAGCCTGTTTCAGCTTGTTTGGCATTTTTTTGCAAGTGGTTTGGCATTTTTTGTTCACTTGGTCCTGGCAACCCTGCTGTACGCAGCTATGTTGTGGCTCTACCTCCAAGCGAAAGTCAATTCTTGTCTACTGCCTTTAGAGTGTCACCACGAGTAGTAACCTGCGGCCGCCCATCTCCGCTTACCCAGTGCTGAAGCGCGCATACCGTAATAGAGAAGTAACGGATCAAAACTAGAAACTTCCCAGCATTAAAGCATTAAAAAAACAAATTTGAAACAGCTTTGTTCTGTTACCCGAGTTGCAAAACAACAATGCAGCTTTGCCATGGTTTCCAGGAAACCTTGTTCAGTTTACCTCAACGTCTAGTGTTGGAGGTCACGATTATAGTGAATAGACCTAGTCTCGGATCACGGGGTGATGTTAGGGACAAGTACCCCAAACGTAGCATTTGGGAACGCCAAAATTGAACTTAACCACTGGCGTCGCAGACAGCGGGACGACACTGATGTCATGGATCAAAATTAAAGCTGCTCGAAACATTGTACGGACCTTCTCTCGTTTAAGTGGTTTACGAAACTGCTTTAAAAATAACTGGCAGCTGTAAAGTACAGTGTTTGCTTACAAACCACTGAGGAATGTTTAAAGCCATGTTGGGGCGATAAATAAGAAACGCAGGCACGTCTCAGTGTTTTGCATATTGACATGGATAGACACCAACTATGTTATTTACCGGCCGCGTATTAGAGGATGTAAGGTTGAAGTTCATTTGAAGCAGCCTTTTGTTTTGCGAATTCAATGCCTGTATTCTTCGGTAACATTCGTATAATTTGCCTGCATTAGTTCAGCTGCCTTTGGCAACCTATTTAGTCTGTTAAGGACAAAAAAAAGATACTGTTGTCCCAAAGCGAGGTTCTGTAAACAGGTATGGAGTTTTTCCAAAATTCCCAGGGAATAACTGCCTAAAAGAGGGCGTTGCCTAAATTTTTGTGGGGATCAGTGTCTAAAATTTCCCATGTAGTACTGTTTAAATTTTCGTGGTGAGCAAAAAAACATATATTTCTAGGGAGAAACGAGACAACCAAGTTTTTCTGTAGAGCATGACTGCTCCAAGAACGCGATAAATGAGTTTCACGTTTCATGGCTCTCCTTTGACGCAAGCTTCAAATCCCTGTCCCGAAGGCAGTAAAGTCGTATCCCTGGTTCGTTGCGTGAGAAGCAACAAAAGTTTCTTGTGTGTTTCCTTTGTTTAAATGTTGAAAACAGGCGGCGTCGAATTTTTGATAGTGGATTTGTGTCAGCGTCGAACCTTGTCCAACTTCATCGATGTTTTCAACGTATGTCGAGCAGTGAAATTGGTTCCAAGTTTTGCTAGTGAGACTTCTTAACGATGATAAAACTCAAAACAAAGCTTCAAAGTTTTGTTGTTGTGGCTGTTAGAATCGATTGATATGGGAGGTGGAATAACTGATTGGGCAGTTGCACCCAGGCCCGTAGCCAGGTTTTAAGTTTTTTTTGGGGAAATACATTTTTAGGGGGATACATTTTTTTTCAGGTTTTAAGTTTTTTTGGAGGAAATACATTTTTACTAGGACAAACGTCCGCGGTCGGTTGGTTACGTAATGCTGGTATGTACGGTAAATAATTTTTTTGGGCAACGCAGCAACTGCGTATAGTGACAACTCCGTGCTGCGAAAGTTGCCAAACCTGGCCGAGCCCTGAAGTTAGATCCACATATATTTGACTTGTCGTATTGGATCCGCTATCACGTGGTTTTTGATGAAGTTTGAAGCTACTGATGAGCATAATACATTCTGGAAACCATTTTTGCAGGACCTCGTGTCAGTCAGTCTCGCTATCACTCGTGTATCGCCAATAAAAGACAAAAACATCTGAAGTGTAACTTTCAACAGCCGCGACATTCAAAGCTGTAAAAATTGCTGTAGAGCACACACATGTGTTAGAGTTAAAGAAAACCTTCACACTTGCGCATTTGTAACGCCGAAATACACTTGATACACACGTGCTTTAGTTGATGCGATTTTTGACTGGTGACCAACTCAGAAACATGCGTTTGGGAAAAGTGACGCAATTAAAGTGCCGCTGCTTTTCGGCCGAGTCACTGTGCACAAGGATCAGGTTGCAGCCTGGTATAATTTCCACGCATTGCTGCGTAGCACGAAGATCCCGACCTGTAGAACCATCCAGCCTCTTGCAGTAGAAATTGAATCTGGACCTGTCGAACTCTTGCAACGAAGCGCGACCGCTTTTCAAGTAGAGTAAGTCCGCATCAACTGGGGTTTGTCCAGAACTAGAAGCTCAACACGTGGCCGACAATTAAGTCCCCTTTTTCAGTCAAAAGACAAACAAGAAAAGTTTTAAATTTTGCGCGGGTCTCGGATTGGATTGAGTTCAACCTTTGACCCACGAATGTGATCATTAAGCAAAGGCATGCTGACTGGGAGCACGGACAATTCTTTTAATTATGGAAGTTTTCCGTATGGTAGATTGAATTGCCACTTCGTGCTACAGGTGCTGCAGCAGTCGACACAGTGTAACGTAGGTGCCAATTTCGCTACCTGTGACTGAAGCACAGAAAGGCGTCGGTTTGCGTCAGCACACCTTCTTTGCTGCAGACTTGTACGAAAACCAGAGAACGCGCTTTCTGCGGCGACAATACAGCGGGTGACTGCTTCACTCGCTTCAGGGCTGCTTTGCGCGATTTTTATTTTGCGATGCGTTCGCTCGAATGCGAGCTCGTTGGCTAGACGGACGTTTTGTTACGGCTTTTAAATGCTCGCCAGCATAATGGTCGGCGGAGGTTGTCTGAGGAGCAACTGTTGCGAATCGGAAGTTGGGCTGATTTCTGTCGTCTAAATCTTTCAGTGATCACCGCCCCTGTTTTGTTAGAAGTCCAGGCTGTTTTGATTTTGCACCGTGTGCTTGTAGAAACTTTTGAAGCGATTCTCATGTGCATCAAGGAAGCGTTGTTGGGAATATCATGTGCATCAAAGATTCAAAGACCGAGAAATCAGTAATTTCACGTTGAAGACGCGGCAGATAGGCGCAAGGCCACGATGGTAGATTAAGCGTCGCTTGCTTAGCGGGTATGGCCGAGGAAGCCTGGAGTTTGTCACGCTGGCTTAACAACGTCTTTGTTGCTACCGATTTCACCCATCATTGGTAATTGTAGGCTTGACAGCGCCAACTGGGTTCCTATTTCATTTCGAAGGCCCATGCTTTTCAGGCCTTAGAGTGGCAAGGCAGAGGTTTGTAGTGTTATTGCTTGCGCCTGGCAAAGTTTTCGTAATTAAACAAAAGTTGCTGGTCATTAGTAAGTTACAGAAAGTTACTACGAAGTCACAGAAAACAAGCACTGAGTAAAGACACTGATCTGCGGTGCGCCTTTGCGGCTCGGCCGCAAAAGGCTGTGTTCCTTGCTGGGCACTGCACTGTACCAGTAGTCGGACAGTTTGAAAGGTTGCCGGTTCCAGCTGAGGATAACGCCCCGTCGCTATTAAGTTAACCGAAAGCCCGTCAGTGCTCATAGCACTTTAAAAACTTCGCGTTGCGGTCCGATCAAACCTGTACTGTGCGGAGGCGGAGTCTGATTACTGCTGAACTGTGCCGTGGTGGTCTCTGTAGATTACTTTAGACCTGATAACAACCTTAGCAACATTGCATTAGCAAATAGTTCCTGAGAGCAAAACTCTTCCCTGGTGGCGTTGCGGGTAACAGAGCCTTGCGTGTAAGTACAAAATTTCGCACGAACTCAATTCGCAAACGCGAACAGTATCGCTTTTTTTACAAAAAAGCTTGGTTATCGCAAACAACATCTCGACTGTGTTTTCGGCACGATGAAAGTCGCTTGAGGTGCAGGTGAATGGAGAAAATAAAATTTCCATGCTGCAGACATTGCTTGTTGCATACTTGGGTGCAAATGTTGAGGTGAAAGACCGAATTGAAATCGGAACAGTGCTTCTGGTCTTTGCTGCTCCTGCGCTGCCACCAGTGCAAATAAATGAATTTGAAATGTCGAATGAAAATAATCTGCTGCAGAGAGAGCTTGTTGTTTCGGGATATGGCCACCATATGTTCAAGTGCAGTTTTAAATATCGCGACCGTTTTGAAGATGCAGATGCGAGCGTCTGAAGATGGGAAGGTCGAAACACCTAATTATATTTTGTTTACCTGTTGTTTCTCCAGTAGTGATTGTAATGAAACCCAGTCCCCTGCTTAAATTGCGATCCTACGGCAATGGTCATATTTTAATCGTGTCGTTCCATGTTTTACTTTCAATGTCGTAAGTTTTTGTTGCTTGGTTGGAACGCATTGCATCACCAAGACCCTGGTAGTCGAAACATTGAACGAAGTCAAAACATTTTGATAAATATTGCGCTGAACTGTGACGTAGTTGTAAAGAATATGGAAACGTCGAAAAAGTAGCTTTGTTGTTAGTTTCCATTTCAGTTATGTCACTGTGTTCAATCTCGGCTGAACTTCTAACAAAAGAGCCATAGCGAAAAATTTGAACAGCCGTCAAATAAATCCCAAATTTTAGGTGGAACCTTTCTTCTAGTAGACTTCACTTCAGCTGATAAGTTTTCTGTCGCTGGACTACGTTTTGTTCTCTTTCGGACCGGACGTGATGTTTTTCTCGTGTCGACCCGTTGCAGCTCGCATTATGCACAGCGTGAAAACGAGAAGGCCCGGCAACACACTTATCCACACGCTTTTTAAGCGTTTTTACCTGCACTTTTGCTTTGAAAGATTCGTTCAGACTTAACGTCAAGGAAAACTTTTCCGCGAACCGGAAATGCTCAGCGTCATCATCCGGTCGGGTCCGCAATAGTTCCAGCGGTATTTACTAAGCGTTCCTCAATCACATATCGGACGTGCTATCTATATTACCGTGTGCAATAACGTGATATGCTAACTTTATATGTTTTGCAATCTTATATCAGAATAAACGCTCTTTAGGACGGCCGTCGCTGAGCATTAAAAGAAAAGAGGTTTTCCAGAAAAGGATAAAATGTTTTAAACAGGGCGTTGGAATCTTTCAAATCAAGCGGAGTTCTCAAGCTTATCTTCAAAAAAATTTAACTATGCCAGCGAGAACGACTGAGACTAAAAATTAATAAATGCGCCGTGTTAAACACAAAATGCTGTCACGAAATCCGTGGTTCTTTCAACACTAATCGCTGCAGTGGGTGTTGCCTGCGTGACAATCAAACGTCTGTGTTGTGATAGTCGATGGGTTAAAATATTGAGTGGCAAAGCATGAAAAAGAAGGACAAATGAAGTTTGGCGCAACCTCGTGCCGGATATGGGACGAGCTTTTGAAAAGCCGTAGTGTCCAGCGCAAGCCGAACGTCTGGCGATCCTACCTTTGTTACGTGAAAATCGAATCTACTACCTGTTTTACTTTTCTTTTCCTTTTTTCCATTTAAGAGTGTCGGTGTTCGAGGGCACGTCTTCATTTAAAAATATTATTTTGTTTGTCTGGCGTTCCATACCTTACAAAACGTTCGCTTCGGATGTTTATCTCCTGCGGCAAATTTGTTGTTTACTTGCGTAAAGTTGAAAAGCATTACTACAATGTTGGTTTCTTATCTATCGGAAGGAATACTTTCCCAGCAAAGTATCAGATACTAAGATCTTATAGAGTATATATTTCTCCTACTAGTTAGGCAATACCAGCTCTGATTCAAATGGAATGTACAGTATTTGTTGGTTTCGTGTATCTTCTTATTTTTGCTCGTTGACAAGTTGTGAGGCAGTGCGCCATCATAAGCCTCTAATGAGGCCATGCCGCTTTTCTTTCGCATTTCTGAATTTTATTTGCTTCCTCTTTTAGTGGTTCTCTCGGTTTTGTAGGAACATGTAAACGCAAACCAAACACGTGCGTTTTATATTCAGGCATAAGAACAAGGTGGAGATCTTCTAAATCCAATTGCATTTTTAGTGCTCAAAACAGTTGCGTTTTGTTTGAGCAGTGCTTCATTACATTCCTGATCAATTATCTGATTTGTACTTCTACTCTCACGCGACCCTTGTTAAAGTTTAAACTGAAATATCACGTGATAAAAAGTTCAAAACATCACCCCATCACTTTGTGATCCGATGTCGTATCCGACACTAACTAACAGCTTTGCGCTGTTGTGGTCAGTGAAATATTTGAGGTGAAGGTGGGGGAACACTCACTGATATCCACACTTCTTGATAGTAACGTGGGAGATGCATATGACCTAATATTTAACAACACTTCAGCATCAAGATGCCACAAGAGTGACGCAGCTCAATCTGATCGCAAAGTGTTTCTTTGCACTCTAGCACAAAAACTAAGTTAGCTCATTGTTGCTTGCTGAATCAGAACATAGTTGCTCACGAATTAAACTCTTTAATCAGACATCAAAAAATTTGCTTGTTGCCCTTTTGCGTCAATAGGTTTTCAGAAATGCTTTTCTATTTGCTTCAGTTTGAAAAGACAGACGTAGCAATGGAGCAGATAACTGACACGAAATCAATTTCCTAGTACAATAAAACACTGCGAGCAGATTTGCACAGTCAGAATCATCGCAAAGTTATGAAAGCAGTGCATGGCACGTTGATTCCTCGAAGGCTCAAAAGCAGATCTAGAGGTTTTATCTGGGCATTCGCCTACAAGAATTTCCACACTGGATCTTCCAGTTTCACTGTAGACTTCTGACTAGCAGTGCCAATCTGCGTGTCGCTAGCGCATCTGTGAGATCTTAGCCATGTTTTAATGTAATCTAGTGCAAGAACTGTGTGAGGACGCCGTTCCCACCCCACCCTGTTTAAATCCATTTTTATTGCCCACACTGCTTTTTTGGTTAGATGTGTGAGCGGAATGGATAGAAAACAGCTGTAGAGCGAGCTTTTTACGATGGGAAATAAATAATAACCCATCAAAAAGTTTGAGGGCAAAAAATTACTGCCCATTACCCTGGAAACATCCAGGACTGTCACTCATTTTAATGAGGATGTGTGAGGGTAGGACTTGAATACGTGACCCTATTGCTATGAACCAACGTGGACGTAGCCAGTGAGTCACGTTTTGAAAAATTTCGCCGCAGCAATTAAGTTCAGATACCGACATCAAGCGAATGTTGTGTAGCGCACTGCGAAAAAGGCAGGTGGACGATGGCACGCCTATCTGCTGGCATCACTGTTTTTGGAAGTAATTAACAGAAGCGAGACGCCATTTTGTTTGGGTATGTAAAAGTTTTTGAGTGGACATCGTCAGCAAAATTTTAGACCGGGGAGAACGTTTTTACTTTTAGTTAAAAATAACGTCGTCTTGCAAGTAATGATGTCTAATAATGCTCTAGTGCTCGGACTATTCGGCCGATCAGTTTGGAAACAAAAACCCTGTTAAACCGATGACATTGGAACTTGAGTAGAGGGGTCAGAGGTTGCTTTCACTCCTACCACCTGACAATCGAAACATCAAGTTCGGAGCTATTCAGGGACAATAGACTTGGTTTTATCACTGCCTGTGCGGTTGATATCTGTTTTAAATAATCTCGTATTGAGTCGCCGTTATTCCTGTCTTTGCAGGCCTAACCCAGTGATGACGTAGGCATAGACGTGCTATGGAACACCAACCTGCTCGTTATGTCGCATCACAACATTCGCTGACTGAAAAGTACAACGCGGACAAACGGAAATTGCTGAAAGAAGAAGAAGCGTTAGCTGCTTTACAAGNTCACAAAGCAAAGGCTGCTTTGCTTGAAACGGAAGTCGACAATTCAAAAGATACAGTACGTCCGACAGTGAACGGAACGAAAAGAAGATTCAGCGACACGGGCGAGGCCTTAGTCTCTTCCACTACCAGTCATTTCGAGGAGACGAACTTCAGGTAAGCAAACGCTCGTTCGGCCGCGAAATTCAATCCGGTCAAAATTTGTGAGCCAGACGATCAAAGCCGCTCCTGCAACCTGTGGTGCTGCTGGCGCATTTAGACCCTTACCGGAACAACAGCCCCTGATAAGGAATGGGCCAGACAAAAGACACCCAGGCTGAAAAGTACCGGAGGTTGATTACCGGCTAGATGATAGTTTTTTTTAAATAGTCCATTAAGAGCTAAGCCTGATAGAAAAAGTGTATTCCGCAAAGGATTAGTTACACGGGTGCTTCTTCCACTTCTGAGAGGATGAAGTAACTCGGTGGTGTTTTCCTGGTTCAGCTGTTGAGACTAATGGAGATGCTGTGCCCTTGCGTGCTTTTTGAAGACTTCCAGCATATTTCATATCGCTAAAACAGGCATTCGCCGGATTTCTCGCCGAGGGACTACGTCGAAGCGTCGCCGTCTCATCACCTGCACCACGTCATACGTCGTCCGTCGCGGCCGCCTGGTCGCGTATCATCAACAACAGAAACGGCTGCAGCAACCAGCACCACGTCATTTGGTAAGCGAGATAATACTGTCCAGGGCGTGGCAGAAATTTTCGTGTCGACGCTGTGTTAGATGGTTTATATACTTGTCCACTGCACGAAAACTCATTCGGACTGAGTTCGTTGTGTTTCAGGGCACGTTTTTCGTTGCAGCAAGTAGGTACAAGCTGCTTTTTTCAGCAGGAGGCAGTTTTTTTAAGCAAGGCTGACTTGTTTGTCTGTCGAATTTGCTGCTCTGCGTTGTTTTTGGTGTTGGAATATAACGGCAGATGATGATGTCAAGTGGACCTATATTAGACACACCTGAATCCTGTGTTTTTGTGAAGTTTGTTTGAAGTTGGTTTGCGCAGTTACTACTAATTACTGTACTTCTGAAGTGTTCTATTTTGAGCAGCAGATATTTATCACACCTCGAGCTGGAAGTTTGCGTTGTAATAATTGGTTAAAAGTGGAAATGTCATAAATAAATACAGAACCCTTTGCCTATCACAAAGTTAGTTTGTTAAGTGTTTATGAGCAGCCTCATAAAATTCCCCGCGAAGCGATTGATCAGGGAAAAGATGATGCTGACTCATTCGTTGCTAACAGCCAAATTGTTAATGGCGGACTATACCAGAAAAACGGGCATGATGAAAGATGAAAAGACCGTAACCTACGAAAGCGACCAACGTTGCATCGACTACAGTACAGTGAGCACATTGTGCAGCAAAACATCGAATTTTATTAATATTAATAATAATTACTTTGAGTCAGACTCATGGTCCATATCACAAGGGTAGTCGAATAATATAAGAACGCAAAAATGGATAGTCAAAACGCATTACAGAGTAGGTGTTAGTTGATAATACGTAGCCAACACATAGAGGTGCGTAATACTGAAACAGCGCACCAGCTATAACTGCATTCACTCATCATCATAATACCTGCTCACCTCCGTTCATGTTGCTTGTGAACTATTAGAGGATTGGAAGCCAGACACGAGTGATTATCGTCTTCATGTTATGCAAGTAGACGTCAGCGAATTGCCGGCATGTCATGCAGGCACTCCAAGTTTTCTTTGAATTTCGATCACGTTTGGCGGTAGTTTTGACGCAGCTCTGCATTTTCTTCGTTAAAAAGCTAGAGTTGTTTTTTTGCGATCCAAAACTTTGTTCTTTCTTACTTTTTTCTCGTCCATTTGTACGAACTTGTTTCTGAAAAACAAAAACCTGCGGTGAACGTGAAAAGGTAATACCCAGCAATCGCCGTCTTCTTTAGCAATAACGTGCGACCCCGTTATTGTCCAAATATACCGCTATATTGTTACAATGTTCAGGTATATCCTTAACATACAGCTGTAGTGTTAGGTGGCATTGATGAAAGGCGATATTTTTTGACTCGAGGTAAAATTATATTTACGTTCTGTTTCCATGCGTGGTTGAGCGTTTTCAAGAAATTGCAGCATTGTTTCAATTCAAGCTCTTACCGCGTAAGGGAAAAAAGGACCGATTAGCGGAATGTTTGTTTGCTTAGAATTTTTCGTCGCGAACACTGAATCTATGTCAGCCCTTCTGTTTCTATGCGCAGAACATTCAGAATCGGCTGGTTCGGCAAAAGCAGAGGCCTCCTTTTAAGCGATACTAAGCGCGCGGTGTCGTGAAATTTTGCTGACGCATGCGAAGCGGCATCTTGCAATCGGACCTTAATGTTTGTTTGCTAGCCTACTTTCCCCCCGTATCTGGCACTTTCTTTTGTGTGTGTATGACTGTAATGTCAAGCGGCTACCGTGAAGCGGTGGAATTCGCGACTATGCCCTTGCGGGAGCGGGCGCCCACACTTTTTAAGTGAGTCCTTGGTCGTTCAAAGTCACTAAACGCGACGAAAATCACAGCGCGCCAATGTAGTGAGAACGCAAATTTTAACGCGCCGCGTTTTGCGAACGCGGACGCGGCTCTTCGCATCGAAGATGTCGGATTAATGAGATCAGTGCATCCCGAGATTCCGCGAGAACATTCATCACACGCTGCAGCGCTCCGCGTTTTTAAAGACGGGCTGGGAGAAGCGCTGACGTGTCTTG
>JGI24022J15233_10004885_pt1 | contig 14003 bp, 10 predicted proteins | sample Ectturendosymbi2_FD_15233 | JGI IMG/M metagenome (IMG submission 15233) | reverse complement strand
GCTGTTGCATTTTCAATTTTAATTCATAAAAAAATATGAATGCACTATTGGCAAAAATGAAAGTTATATCAGCACAGCAGATTAAAATCAGATTGTTTGCTCACTAATTCATTTTGTATTTTATCAGTAAAGAGACAAGTTTTTGACACACTGCGAACAACAAGATATATGAACAGGTTTAGCGCATGCGTTTCAGAATCAACATTTGTACTAGTGTTGTTTGTAGGTTTCAATACCAACACTGCAAGCTTACCAGCATTGTCTTGCTCACTTCCAACTCATGATCGGTGCAAAGCCAAATGTTGGGTTGACTATACCTTCGAGCCACAGTTCTTACAAGCAACCATGCCACACACCCCGCGTTTACAACTTGCATCATCAATCAACAAAAAAAATGGATTTTTTCGAATTTAAATTTCGCGTTTACAGAAATGCATCAGGACTTTTTCTTCAAAACTTTGAATCCTATATTTCTTGAAATAAAGGCAGCGCGTCAAAGGTTCTTTGCTTCCATGGTGGCAACCAGCTGATGTTTTCGGAGGGGAATTTGTTGTAACTTGTTGTGGTACTATTTTCATGGGTCGTGTTAAAATGATTGTAACTTGTTGTTGCACCTAACAACTAGACATGTTTTTGAAAATTCCGGGGGTGGGCAATTGGCCGGTTACCCACTCCGTGGTTGCATGCCTGGTTGCTGCTGATTTACTCACACACTGATCCACCGTTGCGGCTACCCGCCCCACAGCAATGCTTACTTTGAAGCTGTAAATGAATGGTTCGATTTTTTTTTATTGCCGCGAAACAAAGCACTTTGCAGTGCTGACAAACTTTAGTTACATGTTAGCAAATTCGGTGTATGATTTTTATTTTTTCTACTGTAGTTTAACTTTTATTATTCGTGCTTTTCGATGTATTTGATGTTGATCTTGCGCAAACATTGGTGGGTGCTTTTTAACCAACTTCTCAAACAAAATCGGAATTTGTGAGTTTGCAAGCCTTTGTTGCGCATAGACCATTTTACCAACACAGCATTTCAACATTTTTAAAACTTGAAAGGTTGTCAAACAATGAATTGCTGCCGTAAATGCTGCAGAATGCAGCGGTTGCATAGAAATGCTTTTCATCTTTCCTGCCCAAAATATGTTTGTTCCGATGTACATTCCATGAAACCACAAGAAATCATTTGAGCCCCATCCATTTACAATATAATTTACAACAGTTTATACACAAAGTCATATATCTTCCAAAAATGTTTTTTCTAAATAAGAACATTTTTATTTCGTCATGATCTGTACGTGCAACCTATAGTTTATTGTGCAGTAAACGTACGGTTGTTTTCATGTCATGATTCATGAATATAAAAGCATATCCATTTAGGAATAAACAGAGATAAGGTACTATCACATGTCAATTTTAAGTCATAAAATAAATATGAATACACTGTTGGCAAAGCTAATGCATTTTCGGATTCGAATAAAAGCTGCTCATAGAAACTGTTTAAAATAGGTTTGTTTGCATTTTGATTCATTTTGCATTTTATCAGAAAAGAAACTGAGCTTCCAACGCATTGAGAACAACAAGATATATGCAGAAGTTTGGTGTGTGCGTTTCAGATTTGGATTTTAAATTTCCCCTTTCTGTCAGACACAACCTTTTTCTTAACTGTCTCATATACTGTACTGTTTTTAATCAAATAATTAAATTCAATAGGTACGATGCAACCATTATAGCTAATGTTAAATGGAAGCCATACCAAGTACTAACGCAATTGCAAAAAACTACAGTAGATAGTGACCTTTTTTCTGAAGTTACTGGACAGGAACATGTATATCACTGGCATTATAAAAGCAGTATGTCAATACTATTGGTTTGAATGCATGCTCCTAACGAGGACGATTATTGGAAAAGTATGAAAAAGAATTACCTATTTTCCCGTTTTTACGCTCATTGGGTTAAAACTTTTGCTCACTTCCAACTCATGATTTACATCACTTAAATTCGGCAATTGTGGTAAGTTGGATTTTAGCTTGTAATGCCAACACTTTTCATGCTTTCCAGCATTATTTTGGTCACTGCGAATTAATAACGGGAAAAGTTCAGCCTGAAGCATAATCTGTGCATTGCCAAATGTTCGGTTGCCTACCTTCGAGCCACAGTTCTTGTAAGCAACCTACATGTCACACGCCTGGCAATTGCAACTTGTACTCCCAGTAATGTTAGGTCATTTTTTGGCCAATTCCGGAAAAAATTAGTAAAAAGCTGAAAATAGTTTGTGTCATCTAATCTGTTCTTGCTGGCTTTGTATGGTGCTCCCAAGACAACATCTCTGAATGTTCACAGAGAGGCACAAATGATTTATGAAGGCAGTAGCTCACTGCCCTGTCTAATACAAGATTCAGCTCGCAGTTTTTACCACCGACGTATGCAGCAGCAAGGGAGAATTCATTCTGAGTCTATCACCAAGTGGAGCAGTGGTTAGGAGTGGAACTTCCACCGACTGAATGGAGTTGGAAATTGATAAACGGACAGTTGCAACCAGTCTTCACTATCAACTACCGCTTAACGTTGATTTCCTGCAANTGCAAAAGTGNTTGTGAGTGATCCTGTGGCTGCAANAATTTAGGTCTCTTCTGTACGATTCTATGTAGTGACTACCATGGAAATGCCTGCAGCAGTTCTGAAAAACAGTCATTTTTATTCAGACGCTGATGGAGAGCATCACTTTGATGCAAAAGAGAACAAAGACAAATCCAGTTCCGATTCACTAGCACACACAAATGAAACACTTGATTCACAGATGGCTGACGAGAATGGTGGTCTAGACTCTGGACTAGAGGATCATATTGATCACGATTACGCTTGTACAAGACACTAGAACCGTCACCAGAAAGTTTTCTGAGGCTTTANGTTTGTTCAGGGGAGCTTGACATTTTTAAATTTGATAAAAAAATTTACCGATCTGTAGTTCTTCACATTTAAATTTTGGGGTTGGAGCTTTGTTTGGGGGGATAAGCCCCAAAAGCCCCCGTGGCGCCAGGACTGCAGGAAACCCAGTGACGATCTGATCATGCTTGTGCGAGCACCAAGTTTTCGGACCATATGTCCCTTCGTGACTTCATCCAAGACTGAAAATCCCTGAAAAAAATCCCCTTCAATCCCTGAAAAAAATCCCCCCTTCAATCCCTGAAAAAAATCCCCTTCATATCACCGTTCATGTAGGCACAGTCTGATTCGAACTGCAATACCTTGTACTACATGTATGCTGTGAACTCAAGACCCCAAGTTGTGTGGAGCACCTATCCTGGATTGTATCATGGTTTCTTTTATGAGCATTTTTGGTTCTTCGAAATGCCAGTAAAAAGCCCTATGATCCCAACTATGAGGCAATTTCAGGATGATGCAATCATCTTATGACGTCATAACGATTTAATGAAATTATAATTTTATGCTCCATTGTTCATTTGTGTTTATATCAATATTTCAATGCACTTTATAGCCGTTTAATAAAAAAATAATTGAATAAAATATCGTCACATACAAATTATATCTCCGTGTGAGGCATTTCTCTAATTAATATAAACATTGACGTTATGACGTCATAGCGGTGAAAACTCAGAGGATACACGGGGACTTGTGGGTATGTGGTCAAGGCTGTTGAGGGGAGGGCATCTACTAATCTTCAGCTATTGACTAATTTTGTCCAACCATTTTTCCCAATTTGACTGGCCTATTTCATCATCCATCCACGCATTCGAAGCAGAAAATATCATTGTTTGCAACAGTCGGCTGTCCCAAACCTTAAAGTGATCTGGCTTGTTCTCAAATGTATTTCAACAGTCTAACAGCTTTTCAACCAAGTGCAAGGTGTCTAAATTTTGATGAATTTCTGTTGATCAACTTGGAAAACCACATATATCAAGTAGCCTCACCTCCATAAACTCAAACAGGATTCCAGATCCTCCGGAACTGTTGTAAAAAAGGATCAACAAAAATACCGAAGACATACGAGTATGTTGGCAGGATTGGGATGCTGAGTAAACTGCGCAGATTTAATGATGCAACGTTTAGCAACCTATATGCATCTGGTCAAAATGCGTTCACAAATATTTACGCATGTTCGAATGACCCAAAGTACCCGTTGTTTTTTGTTTTCGCCCAGCAGTTGAAAATGGGTCAAATGTGAAAAAGACCCTTTGATACTTGTTGACGAACTGCTCTTCGTGACCAGGTCAATAAATTTTTATAGCTTTTTTCGCTTGAATCCCAGTATTCACAAGCAATAAAAGAACGCAACTGCATGGTTTCCCGTTAGGAAACGCGTTTGTTTCTAGTTAAGCATATTTTGAGTTTTAATGAAAGCCCTTCGTCCGAAAGGTAACGGAATGTAGTGAGATAACATTCGCAAAAAAACTGGTAATAGTAAGTTACGTACAAAAAACCTTTAGTAAAAACTTTCTAAAAATTACGATATTAGTGTAAGGCTTCAAACACAAGCTTCAACGAGTGCCCAAAAATGTGCAGGCAGTTGCTAGGCAAAGAAAAATTATCAAGTTGGAGTCAGAGCGACAACAAGGAAACTGGTATTTTATTAAGTCACGCACGTACTTTTTGAGCTAAGTTTCATGCGGAGTGCCACCTTCACTTCGACCAAGTGTGAATTCGTTAGTGTAACGTGTTTCGATTTGTGTCAAAGGCACATCCCTTTAATGTTGCTTGAAGGCCTGTGAAAAGCAAACCCGAAACCACTTGATGTCATTTTCAAGGCTAAGACATACTGTAGACAAGAGGGATGATTCAGACTCTACAACCGTGCTCAGACTGAAGAATTCGAGCGATGCACAACCCTTCACTTGGCACTTGGAAAGACGACTGCAAACGGCTTGGGAGATAGTGTTCCAGATCAGTGGCGTACGCAGAACATTTCCGAGGGGGGGCGAAGTTTCGTCACAATCGTGTGATGTCACAAATCAACTTTAAGGGAAGTGCCGAAAGCACGACCATTCTAGGAGGGTCCAGCGGCATGACCCCGGGAAAATTTTGCAAAATTTCACGTAAAAATATGCATTTTTGTGCTTTCTGGAAGCAAGTTTTAGTATAATGCTTTTACGAGACTTATTAGCCGGTGATACAGAAAACTGAACTTTTGTTGTCCGAAGCTCACGTAATAAACCTATATGCGTGCTTGGATGTTATAAGTTTTAGACATGTATCGCTTATCGAAGACGCTTATTGAAGTTTGTGGGCTCAAATCTCACGCCAACCGAAGCTTTTTTCTGGTGTTCATAAAATGAAAATCAAGCAGAGGAAACGTACAGTAGTCATAAAAAATTTGCGTAGTGCGTATATCAGTTACTAGAAAACAAAGTCAGTTTATTTTAAATTGAGGCCCTTGCCCTCCCCCTTAGTTACTCCACTGCCGAATACTGTTTATACATGTTTTATTTTTAGGGTCTGAGGGGGGCATGGCACAGTGACCCCCTCCGTAAGCTAGTGTTCCATATCACTACAGTTGAGAGCCTGGTGCTGCGACGATCGGCATAAAGAAGGCAACAGAGTGTACCGCGCTTTATGAACGCAAAGCACTCCTGAAAAGAGTGTTTCAGTACCGAAAAATGTATTGAATGGAAAAAGGACAATAAAGCAACGAAAATCTAGCCACAGGGCTCTAGACGGGAAGTATGTCATAAACTTCATGCTGAGCTGAGTTGGCAAAGAAACCGAGAAATTGCTGTAAATTTTCAGTAGCTAGTATTTTAAACTTGGAAATAGCATTTTCCATAATATTGCCATAAATGGAAAATCCAGAATTCCAGGGCTTCACTGTTTTTGTGTTGATTCTTAACAAGTTGCTTGTTTTTGTGGTTAAGATAAAATATTTGTTGCTTCAGTGAAATATTTGAAGTCTAGGATTTCAGTCATGTTTCCTTCTTTAGCATAGTGTCCATAGAAACCATTGATTTTGTAGTAAAAACCGTTTTTCGCTGATCTTACTTAGATAACAATCATACCTGAATAATTTCCTATTTTCTTAAAATGCTGAGAGGTACAGTATTGGTATCGCTGATATAGCCAAGTTAATAAGCAATGCTTCAACTAAATTTTAAAATACCATGTTTACTAAGTATTGCAACAAACGTACGAATTTCCTACTGTATTAATGATGCCGATATTTGAAACNCAACTCGTTGTGGAGATTAACTCCCACTTTACGTAGATCAGCCATCCTAAGACACGGATCAGTTATTCTGTTTCAACNAGAGACTCCATCAGCAAAAATTATGCTGATCGTCTCCGTCATCTGTGCGGAGATAAATTACTTGAAGTTCTTCTGGAGAACCAAAAAAACGTCGACATAGGTGAACTTTCGGCATATTCAAATTTTGCTATGTATTGCAATTGGATAATATACCATACATTTTAAACCACAATCTGAAAATGATTTCTGAGTATAAATTTCGAAGTTAAAAAAGAGATAATGTAATGAGTTGCATGAAAAAAAACTTCTTAGAACAGCTAAACCGTTTTTTCTAAACTAATATCCATTAAATTATGGGAATCTAGTAGTAAAATTTATTTGTTGCAAAAGGCATTTTACTTTGTTTATACGCAACATTTATTTTAGCTTCCAAATCTGGTGATCCATGAGAAACTCCAACAAGCCAAACGCTATTTTTATGACACTTAGCAAGACTGAATTTTTCTGTTTAAACAATATCTGTAAATTAAGCACAGACTCCTATTACAATCTTTCACTGTCTAGTGTTCACACCGCAACTATAATTGAAAGGTGTTTTCTTTTCATGAGGCGTTCTTTAGTTATACGCAGGCTCACCGGCATCTTTTATGACTTAACGCTTCGCGCTTTATTTATTAAAATACAGTATAGCTATTTCATTAAATCCCTGGTTTCTGTGCTATTGCTTCTAACGTTTCAGAATACTTTCAACAACTTTCTGTAATACTGCCCTGCTTACGTGACAAATATTTTGTATCAGTGAGGGAAGTTAAACAGGCTAGTAGTTCGGTACTATTTTATAAAGTTTAGCAATCGCAGTAATAAAATTTTTATTTCTATTACAAGATATAAGAAACAAAACCAGTATTATCAGATCAGAGAGTACCAACATCAAAAAATAAACCAAGTCATATAAGCGCCGAATCTGCAAAATTTGGTACTGTACTGCAAACTAAATCGACGCTAAGATAAAAACTCCTGAAATGTTTTATGATACTGCCAGCAGCATTTAATTGACTTGACAAAAGTATCAAAATCTTTGCCTTGTCTGGGAAAAGTGACACAAACCAAAGAAGTTGAAAAGCAGCTGACCCCAAATATTTGAACCTCATGAATTTTCGATTTGCACAAACGAAAGAGACATAACCACACTAAATTAAAACTGAGGGCGCGTGCCTCCGAAGGCTAGATTGAAAACCCCCCCGGTCTTGTCAAAAACGGTACTTGCGGCATGCCCCGCTTCGTGCGCGGCGATAGAAAGAAAATATAGTTACATTATATTCGCTTTGTAATCCCTTTGAAGTGTATTATCAAAATACCTGAACCTTTATCAACAAATAATGGATTATATAAAACTGTAGACAAAAAGAATTCAATCAACTTCCTCGTAAAACGAAAAAATGTAGCAACGTCAAGTTTCTTTTTGAATCAATCGAAGTCAAAGCAAATAAACTATTANTTTTGGGAAAAACCGNTGTTGCTGTGTTTTCTTTTTTTCCGCATATCAAAATTTGCGCTGACATACAAATGTTTATATAATAAACGNGAAAACTGTTACGAGATCTTGTGGCTGGATTTANGTTTTTGGCTGGCTGCATCGTTAGGTCATCCTAATTTGGTGTGAAAGCTATTGAATAGACAATACGAACCACACCAAAATATTGTGTGTACTTACACGTTGAACAAGGTGCAATCACAATAAACAGCACGCCGCTAATGAGCAGCAATACAAAACGCAAGTCGAGCGAGTCTACATGCCAGATTTCAATTTTTTTAATTTCAATTTTCTAATTGTTGCTAGTTTCTTTCCAAATAACCGAGTGCTGTTCTTGATGAATAGCAAAAAAAAGTGACTCGCCAAACGAGCAAACGTAGCGGTGTAGCTGCCGCACGCAGGCAAATCAGTTTCATCCAAAAATTTGTTTTTAAGCGTTTTTCTTGTAGCTTCGCTTAAACTTTTATCAACACGATCACGCTTTTGAGGCATGATTATCTTTTTCTATAAAAGCCAGCACAACAGAGTTTAGTGGGTTACAGCCGAATACTGCATACAGGGACGCCGGAACAGCAGGAGGAAAAAGTAAAAGGGTTGAGGGCAACGGAAACTTGTGAAAAACAAAAAAATCAGCACCAATTATTAAGCTTGTTTCTGGGCAGGAACCGCGTTGATCTCAAAAATAAAATAATAGTAGAAATTAATTGAAATTGAAAAAAAATAAAGTAATAGTAGAAATTAATTGAAAATCATTCTGAGTTTTCTGGGTGCGCGAATAGCTGCAATAACTTCGTTTCAAGTCGATCTTGTTTAGAATATTTTCACAAGATATAATTGCAGCACTTATACTGGTGAATGTGTCCAGACCCTAAACCATTAAATTACAAATGATTCTGTCATGAAAAGGCCACTCCGTTCCCGTTGCCCCCTTTTGAAAGGTCAGGGTGGAAATCACCCGTCATTTCACCGCTTTCCGGCGTCCCTGCATGAATAACTACAGAAGCTTTTGAAAGTGCGATTTTGAAGAAGCAGACTTTTTCGAAATTTTAAAATACGGTTACCCTTTTCAGTGAAAGTTTTTAAGACATAAGTCCCAATGCTTCAAATATTGATTTTGCTTGTTTTGTTACCTCAGCGTTCGAAAGCTCAAAGTTTTAGCCAATTTTGGTCACTAGCTAAAAGCACATATTGGATCGTTTTGCAAAAGAATTCTTGAATTTTTTAAAAATACTAAAGCTAGATCTAGCCTTAAGAAATGTTTCATAAAGTAAGTTTGTTTCTGATAAGCACAAAACTCTTCGTGCGGCAATCTCTTGAAATTGTCCCTGTTGCTTGACATAGTATGCAGGCGTTTGTTTTATACTGTTATTCAGCAACAGTTTGTAATTTTGAAGTTGCTTTGCAGAAATATTTATAGTACAGAACCCAAGTTAATAGCGATAAAACAAAGCCAAAATGGGCTCAACCAAAGATGCGGAAGAAGCTGTTTCCCACGATTCTGATTCTTGTAAGTGCATGTTGAAAAAAATTAGTATTTGGAGTTTTTTTTGCAGACTTTCATTTTACTATAGATTGTCATAATTTCTTAATACCCGATCCACAAATGCCCAAAAATCATTAGTTTAGATCAAATGTCCATCACGTTGGTATGCCCCAGCAATACATTAGCAATAGAGACCGTTTACAAGTTCATCATCAGTTGATGAAAGCGCAGTCTATTAATGTTAGGGATGGTTTTCAAACTCATAAGTCAAACGAAATTTCAAAACAATGCGTCGTTTTGAACTCAAAGGCTTAAACGCTCTTCACAGTTAATAAAATGATTTTACGAATTGCTTTGATGGCTTTTGCCTTTCAGTTTCCGACGTTGAACTGGCTGAGATGGGAAAGAAGAACAAAAATAAGGAGGATATTTGGGCCATAAACTGGGATAAAGACGGTAAAAAGTTCTGCAAACTACGGAAAACATCATATTTATGATTTTATCCAACCCATTAGCATTTCAAGAGAGTTGTTGGTCAGATGTCTTGTGCAAGCTTATTTGAAGTTTATTGCATTACGAAATTGTATCATCGAATGTCTCATAAACTGAAAATGTTTTCACTAAACGCGGTACTCATGTGCAAAACTGAAGAGCTAATGATATTTTGTTGTTTTTCTTCTTTCAGAGAATCGGGTAAATTGGAGCGACAAGCCAACCTCACAAAAAATCAAATCAATATTCTTTACTCTGTTTAAATTCTGCGTTGTTGTCGGTTGTCTTTATCTATTCATTTGCTCTATCAGTATGCTTGGAGATGCTTTCCAAGTCTTAGGTAAGTTTGTTATTCGTTTTTTTTGTAACTTTTGCATCAAACGCAGACCTCAGCAAGTGTGCATGAAATTGCGACGGTTTGGTGTGATGTACCGTATTTTTAATAACAACAGTTTCCCAAAACCGTGCGTTGTTACAATCAATGATCACCAATTGGAGCTGGTATCGACCTTTTTCTTAAGATGTTCATTAGTGTAGGTTTTTTCCTACAAACTTTGCATAAAAGAAGGTGTTTGCCTTATCTTTCGGAACAAAGCACCATCTTTGTCTTGGTTTCTCTGTATTGATATTGAGATTTCGATTGGTCAAAAGTAACGTTAAGAGCAGATAGCCAATGATCCAAAGTGACGGGTTCATCTCCGGCAGGATTCTGCGTTTTCTCTCGAAACCTGATATGAAGCCGGAGTCAAAAATTTTTGAAAGACCGGAACGGAATGCAGAGTCACTTTTTATTTTCGGCAGTAGCAGGAATCTGCATGGTCAAAACAAAAAGGAAAAAAAGACTACGCAATAGATGCGTTTTTTGGTTGCAGAGATGGTTTTCGCAGTTTGAACAAGAGTCGGATTCTGAAATTCGAAAAACTTCGGAGCCGGATAAGGATGCGAAAATTTGGAATAGGAGCGGAGTCGGAGCCTGAAAATGTGACTCCGAGCGCCTCTGGTTCGCAACTGCGACATCGCGACGCCCAGTAATGCATTGTTTTGAGATTGCAAGGGCGTCGCAAGCTCACATCCACCATCACTACCAAGATCTTGGATGTTTGAAAAACTTACTCAAACCAATCCATATTCGTGTAAACGACTGTGAAGAAGAACCATTGTGTGCAGTGGCGTAAGAAGTGAGAGAGTGATTTCAGGAACGAGGTATAAGTAACTTTGCGCGCAAAATTCTGCTCGTTTACGACAGGTGAATTCAAGTTAAATAACATTCTTTGAATATTTTTATGCAGCGCGTCGTTTGATTTTATGCATAGGGTTGGTGCGCCGCGAATTAACACAAGTTGTGAAGCACTGGTTTAGAGAAATTGGAGTTAGCCACTGCACAATAGAACTTTCTTGTTGACACAGATAGACATACGTTGCCAGCAAAAACAAAGCCACAGGCATTATGGTCGGCAATCACTATCGTTAGTGAGTACACAGGTACTTTCTAAACGCCCGCAAAGTCCACGAGGCAGTCAGTTCAATAGCAGTACTTTCCATAACTGAAATTAAATAAACAAATGTGTGATTTGCATAACGGTACACCAGCAAAAGATTAAGCAGGTTTGCATTAACACTTGGCACAATTTTACTTCGCAGTTGATGAGATAAAATCAGGAATAAAACCATGACGTAAACACCACTTTTTGAAAAGTTGTAGACGTACTATTTAGGGAAATAACATTGATTTGATTATGAACTTGTATGGGTATGAAAGAAACTTTTACGATATAAAGAAAATCGCTGAAAACCGTTTGTTTGCATTTTTTCTGGTATATTATTTCTTAACTTTGCTTCTTTTTATGGTGAGCTTCATTGTTCGGATGTTGTTTTAGGTCAGTGGTTCTCAACCACTGTCCTGAGAGAACATTGCGACTCCCAAGCAACATTTTGTGGCCATCAGCAGTCTTTCAACAAAACCTATATTTTGTGTAACAGACGTCGATCTGCAATGAAACAAAACGTGTCAATTAACTTGTGTTCAAATTTCTTAAGCGCGGCTCTCTAACAAAATTGTACGTCTTGATTTGGCTCCCTTCAACTGAAAGGTTAAACACTGTTTGAGGTAATAGTAATGGAAACATGTGTTCTTGCTTTCGGAGGGTGTTAACTTGCTGGTAGGTAATAGTACATGTAATCCTGTTGTATTTACATGTATTCCTGTTGAAAATAAAGTGGAAGTTGTTTGTTGAATATACCAAATATGTATTTTCCTAATTCGCAAGTGCATACTGTGTAAAATGCCTTCAATAATTTAAGTTTAGTGATAAATTTATTTTATATATAAATGCAGATTTATCTTAACTTTTTAGAATATCGGCATGTTAGAAGATGCTTTTCAATTGTTAAGGAAGTTTCTCATTCTTGTTTAACGTGAGATGATACACAACTAGCAATTTGATAGAGATCTTGTTCTTTAAAACAACCATTTTTCATCAGGGCGATTTTGTGAATTTGTCATATTAATTGGATAAATTTACAAAAATGCAAATATTTGTCCTCAGCTGGAAAAGCGGCAGGCGAAATCTTCTCAAACGACTCCTTCATCAGCAATCCAATCAGTGGCTTCATCGTTGGTGTTCTTGTCACAGTTCTCATTCAAAGTTCTTCTACTTCTACATCGATTGTAATAAGCATGGTGGCTTCTGGAAGTAAGTACATCCTCCACGTTTCCTATCCCAAAAAATAGCTTTTATTTGATTAGGTAGAAATTGAGACATAAATGGTATGAACTAAATCCAAACCTCTGAGCAAAGGTTTGGATTTGATGATTCAGAATACATTCATGAATCAAAATATTTTCATGAATCAGAATACTGTTATGAATCAGGCTATTTTTATTCATTGAAATTCTTTCAGGTATCGAACTACTTTCAAGAATCAGAATACTGTAAAGCAGGGTTTCTCAGTTGGGGGTGCGAGAAGAGACTTCTTGGGGTGCGAACTTCTCTGCCACTCTGTAGCTAAATTTATATTACCGACCCAGTTAAGGATTTACGTGTGAGGTGTAGGATAAGGTTTCTGCCCACTTACTGTGTACTTTTGCGACTATTCATGTCAGCGATGACAAAACAAAAAACAATACATCAAATGGTGCAAAAATGATTTTCCTTCCGGACGGGGTGCGGGCTTCAAAACGAATTGGGAACCGCGGCTATGAAGAATATCAATATTCTCAAAAATCAAAAAATCAAAATACTTCATTAAATGTGATCGTACGCTCTTTTTTATATATGCTGCCAGCCTGCCATACCCATGTTTTGCAACCTAATCCTTTGAGCTTCATTGATTGGTTGTGCCTTNTAATGAAAAAATATATTTTTGAAACGTAATAAACGTTGTGAAAAGTCAGTGATGTTTGTATTGTTATTGCTAAGTTTCGTATATTATGTAAGGAGAAAACAGAAAAAGAAAAAAGGAAAATTGAGAAAGAGAAAAATGAATATTTTCTAAAATGCATTTTGCTCAGAGACGTTTCAAAATTATCACAATCGACACAAGCATGTGACCGATGCGAGATCCAAATACATTTTAAGATCCAAATACCTACATTCAGAAAAATACTTCCTAACACCTTTCCGAACTTTTTATGTATCAAACGTTATTACTGTGCTGCTTGTTGATGCGTAGGAAAAATTTGAAAAAACATTTTATTGCAGTACTTGAAGTACATCAAGCTGTTTACATCGTTATGGGAGCAAATGTGGGAACATCTGTGACCAACACAATTGTATCACTTTCTCAGTCGATGGATACAAATGAATTTCGTAGGTGAGTCCTCATCAACAGTTTCACCAATGCACGTTTAGTAATAATGCCTTGGGCACGCTGTCAAGTTTTGATATTAAGAAGCTGCGTGCTTTGTTCATGTTGTTTCATGTGCAGACTTGTTTTTGTGTTGCAAGCTTAATTTTATGCTTTTGTTTCAATTCCGTGCAAAAATAAGAGCAATGGCAAAATGACTAGCATCGAAAATATAGCAAATGGTTTGATCAAACATGCTCAACCAGATTTTCTAACTTGAAAAGGCACAGGTTAGCAAATGTTGTAAACAATGATTGTGCAATCATTCTGCTACAAAATGCCCCATTACAACCCGTTGTACAAAAACAGTTTTTAGTAAAATCGGTGTGTGATTTTCTGAAAAAACATATTCTAAAAAAGTAACTTCCGCAACAGGGCATTCGCTGGAGCAACAGTCCACGATATTTTCAATCTTCTGTCCGTTTTGATACTTTTGCCTTTGGAAGTTGCCT
>JGI24022J15233_10004880_pt1 | contig 14005 bp, 8 predicted proteins | sample Ectturendosymbi2_FD_15233 | JGI IMG/M metagenome (IMG submission 15233) | reverse complement strand
AACCAAGACTGTCGAAAATGCTGCCTGTGCAGTATCGAGGCTGCGCGGCTTGTCAAGGAGCGTCCCCCAGGGCTGGGACGATCGTGCCACCTCACAATCACTGATGTAAAACAAGGCATGCGCGCTCATTGCATTGGGCTAACGCGCGTCGTGTTTCACATCTGGATGGCGGGGAGGAAGTTTCGACACAGAAAGAGGACGTTTCGGGCGTGGTGGAGAAAATTGTTGACGAGATCTTTTTTCTCCCCGTAAAACGTCCAGCAGTACGACCAGGCATTGTTTGCTTTCCAGCACCGCAAAGCTTGCTCGATGAGGAAACGCACACGTGCAATTTTATTTGAAATGCTGGTAGCCTTTGCTAGTAGACATGTTTGGAGTTCCGTACCGTTCTGGTACGACGATCTTTTTTTTATTATGGTCACCCGTGGCAACTTATGAACAAATGTAAACGAGCGTTTTCCCGTTGCATGTCTGTGAATGACTCTTGGAATTGTATGAAGTCGAAGAGAAGCTTTTCCAACAGCTGCCTTGTTGTAACTTGGTAACGAAAATGCGTTTTTGTACTTGTTTATAACATCGTGCAACCAAGGTTGCCGAGCGAAAGTGCCTTGACACCACCAGCGTGAAAATGCCATGTATGGGCATAACGCGCCGACTGCTTAATCAGTTCTTTTTACGGAAATGCTATTTTGAGTTTGAATTCATCTTCTGCTGTCCCTGACAATGCTCGCCTCGTCACTGCTAGTTTGTCAGTGTTTGACGCTCATCAGCTGACACTCCACGTCACCGTTTGATGAGTATGCGTTGTGTTCCACCAGAGAGTGCGCCTCTTATTCACGCCACGATATCAAGATGGGTTTTGCGGAGGGTTGCTTGGTGGTCGCCGGACGTGTTGTTTCGCAGTGGATTGAGAATACTTGTTCTGGGTCAAAGCACACACTCTTAATTTTCTGAAGTGCATCACCCAAAACACTTTGTGTCAAAACATTGCGACGCTACACATCTCGAAGACATAGGAAAGTAAAGTTGCTGGCATAATAATCAACATTAACACTGAGTAAGCATCACGCAATGCAACAACTGTAAACGGCCGTGTTCTCGTGCAAGGTTCCTACCAACTAATAAGGACAATCTGGGACTTAAGGATTTGCGTAAATCCACAAGTCTGTTGCGGTTGAAACGAAACGTTAAGTATTTGCAAGTCTTATTCGGTTATTTCCTTGGCGGAAAACAGCAGACCAAACAAAGTAAAGCAAACCTAGGCTCTTTGCATGGGTCACCATTTCGATAAATATATCTTATACTTGCACGCAACAGCCACGAATTCGTGAAATAGTTTGTCCCATTTCTTGTTTGAATAGTTTGCATGCCATACAAGTGAGATCGCTGGAGTGAAAAGATGCCGTGTTTTGTTGAGTTTTTTATCGTTACCCAACAACGCAAGCTGAACATCTGCTCGGTGTGTCTGTTGGTCGTGTCACATCCTCAGAGGTGTTCTTATTGTCTTGATAAGCTTGTCATCACAGCCTACTATTTGAAACAATTATTCCACTTTTGCCATCAGTTCACACAGCATGTAATGCTGAATTGATTGTAATATGTATTTGATGATTATTTGCTGTTTATCTAGTACTGAACGTAATTTAACTGAGATTTAAGCTTTGCCAGCGCCTAAATGAAGGCATCTGTAATGCCGCAGTACCGGTTGATCGCTGTGCGCTTTGGTTTATCTAGGTAGCCGACAGAGTGAATAATTAAATGAGAGAAAAAGCGTTTGTGATAGAGGGGCAATGATGGTACGCACATTCAGTACACGTAGCCTACCCTCAGTAAAAATAATGCGTGGTGTAAATCAAATAGTGTTTAGTCGAAGCTCTTTAAAAGAGAAGTTGTTCGAAAGCACCAGCGTCGAAACTGTGACGATAGAAGACACGCGTCTACGGACGGGTTGTGTTTGGCCGGCAAACGTGACCGTGAAGTTCCACCAGAATGACTCAAGAATGCGGTGGCTCCAAATGCCACGCATACGTCACATGTCGACTGTGCGAACAGCACAAACAACTTCAAGTGGCGTTACGGTGAACACCGATGGGGCCAACTGACACCTGAACGAAACTGCGAACGCAACTGAAATTTGCTATCAAGGTTAACGCTAGGCTATTTCCGTTCCGCTTATTTTTGCGCAGTGCTGCGTTTGGGTCTGTTTTTTTTCGCTGAGACATTTCGGTCATTTTGTCAGGTAATAGTATTAAAAATCGCCGTAACAGCGTCCGCTAGCCTTCCTTTTAAGATATTGTGACCGAACTGACCCATTTTTTCGGTCATTTAAAAAGCATTCGGTCCTTGACCGAGAAAATCAACCCATGTTTGGGTGTATCAGGTCTAAAAGAACAGCTTGCCCTTCAATAGGTATGTCGATAGCGTTTCTCATTGCTGCTGATTTGTGGGGTACGGAACGAATGTTTTTGTGGTTTTTTTTTCTGCAAACGTGCATCGTCGACGCTGTGACGCCTGTGCAATTGCGTTGCAGGCTGCTTGCTGGCAGGTGCTTTGTGTCACTGGAGCGACCACCTCCTATGAAAGCGCTACCGAATCTGAGGATATGTTTATTAATCCGCTTGTTTTGTGCAAAAACCGAACGGATGCTTCTGGTGCCTGTTAGCCTATTGTATGTTTCCCAGTAATTCATTTAGATAACAAGTATGATTCTTATTTTCTGAAAAATTACCGACCTTGTTTCTCCTTGTGAAAAACCTTGCATAAAACTGTGGTCTTGTTAATGTGAACAAAATATCTAGGAGCTGAATATACTTGAGTAGATGATAACGGACTTGCAATGTAAAAAGATTAATCTTTTATAACTTAAGGCACAGGACGTAAGAAGTGTATCACCATCAAAGTGACACAAGATTAAAGTAGAGGTAGTAAACAATTTGGACCTGGAAAAAAGAGTTGTTTCGCAGTTTTTCACTTCTTTTTTTGTCATAAAGGTCACGGAGGCCAAACTGTTTGATTTTCGGCGAGCAACATTATTTTCTTGGGATACCACCTCTCAAAGCACAAAATGAATAGATATGCTAAAAATTGAGGGGCATGGGTCCCCCTGACTAAGCCTATGAAAGATTATCGCAAATCGGTCACGCTAGGCAAGTAGCGTCACTGTGGCAAAACGTGAGCTTTAAATGTTTTGGATATTGCTTTTGGAAGATATCAGCATGCCAGGATGTTGTTCGGTGTGGAGGCATCGTCCTTTATATGTTAATCCACCACAGGTTAACGAGGCAATCTATTTGTGACGCTTTCAAAGGAGCATTGCTGAAATCCACCAACTACAAAGACCCTGTCAAAACAAAGCGGCGTCACTTGCTAAGCGGATGCGACGAAGCGAAAGGCAAGTGAAATCTTGTAGAAGAGAACTGTAAAACGACTGAACAGCAGCTAGTTTAGTTAAATTATACGATGAAAACAAGTGAAACGAAAACGCAACTCTGGTTTTAAGTGTTGCCTGGAAAGGCTGATTGAAAAGAAGTTCTTGGCTAACTTCCTGAAAATGCTTAAGCGAGCTAGTAAAAATAACCTTGGCCAATTACGCAAACAAGGCTACAGCTAGCTGAAGCAGTTGTTGGCAAGGCGGTTTTTTCCAGGGTGAAAAGTCAATATTTGGCAGAAGTCAATCTCCAGCGAATGGTTATATGTGGGTTATACTGGCAAATAATTTATAAAGGACGTCACGGTATTGAATGTTTTTGTTGGATTCACGTCGAAAATGGGTCCACGCGTTTGCAAACAATGTCTTAAAGATTTCTCAAATAAAAAATGTTTTTCTCTATATGCAGTTCTGTATTTTTGAAAGTACTTCTCAGGGTTTTTTTTAAGGTATTTTAGGGACCCGATTCGGGTCCCTAGAATTGAAAATCGTGTCCCTAGAATCAGAAAAAATTATCAATGGCGCTCAAAACACCTCTAATTACATGAAATTTATTCGGAAATTTTTCCGGTCCGCACAGGTCCATACGGGGTACCTAACATTTTCCTTGAAAAAAAACGCACTTCTTAAAACTTCCTCGTGTGTTTCTCTAAACACTTGTGTGAATTGTGTTCTCTTTAAAATTTGAATGAGAAAACTCGCCGGCCATTTATGCACGTCACAATGCAAGAAATTTCATGCAGTATGGAGGAAAGATGGCAGCCAAATACAAATGCCTTGATGGAAAATCTGTCTTTATGATGTCACACACAACATGTTACTACAATAGCAGTGTTACGCTGCACCCTGGGAAGCTTTGGCATTTATAGACAGATGCAGTGGTGCCACGGTGTTTTTCCACTAGATCTAGTGTTTTTTCGTTTCATCTAATGTTTTTTATGACTATCTAGTGCAGTGGTCCTCAAACGGGTGCCACTTGGCTCATTGAGGGAGGAATTTTTAATTGAAGGGAAGAAATTTATTTTTGGGAGGAAAGGCTGTGAATGAAAAAACCTAAAGTTTTCATGATTTATTTATTCAACACATAAAAAAACTGTGCAACGAGGTTGGCTTAGATGGAAATATCTACAATACGCTAGGACAAGCTGCTTTGACTGCAGTTACTGACGGTGTAAAAGTCTTGTTTGGTTCATCTATTGTTTCTTCACAGTAGGTAATGTGAAGCCTTTGCAATTATCTTTGTGATTTTTGTTTGGGAGGAATTGGCAGTGTTTGCATTTGTACGGGAGGAATATGAAAAAAACTTGGAGAACCAGTGATCTAGTGTTTGTCATGAGTGAGCTGAATGTAATGTATTGCACAATTTTGTGTAATTGTAACTATAATTGAGACCCTTTGATTTAGTGCAATTGTAATTTGCTAAAAATTCTAACTAATAAATCGTAAATTACACAAAACAATATAATATGTTTTCAGTTAACCGCTGCGAAGTCACTTGGTCATCTGTTAAAAGTTTCAGTGCCCTGTACAAACAAACCCAAGCGTTGCTGTTATTTCCCGTTTTTTTGTCTCTGGCTTACAATGAGTTGCACATTGTCTATGGTTGGCATTGCAACACATTTTCTGGCCATTTGCGCTACGTTTAAATTTGCTTTTGCAATCTAGTGTTTTATTGGTGAATCTAATGTTTTTTTATCATTAAATCTAGTACTTTTCCGTAACAACAGAGTGGCAACACTGGACAGATGCCTACGCAGCAGCGGTTTAACTTATTCAGATTTTCTTGATGAGTGCTTTGGAAAAGATGATGCCTATTAAAAAAGCGATGGATTTAGTTTTTGCCCTTCAGCTCATTACTTGAAATTTCAAGGCAATAAAACTTGTGACTTCTCAAAATTTAGGTGAAAGGAAGCACTTTTCGGTAATTCAAAAACTCTAATGCAGGGGTTCTCAACCAGGTGTCGGAGCAGGCAAGTTTTTGAGAGTGCAATGGATATTTTACCCGAATTTCCCCAAATTTACCCTAAAAATTTTATGCAACAAATTTTCTGTAGCTGTTGGTAGGCCTACATTACATTTTCCTCTACCATGTTGCCACAGACATGTAAATACAACATTTGGTACTTAAAATTAGTTTTTTTAAACCTAACTGAAAAAGTACGCTAAGCTGTGCAAGAACATTGTCTGAAGCAAGCTTGCTCAGTAATCTTGAGCATCTGCTTCACAGTTTTGAGGTTTTCATTCACATTCCAGCTATTGCTGTCAGAAAGGTACCTCAAACCCAGCTGAGGTGACCTGAAACTGCTTCCCTCTCTGAATACATATATGTGATACAGAATATGTGGCATGTATCATATTATGTCTCACACCATCTGTTCAACTGCACATGTAGGCAACATGCAACAAACTGTATGGCAAACTGTGATCATCCAACTACTGTACTTAAAATTAAAAACAAAAGATTTTCTGTACTTGCCTGGCATGGACTCTACTAATATGAAGTAAGTGCCCCGCAGTATACTTGATTTCCCCGGTGTCCATATAATAAAGCACATAAATTAAATGCCTTCTTTTGCCAAACTTTCAAGTGAGTCAGTTACTCATCAACACTCACTAACTAAAATATGAAGTTACTAGACCAGGCCCGTAACCACGGGGGGCGAAGCCCACCCTAAATTTTTTTTCGCCCCCCCCCCTGGAAAAACGTGTTGGACATAGGTTAAAACTATTGGACATAGTTTAAAAAATTTGAGCCCCTCTCAGAAAACTCTTCGCCCCACCTGGTGCCCCAAGCTGGTTACGAGCCTGTACTAGACACAGTTTATTGATTATATACATATATATTTGATGTGTTTTCTATAACATAATAAACTTTTATGTACTCACTCAATAACAAGGAACTATAATTTCAATAATATTGTTTGAAAACGTCGAAGCGTCGTGGCCCAATTTTTATGAAATTTTGCCCAAATGTTTGACAAAGCAAAACTTTTGGGGATGTTCTTTCATCCCCTGAACCCACAGCTCCTACACCACTGTTCTCAACCTTTTGAAGTATGTCGCCCAATCAATAAATCAACAGAGGGCCCGTGGGCCACCGACTGCACAACTTCTCCAATGAGACATTTGTTGTACATGCACAGAGCAGAAACGAAAACAACTGTTAATAACACAATGTGCGCTACCATCAGTGCGAAGGCTGAGTCTGTTTGCTGTGGGAAAACATATATATTCAAGACTTAGTGCATGATAATGCACATATCAAGTCATCTTCCACGTAGAGCCTGCTTCTAGATTTCGTTTTCATGGCAACAAGAGCCGCCTCTCTGCCTCAAAATGCCTTCAGTATAACTGCATTGCACAACGTGGTAGACTACGTGGAAATTTCCATGACGCAATAATTTCTAACACACAATGACGAATGACAGCGTATTGAAGTTTGTAGCACAAGAGCTACGTATATTGTTGATTAAAAACTTCAACTTGCAAAACGTACTCAATTTCAGTAATACCAGACCCTAACGCGTCGAAAATTCATCCGTGGCCTACAGGCTGAGAAGCTTTGCTTTAATGCTTCAACGGCAAAAAACCCTAAGCTTCAAATTTTCTCGATGAAATGAAAAACTCTATACGTGAAATTTTCTCGATGAAATCAGCTTTGCTCGAAATGTCCAAAACATTTTTACGCTGTTTTCATTGTTTCTTATCACATCCTGGTGCACAAAAAGCTTTCGTCATGAAATTTCTGCCGGTTCTAATAGATTTGTTCATATTCGTCAATATACAGGATATATCCAACATGCAAAATGGAATAAAAATTTTTTCAGGCGCTGATGTGGGCCGATTTCTGAGGAGCAATACTGCTGCACATGAGAGAGACTGCCTACGACCCCCAAATCATTTGACGCTGCAGTGATTGGAACACACAGCTAAGCAATGTGGTAATTAAAAATGTACGAAAAAGCCCCAAAATTGACGTTGCGACTTGTATCTGGAAATATACGGTGTGGCAAATGCAGAGGATAAATCAATTCCAAGCATTAAGATTTCCATGTGCGTGATAACTCTTTTTCTTGTACAAAGAAACACTGAGAGTGTAGAATTGCGTTTTCGCTTGAAAAAAAACAAACGTTTGCTGGATGCTTCACCTGATTAGGGTAATTTAGATGGGTAGCAAACTGACCTTGGGGCGGCGTATTCTGGAACTTACTAAACCCAAACCGTTAAACCAATGGCCTATCACCATCATGGGCCGTCTGGCAAAATTCGCGCGGTAATCTCTCAAAAAGCTTCAAATGCTCTAGGCTGTTTCACTTCCCAACATGAGATACTGTACGTACGAGTGCTGCCAAGTTAAGGGAGTATCATGTATAAAATTTAGTGTTTCGGCGGCGGCCAGCTTCTACAAGCTGCAATTTTTGTAGTTAGCCATTCACTATAGACCAGGGGTCTCAAACTCAAATTGCTCCTAGGGTCAAATGGGGACTTATAATGGAACCCGGGGGTCGCATTACGACGCTGACGCAACAATGGCGCTACCTGAACCTCATTACTTACTAGAACATCACTTCTTAACCGGGTGAATGGTTCACCCTAGGGTGAATGAAAATTTTGCAAGGGCGAATGAAAGAAGAGGGGTGAATGAAGGATGATTGAAATTCATGTTCCTAATTTTTTGTGTCCTCTGGTAACATGCATTTGTCTTGTTTTTCTACCCAAAACACATCAACAATTGTGAGTAAAATGGCGACCTTCAAGTGTTCCAGCTTTGCGTCGTCAGCAGTCAGCAACTTACCTCAGAAAAACCGCACAATGGTGCAATTAACTGCGTCTGTAATTACGCAGTGGGGACAGATTTTGCCGAGAGGTGTCGTGTTTTATTCAATAGAGTGATGCATGAGCAACCTGTACTCATGTGCAAAAGTTATCTGCTAGAATCACAGTACTTTCAAAAGTTTCGGGCACTTGAGCACTCTTCAGATTTATCAGGTGAAGTGCAGCCTAATCAATTGAAGTACAGGAATAGCCTATATTTGTGTTGTTTGTTACCAGTTTGGTATTGGTTCCAAAATCAAATACGCGTTTATAGCTCAGGTTGCCTAATACCTGCAGAATGTTTATGAAATACGTACAAAAAACACTTTGTTTTCAAGAACAAGTAAATGTAAATCTATAGATGAAATTGATCAGGACACGCTAGCTTCATCAGTTTCCCAGTTTAAAGAACCAAATTTGAAACGGAATGTTAGCGTCGAGAATAACTTGCCTTCAAAAAATAAAAAGGCGAAAGTGGTATGACGATTACATTAAGTATGGGTTATTTCATCACAGAAGTGAAGAATCGAGCCACCAGCCGTCTTCTCAATGCATGTGTTGCTGTGTTAACTATAGCAACCAGTTTTTCGCTCATTCAAAACTGTGGGGTCATTTACAAAACAAATACGGCATTTATCAGAGTCCTCGCAATTTTTTCAAGCAACAGCACGAGTCTTCATGCAAACAGTAAAATTCCCTCCATTCATCAATCGTAAATGGATCTGCTAGCAAAAAGCCTCTTCTCCTTTCCTCTTTTCAAAGAGGGCACGTGTTGATTAAACAAAAGAAAAACATTTTGCGAAGCTGAGTCTGTAACCAAACCAGAGTTGAAGATCGCATCCAATTTACTGCATGCCGGAAAGGATGCTGTGAATAAGGTAGAGCAAATACCGTGGTCCAACAATGAACACTCGATGTATTGTGATGATTGTCACATCGGTCAAACATTCACACTAAGGTGAATGGGAATGCAGCAATCCATGACAGGGGTGAATGAAAACGCAAAAGGTTAAGAAGCACTGTACTAGAAACAGCTTTCATCTTATTTCCTGTGAAAGGTATCGTGGGTTACAGGCAAATAATTTCTAGCCGACTGTAAGTTCATTTAAAAGGAATCTGTTCACTCGCTGGCCGAGCACTTTCAAACACCGGTGAATAAACGATAAAACTTAAATGTTGATCATTTGAAAATTACCAAAAATCATCGCGGGCCGCTTGTTTGAGACCCCTGCCATAGACCCTTATTTCTTGTTGCATATCCCTTTCACTACATTTCATAAAAAAACGTTTTGTGATGATTGCTTGTTGTCAGACACGAAAGCAAAGAAACAAAAAAATTTACTTGACCAGGAAGGCGAAAAAGGAGTTGAACAGTAATATCAATGCAGAATAAATTTTGCTTGAAGGCGCCTTCGAAAACTTACAAAAATCTCAGTCACACAAAATTTAAACTATTCCTGTTAGCTGCTCAGATTGCCTCTGCAAATTCTCAACTGAGGCTACTAGCACTTTCAGCCAGCAGGTCAAACGCACTGCTAGGCCTCAGGCGTAAAATGGCGGCTCAGCGAGCAAAAGCAAGTCTTGGTCGATGTCAGCAAACGTACAGTTTTTATAGAACTTGTGTTCTTTTTCACATTCGCATATTTATGCATTCACTCTGCCGTCGTTGAAGTTGTGTTCAGTTTGGTGTAAATGTGTCATACTCCATGACATGGGTGGCGCGTGTTTTCAAACGTATACACCGTAAATTACTATCGCCAACGGTGATCGCACAAATGGCCATCTCACCAGCGGCGACTTGCTTTCCGCCTTCTTTGAAGCTTTCAACGGCCGCGTCACGAGCTCTACGATTCCTTCTGTTGCAAGCAAATCAATCAACGGTCAAACTGAGGTGCAAAACCTCACACAAGCTTCCTCATCTTTTAGACCAAGCAGAAGCTTTGCTCTTTCTTTACGAAACAGTCCTGTGGGCTTTTGACAAAAAGTAAAAAATCATTGTGATCAGACCTGAGTTTATTTTTCAGTCGAAGACCGAATTTTCTTAAATCAACCGAAACAAATGAATTCAATTCGGTCATAATATCTGACAAGGTAGGCTAGTGAATAGGCTACTGTTGCGTCGAGTTTTAATACTATTATCGGACAAATGACCGAAATGTCTCAGTGAAAAAGAAAAGTCACGGTCAGATCATGTACAATGAAAACCTGAAGTGTTTTCAGCTTTCCCGAGCATAGCCAATCATCACGAAACCCGGGTGGACGATATTCAGGTTTACTGCGTTAAATACGACAAGACCAGGGGTGTAGTGAGGTGGGAACACGTTCCCAAAGTTTTTTCATGTTTTCGTTTATAGCGTAATTAAAGTAAAAACCTGCAGCAAGATCACTGCAGTTCTATTGCTATGCACTGATGATGATAACAGGAGATATCGAAACGTTTGCAATATGTCATTTGTATCGTTTGCTTTGGCCATGATATTCATTATAAGGCTATTCAGCACTTCCGCTTTTCGTGTACCAAAGTAATGAAAGTGAATACTCAATTAAACATTGATATAAAAACGAGTTTGAAGTGCTGCTGAAAATGGCCATTTTCGGGTGAGTTCCCAAACGTTTTTTTTAAGCACTACAACCCTGGCCAGGACGTTTGATTGCGTATGTTCCAACTAAATATTTTTTGCATGGAATTAAGTAACAAGGCTTTTCTTGTCAAATAGTTGCAACGAACTGAGCACAGTGATGAGCGTACCTGTGTGTTCTCAGTAACTTTGCGTGCTATTGAGTTAAACCTTGTTGAAGTTCAATAGGGGAAACGGAGATGCCGATTGCCGATATACTGTATCTTACAGCCTTCAACTGCATAAAACTTAAGCATTCAAAACCTAAATGCTGCCAACAAAAGGAAAGTAGCGGTGCTTTTGGCCAATTTGCACAGGCTTGGGCCGTAAAAGTTAGCTTAGTGTTCTGCTAAAAAAACCTAAATAGTTAAACTTGAAAAGCATTATTCCCAATTCAGACTTTTACATATCGGCTGTACCCCAGGTAAGGTTAAAGAAAAATCACAATTTAAAGTGCCCTTTAGATCTTGTTAGTTTCTGTTTAATCCAGTGGTTCCCAACCGGGGAGGAATTCCTCCCCAGGGAGGAATTTCACGAGTTCAGGGGAGGAATTTCCATCTTATAGCCACGTTACCTATTCATTGTAAGTGTTGTAGCCTACTTCTCTTTTTGAGTTGACTTTGGCTCTTTCAATTAATTATATCACTTTGTATTTGTAACTAGCACTCGTTTTTCTTGACAAACTTTTGTGCCATTATTTGAGAAATAGTTTTGTCCCACTTTTATTAATCAAGTTATTGTCGTCAATAAAGACCGTTGCTCCAATTGTAGTTAATTAGCCTACGAACCAAAACAGTAGAGGAATGAACGTTCCACAGGGGAGGAATGAAAAGTTCCAAAATGAGCAAAGGGAGGAATGCATCAAAAAAGGTTGGGAACCACTGGTTTAATCTAAGGAAATTATTATGGCCAGCCTTTTCCGTACTTTGACATCACATCGTGCGAACAACAAACAGCAAAAGCAGGTCACGTGGTTGCAACAAAAGCTGGAAACTGGGCGTGCCCGGGCATGCCCAAGCAATTACATTAATGCAAAGGAACCCGTCTCTTTGACAAACCAACGTCTCAAGTGGATCGCGACGTTTCTGCCGACAGCGAGAATAAATATACAAACAAGCGGCCGGTGGCCAGGCGCACAATGTTGCAAAAGTACGGACAATGGCAGAAAAGGGCCAGGGAAACGTCAGCGCGCTTCTTTCAAGCAAACCACGGAAAACAGAGTATGACGCAACCTGGCCAAAACCATCGCCTGCATCTTTCTGCCTCAGCAAACATCGAACTCTTGGAATGTGATAATGCTTGCCAATGTTTCATGTTTCGCTAACGTTTTTGACGAGTGCTGTGGGATGAATTTCGCCCGCGCATTTCCATGGTAACGAAAACAACTTACAAACTGCAACGTTCTCTCAAGAAGCACAAACCCTCTTGTGGCATATTGCCTAAACATGTGGAGCCAGCTATTCGAATAAAGTGTTGTGGCTCTCCTTCCGCAGTGAGCGCGCTTCGCATTCAGAACTTCTTCAGCAGTAGCATTAACCAGGGTTGCCAGGCCAGGATACACCACAATTTGAGATCCAATTTGAATAATATTTTAGAACTGAGGATGCGTAGTGTTACGTGAAATTGACTGCCTTAAAAATGTGGCTCGTTTGGATCGCTTGTGTCACATTTGTGGAGAAGTAGAACAGTCAATTGATTGGAGGTGGACCAAAAGTAACTGACCAAAAATTGTCGAGATGGCCCGAAAATGGCCAACCGCTCATATATAGATGCCAAATTACTTCAAAAAATGCCAAGAAAGCCAAAACAGGCCGAATGCTATCGGTTTTGAATTACCCATATTACCAATGGCAAAGACGCAATGTTGCTGCAGAACCAAACTTAGAATTAGGGCGTATTAATTAATAGATAATTGTTAATCTCAAAAAGTACCATTTTTGTTCATAGATAATGCTAAACAAATATACCTATAAATGTTTGAAACAATAAAATACAGGTTATTAAAATACAAACCTAGTAGGTTTTCCAGGTTCAGATGGACCAGCTACGCCAATCCGTTAGTAAAAATATGCCAAATAGCTTCAATAATATCAAATAGGCTGAAAAAAATCTTGAAGTTTAAGCTCAAAGCATCCAGGTTTTAAAGTACGCCAAACAACGATTTTTGTCTGCCAACACCACTAAAAAGGCCAAAAACATGCCAATCTATGACGTACATGCCATACAGCAATTTCCAAACCACTTTAGACCAGAGGCATTAAGCAGGCCTCGGCCTACCGTCAATAAATTCGTCGTACTGTATGCGATCCAGTTGGCCAATTTGAAAAAGGCGGCCAAAGTTCAGGGATTTTCATGAAAAATGCCAACTTGGCATCCCTCGCAACAACAGTCAACAAACGCTGACCGAAAAAGAAGTGTTTCGTTGTTATCAAACAAGGAAACTGCGCAATTGCGCCCTCTTGCTACTTGAGCTGAATAAAGCCGCAGTCAGTTGAAAGGTGGTTGGCAAAAATCAATTACTATAGCAACCGGAAAATAGTTTGTACGCGTGGAAGGTAGCAAAACTCGATTGGTGAAAATATTGACACATCTCTGCCACAATGCTTCGAGAAAACCTATATTCGCCAGATTGAATGACAACACTTGGGAACAGGCTGCCTTGGAAGCACAGCGTGCTACTTTGAACGGACCATCTCAAATTCGGCTGATTTCGAAATGTTTCTGAATGCATCTATGCTTAGGCAAGGACGTTGCGCAAAGTAAAATTTTGAGTTCCTAGGGTGTATTTTGGACGAAGTGATGAGCAAACACAGTTTATCAAACTTTGCGCACTGCATTTGCCAGAAACTCGTACATCACAGACATACTGGTCTGTAACTGTGGGCATTACATCAACACTGTATTGTTGTACATTTGACAATGCTATTGTTCAAAAGTTAGGGGAATTTTGGACAGGTCCGTCGCCAGGATTTAGCAGCAGGGGTGGCCAATAACCAGAAAGGGGGGCCATATTTTAAAAATACTGTATTGAATGTATGCAGAAACCAGGGGGCCAAACGTGAAATGGGGGGGCAAAGATTTCAAATGGAGGGGCGGGCACCACTGGTCCCCCCATTGGGGACGGCTCTGATTTTGGACCCTGCCC
>JGI24022J15233_10004876_pt1 | contig 14009 bp, 4 predicted proteins | sample Ectturendosymbi2_FD_15233 | JGI IMG/M metagenome (IMG submission 15233) | reverse complement strand
TTTGACTCCCATATGCTCATATATAGTTAAAGAGCCATGACAGCATGTAACAATTAGCCTGTTGGATCAATTTTTAATTTAATAAAAGCTTACATCTGGCTCCGGTAAAAACCGAAAAGTTCACTCCTACCCCAGCTCCGGGTGGAGTGTTTTTAATCCGATTCCGGGTCCTGCTCCCACAAAAATTGTGAACTACAGCAGGAGTCCACTCCGGTTTGTACTCAGGCTCCGTGATCACAGTTCCATGATTTCACGCGAAGCGAAAGCAAAAACGAAAATACATGCCTTGATTCCAAAAGCAAATTTGCAGTGTTTACGGAAAGTAAATTGGCCATTATAGAAACGCAAGAAATTTAAAGAGACACTTTCGAATAGACAGACACTTTTGAAATAGAATAAACTTTATACTGAACACACCAGCAAAAAAGGTTAGACAATTTTATAAGTTTTGCGTATTTTCAACAAAAACTTAGTTGTATGCAAAAGATTTTGGTACACGAAAAGCGGAAGTGCTGAATAGCCTTATAATGAAAATCACGGCCAAAGAAAATGATACACATGACATATTGCAAACGCTTCGATAACTCTGCACTGATGATGATAACAGGAGTTATCGAAGCGTTTGCAATATGTCATTTGTATCGTTTTCTTTAGCCCTGATTTGCATTATAAATTCAAAAGACTTCTTTGGAAAGACGCATTCAATACAAATGTGATCACATAGCGGGAGTGCCGGAGTGGACTACACCGTGTGAAATAATCAGCAAGCCTTCCCGGCCACCAGTTCTCAATCAAGGTTTTTGCTCCGTAGCTTCTTTGCCTACATGTTGCAAACTGAAGAACGTGTGCTTACGCAGTTTGGGTCACCACTGCGATCAACAAATATAGTAACATAGGTAAGCTTCAAACTGTCACGTAATCCGTTCTGGCGTAAACAAAGGGAAAAATAATAGCTAAGGCGTGATTGCTTTCGGATACAGTGCTGTGCAAAAATTCTTCACGTTTTCCTGTGCTTTTGTGGGGCAATACTGTCATGTGTTGTGACTTGCCAGCCGCGCCGCCAAATTTTTTTTCCGGAAACTAAAGCTTTTATGCTTTAGTTTAATTATTCCATGCGACGACAGGCAGTATTCATTTCGTTTCGCTCAAGCAGGTCCGAGACCTTTTCTCAAATTCATGTTACAGCTGAGTAGAGTGTAGCTCTGTGAAAAATATATTCGCAGTCACTTTAGCGCTCTAAGAATGCAGCTGGTTAATTCTTTTCATTTCATTAATGATTACATGGACGTCGCAGCATTAGTAGCAATCTTTTTTTTCTAAGTATTGGAAGGTGAGGTAATACATGTGCCAACAAATGAGTACTGACTCAAACCGATTGCAACGGCAGTTTCCTTTAGACCTATAGAAAGCATTACCAGAAATGATCCTCTAAAACGATTAATCACGATTGGCAAAATTTTTTTAATCGTGCTGAGTTTGCTGGTAATTAAATCGTGGTACTGGAGCAAATCTTCAACAAACATTTCTACGAGCGTAATCCTTATGACCAAAAATTTTGATTAAAAACAACTTCGAAATATTCCATTTGTGCGATAATGCACGCTATGCTCACACCATTACTTTCCTTATTACAATACACTTTTGTGCTCTCAATATTTTTTTATAAAATTCAACTTTGAAGGATAGACTGCCGAACCAAAGAAATTTAACACGTTTCTTCTCATTATTCAATCTTTTACAATGAGTAGCATAGCCTGGTTTCAAAAATTTTGCTTTGTAATTCCTCTTAAAACATTTCAGTAACAATTGACGTGTGGTTTTTGCAAGTAGTGTAGAAACACCTGTTGGGTAGAATGAAAGCTGATCGGTTTTATCAGTTGTTACAGGGATTCATGTCTTTATTGACCATTTCTAAACTGAAACGTCGACGCAGCTAAGGAAATAAAAATAATGGAAGTGCTCAACAGCGAAATGTTCACACTTGTGTGTGTTGCTCTGTACTGACTCACGATGGCCTGATGCCAGTATGGAGTCCACGATAAGAGTCCACGCGTCCGCGTGGTGCACCCGGATTGCCGAACAGAGTATTATTATTCGCACCAAATTGGTACGACAATTAAACAAGTGCATTCATGGCATCAGTCCAACTGATATTCACCAAACATTTGCACACACCAGGTGTGCATCTCGAAAATCGAAGCCCACTGTTTATCATCCACCTATTTGGTTTACAATGTGCGGAAACGGGAACTCTTTGGTTTCAAGTAAAATGGTCAGTTTATGAACAGCTTCATGTAAGTCCAGCTTTGTAGTGTACGTAGGAACAATAAACAATTTAAACTCGTCCACGCTTTCCACGCCCAAGTCGTTGTCCACAAGAAACCTATGAATTGTGAAAGACATATTGTTACTTCAAGAGTTTTCTGATCTTGCAAATAGTTGCAAAAATTTTATCAGAAGGAAAGCCATGACCATTCCGGGTCGTTTGCAAAATCCCATCCAAAGTTGTTTGCCGACTTTGGTTTGGTGTGTATTTTGACTTTTCATCACAAATTGTTACTTCAACAAAAGTTTGTGCTTCATTATCAAAATTGCGAGATGACATGTGGTAAACGGCAAATGGATCCTAGGAGACGCCATGCTCAGTCATGAATCCTAGTTTATCCATTTTAACGAACGCAGGCAAATTCCGTAATGATGATTAAATAAGAATTAAAAATATCTAAGCGTAGCATCTAAGTGTACTTCCAGATGCAAAGAAAAATCACAGACTATTAACAAAACACGAGCTGACTCGTTTTCATTAACCAGATTTGCAAAGTAAGTGCGATGTGTTGCATGGGTGCTTGGAGGCTGTATGTGAGGAGTCGTTTCGATTGAAATCGCTAGAAAACCTCTCGCGAATTACTGGCAAATTATACAGAGCTAGATGTTGAGAAATTTCACAAAGTGCAAAGTAATTTTGAAAGTGAGTACGTCACCACAGTTTAGAAATTATTTGCTTTCTAACTTATGAACTACTTACACCTGTGATATATGAAATTTGCTGTCTGATTATGCGTAGTCATTACTTCCTTGTAAGCAGCGTTTTTACTGACACTCAAATGATATTTATGCACTGATGCCAACAGCTTAGGATCGAATTACAGTATGACGAAACAGAGAGCATTGACACGTTCAGTTAGACTACTTGACAACACTCAGTAACTGTTATTTTTAGTTTATTTTAGTTCCTTAAATTTAGTTTTTAATTATTTAGCTTGTGCTAACTTCAGTTAGTAAATATTTACTATATAGGAACTATTAATTTAAACGAGGTCTTCAGCAAAGTGTCATCTGTAACTTAAAATATTGATAGGTATAGTGACATAGGTAAGTTTCCAACGGTTACGTAATCTGTTCTGGCGTAGACAAAGGAAAACTAACAGCTAAGACGTATTAGTTTTGAGATACAGTGCTGTGCGAAAGTTCTTCACGTTTACCTGTGCTTTTGTGGGGTACATTCTCACGTGTTCGGACTTGTGGCCCCAAATTATAAATAGAAACTATTTATTCAAACGAAGTTTTAAGTAGAGAGTGGTTCGTGACTTGAAACATTGATTTGTACAAAATGCTTATCTCATTTGCAAAAAAGTGCACTTTTACAGCGCAATCTGCGTTATTTTAGGTTTCCTCAAGAAACTAAAGGTGCATCACCCGTGTTAAGCAAAATGTTTTACTCACTGTACTTACCGAAGATCCAGATTATCATGCAAGTTTTGTCTCAAAAGACTAAAACCTGTCTTGTTTGCTTCGTGTGTGAAATTTCGTATTTTTCCCATGGATGTTCAGTAGCACTGCAAGAGCTTTATATTTACCGTTTCTTCAAACTAACCTTGCAAGCTGCTCAGTTGGAAACACGATGCTGCTGCTTTTCCTAGACTGGGTGCCCATTTTCATTTGAGAAGGGTAACTATATTTAGTTTTAAATATTGTTTTTTCGCGATTAGTTCAAAAGGCTATGTCAGGTTCTTAAAATTTTTTCGTGGTATACTTCATTTCTTTTTATTCGTTTTGCAAAATATTGTCTTTTTAGGAAGTGCAAAGGTAAATTAATTTCTCTAAAAATTTATTAATTAATATCGTAGTCTAGTGTTTTCCACTAGAATGTATTACTTTTCCAGAAGAGCCTGGTTTAACCAAATTGAATTTTTTTCATCGGTTTAATGAAAACGTATTTGCTTCCGAAAAATGTACCTTTTTACTGGTTTGTCCCCATGGTATCGATCTGCCACTGACGATCTCAATTTGCTTAATATGAAAGAAATTGTGCTTGATGACGGTGTGGGAGAGTTTGATGACAAACTTCTGGAAAAGTTCAGTTTTCAATATGTCTGTGTCAAACGTATGTTTTATATTTATATTTCTAAAACTACATCTGGATTTCTTTTCCAACCGAATTGAAGCTTTTCCACAATAGCCACACATTTTTCTTGAATATTCATTATTGCAATTATATGATTAAGATCTTTCAAACTCTTAAAGTATGCTTGCAGACATTGCCTTTCAAACAACTTTTACAACTTTCTAAAGTTTTACTTCTGATTACTATACCAGTGCATAGAACACAATTCAGCTGAAGCAAACCGTTATGATTGAAAAGCATAGGAAATTTGTCAGTAAGTACAGCGAAACAACTGATTGTGTTTTTTGAGGAAAATAAATACATAAATACAACCGCAGAGATTACACTTCCCACAATTGACACGACATAATCAACGCTACTTTGCCCACCTCTTTTTCTTAAGTGCAAACGTCATTGTGTTTCAAAATCGAGAGGAGGTCGTTGTTCGCCGATGTGGGATTGTTTCTGTTAATTGTATGTTACTGCGCGAGAAACATGCAGCGAGACGGGTGAAGCGTAACGTTGTGAATTACAAACATTTAAATGTGGTCAAAACGATTAGCGTAACAACTGATTGTGTTACTTGAGAAACACCAGTAGATACCTGTAATCGCAAAAATTATCTTGCTGACGATTGGCATCGCATGGTCAAGCTTGCGTTTTTATCCAACGTTGCTGTGCAGTTGAGACGAAAGTATCGCCAGTAACTTTCGGCCGAAAGCATACACTGAACGCCTCATGGACTTTGGACTTTCGAACGAAACAACTCAAACTGAAGCTTCACTGTTGCAACATCTCCGTTACACCTGGAAACAGCCTGATGCGCCTGCACAACCCGCTTTTCGGAAATCATTGGAGACAACCCGACACGAGTTGCCACCAGGTTGCTAACATCGCTTTTTCTGAAGAGCAAACCTTGTTTTTTCACGGGTGAAAACCTTTTTTCACTGGGCTAGTGACCGCTCTGTTTGTAAAAAACTACGAAGAAAACAAATGTTAATGAAAACAGACAATACAATCATTGACTGGACTTATAGATATTGTCTATCATGTTTCTTAAATACGATAATTTTTTCTTAAGATCAAATTCAATTGGTTGGAAAAGGGGAGGTTCTGGTTTTGTTTTCAGCGTGGTTAATACAAACCGAGCCAAAAAGCATAAAATATAAAGATGTAAATTTGCTTACAAGGATAGCGTTTTAACAAATTAATTGCGCATGTGAAAGATACGTTGTGACGTCTGAATGAAAAGCAACGGGTGATGCAGAAAACAAAGCAACATCTGATTACCAAAGTAAGCCACGAATTTTTTTCCTGTAGGTTCAAACAAAATGAACTGCATCCACGTCGATTGCAAACAGTACTTTTGTCCAACGTGATATAGTACCAGATTTCAAAGCACTTGCAAAAAAACAAACGACGACTGAAAACGGAATCGCTCTTGTTGCAAAAGATGTTTGCTGACTTCACGGAATTTGATCATGCGAGTCGTGAGTCACATATCATCGCTGATTATAGACAAGAAATATCTCATTTCGCTGCACATTCTCCACTTGGCTGAAGAATCGGTGGCTTTGTGTCTGTGATGCCTTGAAAGAAATATTTGTTGGAACATCGATTAAATGAGGACAAATTTTGACATGCAAGTGAAGTGTCTAATGAAAGATAACTACTCTGACATGGAAATGTTTCTGGAATGCAAAGAGCTATTGAAAACAGTGCTTAATTTTTTTGGTGATAGAATTCATTCACAGTCTAACCAAAAATACGCTTTGGCTAAAATTAGAAACACGTATTACACTTTCATTACTGAAATTAAGTGACTTTTACTATTCCACAACTTCAAACTATTTGCTGCAAAACACTCTGAACGTAATTTTCGATTTCAAAGCAGCTTTTGCCAAAAACGTGAAGTTGTTTAGTATTTCCGAAAAAATTAAACTGGCATTTTGACGTTTATACCACTGTTTCACAAAGGTCATACCAGGATAAACCGTTGTTTACTTGGGTGTGAATTACCATCGTACCACTAACTCCTTTCATCGAAAAATATCGGTTGCCAGATGTTCGGTGTTGACAGACACGATCGATGGAAAAATTAAGTGTTTTGAAATGAGGTTTTGTTCGTGCTTCGGAAGCAATTGGTGGCTGGCACGAGTGAACAGAGGCAAGAATCATTTCTTGCGGATGGTTCAGCACGTTGGGATGGATGCAAGCAATAGTAAGCTTTTGCTATAAAGTTGTTTTACTTCACAAAGCATTTAGTCTTAGCAGCGATACCAATAAAACTCGACACCTGGCAGATAATGTGACGCAGGATCACAATATGTAAAAGTATTGGAGTTTGTTAAAATTTTATTCCTGAAAGTTATGAATGCAATTATGCAAACAAATCTGTACAGCCTAGACTTCGAAATGGTGCTTTGAACGCTCTGAATTTGTGCAAACCTTTGCGAAAGCTTTGTGACATGAAAATATTGCGTTTGACGAATAAAATTATTCGTCTTTAACGTGCGCTTGCTGGCGTACGTTCATTCTGGCATAAATCTGATCTTCAACTACGAAGTGATCAAAACAGAAGGATATGACCGGTGGTAACATTTCACGAGACCACTAGGTCTTGAAGGAAAAGTACAGCTTTTTATCTCATAATTACAGTAAGAAAAACAATAGAAGATGCAAGAAATCTTTTCTTTATCAACAAGTTGGCAATGTCTATATATTTTGAAAGCTCCATAGAAACAAGTCGACGATAAAACAGTGGAAAACAATCGAACTTTCAAAAGAACACTTTTTCTCATTTAAATGTATAGCCCTAGCCCCAGGGATCAGCAGCATTCATCGGCGTCCCCTTTTCAAAACAGTGAGCTGCTCTAGACTTGAGCTGGTGGCAGTGCGATTCAGGCAGCGAAGGTCAAAACGTATGTAGGTCACTCGATTGTGAGGACAGTTTCGCTGTACTATCAACAATTACAGATGATGCTCCATTGAAAAAACAGAGCTGAAATTTATTTTTAACGGACATTGGCTATCACTTGAAGTATCCTACATGATGTTGGGTCCTTATATTTGTGAGACTGGAATGTCTTTTATCACCATTGCAATGAAACTTGGACATGCAAAGTAGGATACCGTTGGAAATGTTTGAAACTTGACTCCACTGTCATTGTAGGACTTTTTAGTGTTGCGGAAGAAGCTACTTGCGATTTCATAAACAAAAGCGTTTAGCAAACAACTATGGCCAGTATCCTGGTTGTGAGTTATCGCGAATGACGCTCTGAAGAAACATTTCTTTTCTGTTCATCATTTGCTCATTTGCACCTGATTTACTAAAAGCTTGTTGAGTTTCACAACGAAAGATTTACTGGTAAGGTACAATAAATTGTTTCCTAATTCCATTTGCATTGCAACGGAAGTAATATTTCTGCAGTTTATTTAAAACGCAATAAATATTTTAGAAACTTTAAACCACAGATTAACACCTTCATGCGGTATCTTTTAAAATTAGAATCAACTCTAAAAAGTGTTTTTAAGCAAATGCATTTGTTTTCTCACAGATACAAAGACCTTGTAGCTCGCATTATGCTTCCATTTATATCAAAATATTAACAACGCCTCGGTATTATTTTTATTCCTAAATTACTTTTTCGTTGAAAAAAAATGTTTTAATTTGTTTTGATTATTGAAGTGAATAAAAATTAGAAGTTCAAAACTTACTTTTGTTGATAATTTCAATTTACTGTAGAACAGTTGGGTTTGATTTTTGTCATAGCGGTGGCAAACATCATTCCACCTTTAAACGGTTTTTGGGGACAGGAATTCTGTCGTTTTGTACGCAGCCTGTTGTGGTTAACTTGGTCTTTTTAGCAAGTCTCTGCTTGTGATTTCTTACTCATTTGACTGTTAACTACATTCTAGAATAAAGCCGTGAAAACATAGGTTGCAATTATAACCTTGCAAAATGGGCTCTGCTGAAAATCAACAACCTGCTCTTCGGAATGGCATTTTGCATGCTTCTATCTATCCAGATCGGGGGTTGGAACCAGAGAAATTCCGAGAGGCGTTTCAAAACCTGATGGATCGGATTCTGGACTATCATGAAAATGTTGGCAAGCTACAAGCTTGTCCCGATGTCAAACCAGGTAATAGTTTCCATAAATTTTTTAAACTAGTCTCAGTCTGGCTTTGATGTCTCCATAGATCTTTAAATTTTCACCAATGCATGTAATTTCGGCATTTTTCAGAAAGGATTTGACTTTCCAAGTGTCTTTTTCCAGAGTTTATTAGACTGTTTCACTATTGCTGCCAGTTTTGCGTTACAAGCATGGAAATTAAGAATTTGTGTTTAGACGACTTCAACTTTTTTCGCTTCCTCATCTATCTGATTATTATCTTGCAAATCAAACAAATATGACCACCACGGAAATAGTGATAATGGTCATTACAAGCAAGAGAAATTTCAAACCAAAATTGGAGGTGGTTCACAAAAAAGGAACTGAAACTCGTTACCTTGCTTGACTGAATACCATTTTTTTCTAAAATGGATTGACCGCATTTCCTGAAGTTTTATGTCGTTAGTTCAATGTTTCTGAACGTTGCCAGCAAATGCACTTACTATGAAAAGATATTTTTTGAAACAAAAACGCAAACACAGCGTACAAAAGCGAATAAACCATAAACAACATGAAGTAGGCAATTTATAAAAGATTGAACAATACTACTGGTTGGTATGCTGAACTTCATTAAAACATATTTGTATTTTATGAATCGGTGGTGTATTGTCTGCATTTTTATTTGAGAGTCGCAAATAATTTTGGACGGCTAGTTGTCATGTGAATTGTGTTACGTAAAATGTAATCTTTACTTTATTGTATAAATCTAATTCAAAATTATTCTTATGTTTGGCTTGCCGATACCTACGTTTGCATAGAAAGCAGTCACGCAATTTTGATTAAACATCTACATGAAATTAAAGCTAAACATTTACCATTTCAGATGTTTTTTGCGGTAATTTTTGTGCGAATCAGTCCAACAAACTATAGCTGTCCTTGTATGATTTCACAATCCGGTCCAAGAATTGAATTAATGCATGTTAACCTTTAGACCAGCATTTCTTAATCATTTGTGAGTCACCCAGGCCTTGAAAATCCTAGTAAATGTTACGGTCCCTCAAGAAGAAACGTTGCAATAAATATTTCATATTTGGTCTTCATCATCCTAGCAGCAATCGATATGTCTGCAAAGCCTGTATATTAACCTTTTAGATCACCTTCACGGACCCCAGGTTGAGAACTCGTGCACTAGACGAAGTTGATCATTGTGCTTACGTTGGCGCTTCTCGCCTTGTTATAACTGTGTTCTCTAAACAGTCAACATCTTTGCAGGTTTTTTGAGGCCACTCATTCCAGAAACAGCCCCAGAGTACCCAGAAGAATGGTCCGATGTATTTGCTGATATAGACAAAATTTTGATGAAAGGAATGACCCACTGGCTTTCAACAGGTTTTTTCGCTTACTACCCCATGGCTTTTAGCTACCCTGCAGTATTGGCTGAAATTTTGTCCACAAGTCTTACATGCCAAGGATTCACGTGGGTATGTATCACGTTTAGTAAATCCGTATACAGTAACATGATGTGCCAGAAACAGGCGTACAGGAAGTTTTTTCAAGGGAGATCTGGAAACAGTTTTTCTTCAAAATTTGTGACTGCCTCTACAACGAACGTCCACTGAGACTAGCTTTACAGCCGCTCAGCTCAGTAGGCGCGACGTTGACTGCGTGATTCACCACGAACAGGGTGCTGAGCTAACAGTAGCACCTTTGTGAAAGCAAGAAAATGCAGTACTAGAGTGATCTCGTCGGGTGATCTTTAATGCTGCTTTCTGAAACAGTATGAAGATTTTCGTGTTGGACGCTTCGGCCCACCAATCGAAACACTAGATTTCTGTTGCAAGTGGTCCTGTATCATCTGGAAATTTACGGAGTTTTCATAATTTTTGCAAATAAACAGGTTAAGAATATAAAATTTCACCCGCTATGTCAAACCAGAAGATTATCGAGAAATGTCAGATTCTGATTGTTTTCAAACCTTGATCTCTCATTTAACTATATGTAAATTTCTGCATCTAGATCAGAAAGGGTCATTTCGTTGTCTGTCTGCGGAGCATTTGGTTTTTACGTTGAGAAGTTCGATTCTTTTTCCGAAAACGTTATAAACACTGCTGTTATTCCTTTAAAATTTGAACACATTTTCTATTGCTAGGGGCTGAATATCTCCCAGACCTCTTCTCCTACCTCCTATGCTGATGATCCTAGACGTAATGAAAAGACTCTACATCAGTGGTTTTCGACCTGGGGCGTGATCCCCAGAGGGCGCGAGTAGTTATTTTATGTACACAGCTGTATTACATTTTCTTTATTTGAGGTTCAAATGGGAGTATTTGGGTTATAGTGGGTTGCTATAATGGATCGCAGTACAAAAAGAAGTTGAAAAACAATGCTCTATATTTTTGTTCAATTTTCTTTCGGTTTGTGGTTCAAAATTGAAAGAAAAATATCACGGTTGTATCTAAAAGCAAAATTTATATTATATTTGATGAACCGTCACATGTACACCAACAGCCTCGTGGGAAGTTGCTTATCAAATGGTTAATGCAGATGCCCAGGCATTCAAGTTCAATAGCTTATTCATAGTAGGAAAATTCATCCACAGAATAATCATCCTCAGGTTTTCTTTTATGAGCTCAACAGCGAAATAATTCTAACTTCATTATCCAATGCATTATATCAGCCAGCTGGGTCCTGTGAAAAAGTATAAATGCAAATTTCTTAAGTTCGAAATACAGACACAAAATTTTTGGAGAAGCTTGCAAAGTTATTCTGCGTAAGCTTCTGAAAACACAGTGATCACACCCTAAGGCAAAAAGCTTTAATTTTAAGGAAAAAACATGAAAATCAATATTCACTAACGCCATTTTACAAAACCTAATGTGATATTTCTTTAAACCTGCCTTGTTGCAAACAATCACAAAAACAATAAACACATTTGTTTCATCCAAATTTTTGTCGCAATCATTAGAGCTTGCACTTGCAAACTAACGCTAGTAAGTTGCCATCTGTTACACAGGCTGCTTCGCCTTCTTCCACTGANCTTGAAACAGCTATGATGGACTGGTTAGCCAGAGCATTAAATCTTCCTGAATTTTTTATTCACGGCGGAAAAGGTCCAGGAGGAGGCGTGATTCAAGGTACTTTACAGTAAACAATAATGAACTTACTGTATAAAAGAAAATTGGTTGATTGAATTTCAACATCATCACACAAGTCTAGAGCTTTGTTTTCAGAAAACACAACTAATTTAAACTTTCTGCTGTGCATCATTTGTCTTTGATACAATAAAAACGTTGTTAAGTGCTCAAACCAAGGTGAAGATCTGCTCGTTTGAAGACTTGTTGATTCTGTTGAAATGATTGCAAAGATTTGCTTATTCAATGAAGATTGGCTTTGCAATTTCCCCTTGTTTCCGCCCAACTATTTCAAAACAAGTTTAAAGACCTGCATATTTTATTAATTCGGATGAAGAAACGCATCATTCACCGAAAATGTTTATCTTACGTTTGTAATCCGACATAAAGCCCTTTACGGATTTAGACTCGGTCAGTGAAAGCAATTTATTTTGGTTTACAGGAACAGCTAGCGAAGCAACGTTGGTGGCATTGCTGGCGGCTCGCAGCAAAACGATTCGAGAACGCCTTTCAAGTGACTCTAGTTTGTCGACATACGATTTAGTTGGCCGCATGGTGGCATACACCTCGGCATGTGGTCATTCATCAGTTGAGAAAGCGGGTTAGTTGAAATATGAGGTTTTCGTGCGTCGTTGTCCACCTGGATTTTAACTCTGTTTTGCACTCCGCAGCAACTGCACATGGAAAATGCACAGTAGTTGTGATTGAAAGTTCGCAGAAAAGTTAGATTAACTTTCATGGTCATATTTAAAAATGTAATGGCAGTTTTCTGAATTAAAGCAAAGTTTGCCACGTGTCTTATAGCTAAAAAACTAAACGTATCTGTTCAAATGTCTATGTGATCCATTATACGTTCATGCATTTTTTTTTACGAAACATTTATGGGTCTGTAGAAATTTGAAATAATGTGTTTGAACCATAATTCATTTGAGAAGTAAATTTAATTGAAAACATATCTATCTTACACTGTATATATAACTGTATACAGTACCATCGTTATCAATGGAATCATTAATCCAGAGTCTGGGCATCAATAATTACGTATTTTAGGCTTGGTTTTTGAGGTCTCTACTGGTGGTTAAATGTCAAAACTGGCAACGTTTAAAGTCATTTCTAACGTTTTTCATATGAATCTGTGGAAAATGGGACAAGGAACATACACTTTTAGTCTATAGCTCTTTGCACACAATATTCTAAGAAAGATCGTTGACGGGAAATTGTCTATATTTTAAAGGAACTAAATTTCATCTTATTTTTCAAAAAAAAATGAAGGAACAAATATAGTGGAACCATGGTCCCATGAACAAAAATTTTATACGTCCCAGCAAAATTCACGCTTAGCTCCGACAGTGAAAAAATGTGTTTAGCAATCTATTCCGTGAGTGAGCCTTTCCATACGTTTAATGTGAAAATTTTTAAACACAGTTCAAAAGGCACTACGGAAATCTAGAGCAGATAAAGTGGTGGTGAACTTGAAACAATATTTTAAAGAAACGAAACCTCATCTAATTTTTTCCTACGATCGGAAGGAAAGACTTTAGCAGTATCATGAACGCAAAATTTTGATAATTTCTCATTTTAGGCTCAGATGAAGTACATGGGCATTAAATAAAGCAAGCGTATAAGTTGTATTTAAAACCATACGCCTATTTACAAAACCTTGCCATTTGAACCACGTGTTATCAACTTTGTGTTTTTTGGTTGCTACGCAGTACGTTTACTTTCAAACCCCATTTGCAATGTTGGTGAGCAGGAAAAATTGCGATGATACCCATGCGACACTTGGATACAGACAATGAAGGTTCGATGCGAGGAGAAACTTTACTGCAAGCCATTGCTGAGGACAAAAAAGTCGGAAAAATACCTGTTTATGTAAGCATTCACGTTTTAAAAAATTTATTGCAAATCTACGTAAACCTTTTAATGGGCCTGAACAGGAGAAATCTGCGCTGAATTCATCAGCGGTACAAGCCCACAAACAATAATACTGTAGTATTTTCATTCATGTGATGAAATCACATGTGTTGACAAAGATTTTTAGAAATGCGTAAACACCAAACTTAGGAAGTCTATGAAGTGTAAAGAACAACCACCTCCGCACCGGTGTCGAATGTTTCCGCTTCTGCTTACACAAATATACACAAATGGGGTATGACCCTATCTGAGGCTTGTGAATGTGGCGCAGAAGAACAGAACGTCGACCATGTTATCATCCAGTATCCAATGCATCAACCTTCCCATGAACTGCCTGATCTGACGTTTCTGGATGAGTGGATGATGAAATTGTATGGCTGCTCTGGAAGATGAAATAGAATTGCTGCTCAGCACCTGCCCCGAGATCTAGTGCGGGTGCGACCCAGGAGTGGATTGAAAGCACTGGCT
>JGI24022J15233_10004875_pt1 | contig 14009 bp, 8 predicted proteins | sample Ectturendosymbi2_FD_15233 | JGI IMG/M metagenome (IMG submission 15233) | reverse complement strand
AATTGTGTCCCCTTTGCCCCACTTCATTACTCCCCTTGTAGCTAACATACCCTATCTAAGGCGTCTTCAGTTTTTCTTCTTATTATTTCATCACAAGCATTGAATTTTCGAAGGAAAGCATGTTGTCGATTGCAACACATATTCGTGTGATAGTACATTTCTAATCAGGAACGACGTACATACGAATTGTTATCGAAGAAAACGTTTTGCCTCGTAACAACACTGTTGGTGACAATTCAGAGCTTAGACCACGTCTATTGCGTCTTCCTGGCATTTGATGCGGTTTTACGCTGAACGTTTCTAATCCAAACAGTATTTTGATAATTTAGTCATCACAATCATCACCCAACGAGTCTCCGGATTTTGCTGAAGTAGCTGAAGAGGCGGAAAGATCGACGAGTTTCCTCGGAAGCAATGAGGACAACACCAGTAGAAATAGTAAAGAGGATCAACAAGAAACCGTATTGAGATTAAATCAAGACATGCCACAAACACAAGTAGAAAAAGAAAGTTGCTCCATTCAACCAGACGTAAGTGCAGTGCTACCCTACAGTATTTAGTACTCCTCCACTAAAAACTCTGACTCAATCAGCAGTTGAAACGTGAGCCTGTGATGTTACTGTCTTACGTAGCCAACACTGAAACAAAGATCAATGAAATATAGAATTTTTGTTCTCTAAAGTTCAATATTTCAACCTCTCTTTGTAGCCGGTTAAGGAGTACTTGATATGATGGTTATGGCAAACACTGTCACAAAGCCAATTTGAGGTTGAACAACCATTTTGATATACTGTACAACAATTTTCGAAAAAATTAGTAAGTTCGATATGACTGACTTTTTCACTGCTTGTAGTCAAAAGTGTGTTTTGCATCTAGGTTCAATGTCTTCAACAGCTGGAACGCCCAAGAGTTGCAGAAGAAATCAAGTATCATTTGGAGAAAATTTTTGACCTGGCTTCTGGCGTTCTTTCGACGTAACTTTAGTTAAATTTTCTTTTTAATTTATAGGGACACGATAATGAAAATTCCACAGCTGAGATTTACGCAACAAGCAGTTCTACTGAGTTCAAAACATTCAATCTATTTTTGGGGTTACTTGAACAGGATTTATTGAAACGCCGTTGGTAATTTTCACCATTTTCAGCCATAGATCGCAAAACGTCAAAGTTGTGTAACCAGGATTTCTTAACTGAAATCGTTACTTAAAGTAAATCCGAACGTTACATTTATTTGCAGCAATTTAGGTAAAAGGATGACTAAAAAACGCAGAAAATGAAATACGTACATGGTCGTTTGGACAACTGCGTTCGGTTTTGATGCTATGAACAGCATGGAGCTAAAATCTGTAGCAACTCATGCAACTTCTTTTTTGTTTATTTTCTTTATAGGCTAATGAGACATTGTTCCTTTAATCATACTTTCAAATCCATTAAACTATTTCTATACCACTGAACCGGAAAAAGGAGAAATGAGAAAGAGCAACTCGTGAATTGACTGAAAATATACTGAAATTACTGAAAATATACATGATTTGGGCTTTGACGAAAACTAGAAGAAGATGTTGAACTTTTTACATTTTCTAGACAAACTAAGCAATGTAGAACGTCAAAGGAGTTTATCAATGCGAAATATTTTTCATTCACACAAGTTTCAGATGTTTTTCGCTTCGTGTTTGATTTTGTGGTGATCCTCCAGACACATTCCAATTCAGGTGTGTGTATTTACTTTCCAACTTTGCGATTTTTGGTCAAAGAATTAGAAATATTACACAGATTCTCTTGTTTGTACCTTCACTATTGAGTAGCACATTTATTGCAAATAAAAAAATTTGGTTTTCACAGTAAAGTTTTTGAAAACCGTGAAGGTTGTTTTGATGCCATTGGCACTGGTTTGAGTGCATTGTTATTCAACGTTTTGTTACCGTTTAATTCAGGTGTTCAATGAAGTTGAGCTGCAACATGAATGATTCAGAACAGAAGTCAATGTCGTGCTTTATCCCCCATTGGTACAATTCAAGTACAGATCACATCATCATTCATTTTGAGATCTCGTCTTCGGGACCATGCAAGAGAATGCGAACAAATTGCACTCAACTCTTTGAGCAAAGTTTTGCTGTTGGGTATGGAGCTTATAAAATCAAATTGGATTTAAAAAATCTAAATACGTTTTTGTTGTTGTTTGGTTTTAGATTTGCAAAATCACATACGTGTTTCATACAGCCTGCGCGAATTTGGTTTAGAACCATGCAGTCTTTGTAAAACGTTATCGTTGTTAAAGAGGTTGTTTTCACTATTATTTAGTCATGCAACATTTTATTTATGTTCGAAATACATATTTTCTAAAACAAGTGTTTAAAATGCATTTCAACATGCATTAACCTCATGCTAGTGCAAAAATAAACTGATTTGTAATCGACCTACTTTTCATTGCTAGAAAATGTTTTCTCGAAGAAGTGATTGAAAACAATAAATGCGACGTTTCCTTTCATACAAAAGACGACGTTTATAATTGCGGGAAAAAACATTCGCGGATTCAACTTCCCTACAACAAATCTTTACTAAATTATTGCATGTATTATGCTTCTGGAATTATCGTTTACAGAAACGAAGTTGACGCTATTTCTTTGCAACTTTTTGGTGACGACGTGGACATTTTTCCAGATGAACAAAAAATAGAGCTGTTCAAATCTTTTTCCAAAGTGAACTTCCAGTTCTGCCTTCGCAAACGAGTAAAAGCTTTACTGTACCAGAAAATAAAACTTCAAACGAAATTAGAAAAATGGATTCAAGAAAAAGTATTCTTTATTCCGGAATGCAACATACGTACGTTGTTCGTCCTTATTCTTTTCAATTTTACTGAATTTCATTGTTAAATCGAACCGTGTTTATTCTCTTTTTCAATTCTTTTTCTAACTTTTTCTCAATAATCGTTCACATCACAAGCCCCTTGCGCAACATTCCATACTTGTTTGCTCCAAATAAGAAGTCAAAAACTAAGTAATCAATCACCCGTGAAACTGCAAAATCTTCCGAAAGATATACCTTTTATTACCTTTTTCTCCATTTTTTAACAACAGTTTCCCACTTTTACAATCTAGTGACTAAATACAAAGCTAACTGTATGCATTAAGGCCAGAGTTGGCAACATTGCTTTGTACCATACAAAATTCAGGAAACTCTTCTGAAGACGCCAGAAATTTTTCTTTTGTTACTTGCAGTTTTAGATCAGCCTTTCGTTTTTTATGTGTCTGGCGCCCCTGGCAAACATCTTAGTCAGAAATACATTGAATGATACTTTACGCATAAATGTATCTTCAATGCACCTTACATTTAGTTGGTGAAGGTGAGAAATGATACTTTTAACGTGGCAGCTGTTACAGTTTATGGAAGAAACTTTGTGGTATCCACTTTCAGCCTACAGTAGCTTTTCACTAACCAATTGATTTCTTAAAGCAGATATTGTCATCCACTGCAGGTGGTACTTTAAAACGAAATCAATTTCTTTTGAAGGAAGCAATCCTCACGTTGCAGCTGGAATCGCATGATCTCATGAAGCTCACGATCAATTTCTGCAAATGTGAACTCGAGCAGGAATCAAACGACAGAGTCGCTTGCTGCAAACGTTTACAAAAATGTATCTTTACGTCATCAGAGGGTTTCTTTTAAGCTTTTGAAAATGTGTGTGCGTTTTTTGTCATCCTTTCCAACATAACCCTAAATTAAGCACAAGGAAAATCTGCAAAATAAAGTGAAGTGCTGAAGTCGACATTACCAACTTTACTTGGTCGAATGAGGTTTTGTCGTTTGTTCCCATATTCGTTTCGTCTCAAGAAAAAGAATAAGTAGACTTTAAATAACGATTTTTGCTTTTTAAATCTTGTGAAGTAAGAAAAAAATTGAACAGTGTTTTAGTAAGATGTCTTGCGCTTCTTATTTTCCATTTTATCATCAAACACGAAATATTTTAAAATTGTTCACCTCTTTCATTCTGGGATACAAGACAAGACAAAAATAAAAGAAATATCATTTTTGGTTATTTAGGCCAACTTTCGATAAAATGTTCGCGATTCAGCGGTGGAAATTCCTTACAAAACCGCATGAAGCTATTAAAAATTGATTTGTTTTCTGAAATCACAAAATGCATCATTTGTTTCTTTCTGGAAAATTTCAGAAATTTTTTTAACTGATACTACATCCAAGTATTTCTTTCCAAACGTTTTTTCGCATTCTTTAGTAGATATTTTGTTAGCAGATATCTTTCGCATTTAAGAGATTTTTAGTAGATATTTCTTTCGCATTCTTTAGTAGATAAAAAGATGTATTTTATGCACGTTTATTCTTTGAAAGCTTTATCTTTTATGTTTACTTACTTTTGAAATTATCACTGCTTTTTCCCTTAAGCTTTAAGCATGCAAACTGATGAAAACATTTTATGATATTGTTGCTCCACACCTGTAAAAGGTTGATGTTTGGTTAAAATTATTTGAAAAATTGCTCACTGTTATAAGTAGGGCTATATAAAGTCAAAAAAGTCATATTTTTTCTGTGCTTCACGAAGCAATGAAACGAAGTTTGAAACAAAAATCGCATCCCCACGAAGTCGTTACAAAGTCATTAAAAGTTATATTTTCCATGATAGGTCGTAAAGTCATATTTTGCATATTTTCAACCTGATAAAATCGCAAAATACCAAGTGAAACTACTTATAACGCTAGGTCTAATCTGCATCCTGCAAAGTGAAGCTACTTGGGCACCTTGCGAAAGTTGGCAAAGACGGTGAAAGACATAGGTGAACCAAGTTATTTGGATGAAACATAATGCACTACCTAAAAGTGCATGTTCTTGCTGCCNAAAAGAAATAAGCCAATGTCCTTGCATGCTTTCAATTTGATTCAAAATATGTGTTTAGATCATGTTTTGAACTTTTGATTTTAATTAGGCTTCAACAAACCATGGCGCTACCATCTCCAACGCCTATTTGTGCTGGTGCAGTAGATATACATTCTAGCTCCGTCACTTTTGTTTGGTCATATAAAGTCATATGTTGTGAAAAATAAAGTAATATTATCAAGTTTTAAAGGTCATAAAACTGGCCCTTGTGATATGTCGTCCTAAAGCCTAGCAACAGTGATTGTGTTACTGTGTCTGATTTTTTAAAGGCGGAAAACAATTGTTTGAAGAGTAATTACCACTTATCTAAAGAGTTTCGTACATACAGATTATAATAAATGTATAAAGTTTCCAAGCAAGGTTCCTAAGCCACTAACGTAGTGGTAAATTGCCTTCTGCAATCCGCGAGATTCTGGTAATCAAAGATTCAACCGAGTCTTGTTCTCCCTGACATCCAGCTTGACTTGGTTGTGCCATTTGGCTCCAGGTTCCGAAAGTTATTACAACTTGGCTCGCAGCAGTATTACCTTTGAATATGAAAATGAAAACAAAATGATGCAATGATATTTTAATTTTTCGTACTAAGCTTAGCCTATCCTTACAACCTTTGCTTGTAAAAGAAACCACGTGTCGTAATTTTTTTAAAGCAAAACCAATGTCTTGGTGACTTACTGGGTTACAACAAAAATGGGCTTCCCTGCTAATCTTATCCACCAACAATAAAACAACTCAAATTTTAAACAACAAAGCTGGTTGCAAATGATTCCAGTTATATCCTTCAATGACGAACAGTTTTTTTCAGTGAAACCTTCACGCCACGGGTTCATCTTCCTCGATTTCCCTTGTCTGTCATGAAACCAAAAATGCCCGCATTGCAACTGAGTTTCTCTTCTCTGTGAGAAACAGGAGACGACTTGCCTAACCTTTTTAATGTTCTTTTTATTTTAAAAGGTGCTTGTAATCACAATACCTTATTAACTTGTGTCTAAAGCCTTTTGAAAGGCATCTTTTTATCTTGGAAATAGAATAAAAGGGTCTCAGTCCCCATAGAACTTTCGTTTGCCCATATTGGCCAAATTTTTGCACCACCATAAATCGCCAGTCGATTGAGCTAGAGAACTGTTCAAATCCTGTAAGGATTCGGGAAGTTATCTATACCGTCGTTCAGATTTTTTTAAAAATTGAAAAATTTTCCATTTTGGGTTTTGTTGTCTATTACGTCATAATGGGACTAGATTTGGGCATTTTGGATGACGCCATCGGCTTCTGGGCGTCAACTCAAGGAGCCAAACTTTGGACTCAATTTTTTAGCGGAAACTAAGCTTTAATAAGCGTCTTTAGATCTTCTGAATGGCTTTCTTGCGTTTATGGTTCAAAATTTATGGCCCAAAAACCACCAAAGGTTTGCAAACGAATTTCTGGATTTAACCTTTGTTTAGTGCAGCTTGTGTAGCACATTAAAAATTTTGAAAATGCTATTTGTTTGAAGAAAATTATTGCTTGTTTTAGTCTTTATGATTTGCAAAAATGGGCACTGTAGATAAACATATATCTATGAAATACGAGTCTTTCTCGTATTTTTCAAGGATTGCCGTTGAGAACCGCGCAACATGTCCTGTCGAATTCTTGAGCTTTGAGAAAGCCAAATCCTAATATATAAACACAGTGACACCGATTGCCAATCGTGACCACAAACAACAGGTACAGCAAAAGACTACACGGGCGATCCAGTAAAATGAACAGATGACATACTTCCGAAACAGACGTTCTGTGTCAGGGTGGATTGCTGTTTTGAACACCTCTCATATGCTTTATTTCAAATGGATGACTGTCACAAACCATCATCTGTAAAATAAGGTGCGCAATGAACATTCAACTTTGAGGGTGAATGTGGAGTTATTAAGCGATGGGAGTTGCTTTGATAAGCTGCAGATCGCCGACGAAAGGCTTAAAGTCAATCGTAATGAACACACTCGGCACGTAAATGTTTAACTTTTGACTTGTGCAAAATATTTCTGTCGCTCTACAAACTACCGTTTGCATACCTTGATAGGGATCGCAAGGTAAAGTTCTTGCGCACCTATAAGTGCGCACACTTTATGGTATCAATGTAAGGGAAGAAACTGCAATGTTGTTGATTTCAGTATCTACAGTGGCTCTTCTTGGTGGCTGAACAGTTGTGAATCTACTCCAGTCTTTGCCACGTAGTTCTTTCCTAGATTTAATGGCGTGCAAAAGTTGTGTATCAACAGTGGATAATGTTGAATCCGATTCAGATTCTAATTCTTTTAGTTTCAATACAAGTGTCCGCGAGAGAAAACTTGGAAGTCTTTCGAAGTAGTACAAGAAAAAAGCAATAACGCACCAATCAATGATTTAACTAAAATCCTATCGCAAATGTCGAAAAAAACAGGTTTCATCACCAGGAAATATGGAATAATGCGTGAATGCGTAAAGCACACAGTCTTGAGGCGAGAACGCAAGAGCGAAAAGCAGTAGAAAATAACAATCGATGATTGCTCCTGCTGCTGATTCAACACACACTTTGCTTTTACTGCCGATTCACCACACACTGATTTGTCATTTCAGCCAGTGCTTTTCAAGCATTAATGCTTCATTCCAGACTTTCTGACGAGAAAAGCACTTGTTTTAAACAATTTACAATTGATTATGCCGTTTTGTTAATATTTCAAGATTGTCTTTTATCAAATACCTTGTTATTAAAAAACTTTAAAAGAGATTTGAAAGATTGCTTAATGCCTGACGACAACAAAATCATTACATGTCCACTTCCAGGCAGGAGAATCGTATCTATTCGGTCGAGTATAGGTTAGGCTCCTGCCCAACATGCGAAGATGCTACGCATTTTATGAATTTGTATTTGAATTTTGAAGATCACAGAAACAGGCAGCAGTGTATGAGATTCCAACATTAACATTTGTTGTGCAGAAAAGTATAAAGTGGTTAAGCGTGCCATTTCCAAAGATGAAAAAAGTGGAAGTGGTGATCCTCTTTCATATTGTCAAGAAAACTTTTAATCATGCTTCTTTTTTAAAAAACAAAAGCTGTGAAATGCATTTTGTACAATTTTTAAACAGGGAAGTTCCAAACTGACAGGTTACGTAATTCAAATAACGGAAATGTTTAAACTAGATGACTACAAAGTTTACCCAAGCCCTCTAAATGAGCAAGAGGAGCCCCGCAGCTCAAGCAGAGTAATGGTAGGTTTCTGATTTTGCATAAATTCGAAGTTGAAAAATAATAGTAGCGACATAAGAAACCACTTTTTTAAATATTTATCAATTGCTGCTGTGTAAACTTATCAAATGTACTTGTCTAAAACATATGATGATGAATTAAAAAAAAAAAAAATTGGCTTCCAATCAATGTCACCATTGGTCAAACAGTTGCTTGAGCACTTGGTAATGAAAACGTTTGATAAGCTTTATATGACAAGGTCTAAACATGCTGCAGTTTTTCTTAATTGTTCGCGGTCAGTGTTTTTCGTTGGGTAGATATCAAACTGATGACATTTCCTTGATTTACTTTTTTCTTTCACAAAAGCAAACAAAACCTAAAATAATTAAAATGTATTTCAAGAATCATAATATATTTGACATTCTTTGAAGCACCTATGGTGAGAAAACATCTGTATCGTTTTTTTGAGTTGGACCGCATAGAACTAAATCTAACATGATGTTTCATTGCATTGTGTCAAATGAACCCGATACATTCGGTGACGTTTTTCGAAATATCTGACTTATCGCACTTTAAAAGTTTTTTCAGAAAAGAAGTGCCTTGTTTATTGTACTCATCCTGCCAACTTTAATTTCCGGATCTCTGCAGTGTGAATCAAATAGCTGCAGGGCAAAGGAAAGCAGTTATGGTTCAAGAAATTAAGAAAGGTTTCCCCATAAACACTGAAACGTCCAGTTCTGATTGAAAAAGAATCTTAGGAGGAACTGATGTAAAATGGCATTAGCAGCAACTGAAGTATAAAGCATATAATGCAAGTATGCATTTGCACGTTGGTGTTTACGTACCATTTCTCTCTAACACAACCAGTTTTTTACAAAACTGTTTGAACAATTGAGTTACCCTAAGGCCAGGTTAAGGCTTGTGACAACGTATTATTCTTGGATTTTCACTGTCCAAAAATGCACACGTCCCTTTTACTTACCGTAAATCAGTTGAGAAAGAACAAACCAAACATCATTTTTATGATGAGACTGGAATGAATGAAATATGCAGTATTGAGTCAAACAATTTAATCAGATTTCAATGTTTGCTTAATCACCGCCTGCAGCCATTACATTCATGGCAGTAAAAATTTAAACAAGCTAATATGACAAAACTGCAAATCTTTCTTATGAGCTGAAAAAATAGAATTATTCTAATGGCTTTCTCTGCAAGCTTTTTGGTTAAAGATATACAAACTTGGTAATTGGTGGATTTATAAAAAGAAAGGTAGGATTACAGCCAAGCGTTGCAAGTTTTAGCAAAATGAGTCATATGAGGGTTTAATATTCTTCAATTAAACCTCTTAAATTTTGATTGAGGGCCCCATATCTTTTCATTGAAGTATATTAGGCCCTTTACCCATAACCAAAATAAAGGGCCTTTTTATCCTTTGACTAGGGGCACTTAACATGTTGTTTGGGGAGCTCTTACATTTTGACTGGGGCCTGTTGTGCTTTGATCAAAGGCTGTTGTGTTTTAGCATTTTAGTGTGGCTTCTTATCTACAGGTTGAAAATCTAAAAGTGTTAAAACATTTTGATAATCACAACCTCATGTATAGCAAACGAAACTAATTTTTCTATTAAATAATAGGTAATCATAATAAAAATACAATCACAAACAGAAGCTCGGAAATCTCTGAAAGCGGGTGAAGCTAAAATGGGGGACCCTCAAAGCGCGTAAATTCAGAACTGGTGCTCCCATTTTGCACACCCTCCGCACGCCCTGCACACTCACTGAGACCACTACTATTCGTGATATTGTGTTTAGCTACTTTGCATTTTGCTTCCAGATATAAGTTGAAGAATGCCGATGGTTCAGATAAAACCATGTATTTTTATTGCGAAACAACTGCTCTCATTGCGAAACAACTGCTTACAATCTTAGTAAGATTTAACAAATGGAACGCGAACAGACAGACTATAAAACACGTTGGTGGCATTTACAAAAGAGGAAAACGGCATCATTCAAGCACAAGTGCAAATAAAAGCTATTACTATAGCAACACTAGCGACTTGAATGCAAGAGCGGCTGTTGCGAAATGTGATAAATTTGAGCCCGCCACACATCACTGCACTACCTATTCTCCTGCGTCGTTTTTGATCGCTAAATCTGCAGTTTCACTTTGAGAAACCGACTTTAAAACAGGTGAAAAGATGAAGTTATCCAGAAACTTGCTCACAAACGTGCACTCATTAAACAATGTCAAAAAGTCCTTGTTGATGAGACAGTTTTTTTAACTTTAAAATGAAGTCCTTTGTGTCTTTCACTATACCGTTTCACGTGCATGCACTGTAAGAGTGCCTAGTTGGTAAAAACATTTTCCTCTTTTGCAATCAACCTTGCGCACATCATAAAAACCAAGTGGAATGTCAACTACTATTTTTAAGTTTTTGTTCCAAAATGGCGTATTAGCGTCTCACACTAATGCAACCTGTTGTTTTTTTCATAAATATAAAGGTTACTTTGATATCGCAACCAGGCTTAAGACTTTGTTGGATATCAATATTTTTATCTGATTTAGCTAATATTTCAGAAATCACGGACCATCAGTGGTTCTTCCCAATCTCCTTTTCTGGGTTGAAATATTAAAGGTTTTCAAGGAATAACAGCAACGTTTTGAACATGCTCCACTGCAATTATGGTTTTTCATTGGTGACTTTGTTTTTCATCTTTTAAGACTTCACAACAGGGGCGAAACGAGATTAGATGGCGCCAGGGTCAAAAAACAAATTCGGCGCCGCCCTGGTCGAACCGGCGCCCCCATGGCCGACATTTGGCGATCCTGTGGTCAAATCTGATTTCTTTCAAAGGCAAATTTACTGTATTGAAGAAAGTACTTGTGACACTGTTGGGACTTTTCGGCGCCTCCAGCAGTAATTCGGCGCCCCTGCAGTGATCCAGCGGCCACATAGTGAATTGGCGCCCAGGGAATTGTGCCCCTCTTGCCCCCCATCTCGTTACGCCCCTGCTTCACAAGACCTGCAAAATTGAATCAATGAGTCCTACCATTTTTTTAATTTGTGGTGGAAAATCCTTTGCTTCTGCTATCAACACAAGGCTGCCAGCGCAGCAACGAAAAAATGTGCTTCCAGCCAAAATTTGTCAACGAATTAGTCCTCAAAAAGTCATGTAGATAAGATGATATTCCGGTGCGCGCCATGGAATTACCAAAATACTTGCTGACATTTCATCAATTGTTATGAACAAATGCATAAGCGATGGTGTCTTTCCGAACAACCTATAAATTGCTAAAGTAGTACCAAATTTTATATCGGGAAATAGTGAAATTCCCACTGAATACAGACTGATATCAGTTCTGATAGACCTGTCAAAAATATTTGAAAAAGTGCTCCATGTAGGCCTGACCGTTTGTTTACCAAAAACAACATGAGTCAGCAACAATACGGTTTTAGCCATAACAGACTTGTACGAAGACGTTCTCCAAAATCACGATATATAAACGTATATCTTGTGCCTTTTTCAAATCTAAGAAAAACCTTCCATTCAGTAAATCACTCCACATTTCTGACAAACCTTGAGCACTACCGGTACGAGGAAATGCTTCTGAACTGATATAGTCGCAGATTTATGACGGAAAACAGTATGTTCGTGGTATAGACACGGAACGGATTTAGGAGCGCGGGAGCCTGGGCCATCTTAGCTTTTGGGGCCCCAAGCAGGTGTGAACTATTTGGCTGTTTGTCTGAAAAGCGTGAAAGTATACCCCTCTTATATGTAGTGCCCCCTCAAATATCTATCTTTTGTTGTGCCGACTTTGGTTCTGCAATTGCCTAAGATCTTCAACAGACATTAAAGCCTTTCCTACATTCTTCTAAAGAACAAATGGCATTGCGATCTTTTCTTGGAATTTGCAACTCTTCTATGCAGTTCAGAAGTTCTCTTCGTTAAACGTCCGTGATTTCTAGAGTTTTTAGTAGGTTTGTTTTACGGATATATACATTTTCATGCGGGACCGTGTTGCCGCCCTCGAAAATATCGTCTAACTGTCGATTTGATTACCTGTACGTAAACTCCTTTTTTGATAGTAATATATTAATATATATATATTAACCGCATGTTTTATGAACCAAATAAGCATAATCCATTCAGTGGACACAGGGTTTACTTATGCCGTTTTGAAGTCGTTATTTTCCAAGCAATACAAATATAGTGTTTTAATAATCCTCTATGCCATAGCCCAATGGCAAACAGCATGAAGACAAGGTTTGCACAGCAGCAAAGTATTGCCGAAACACCCTCAGTTAACCATATGAAGTAAGCACAGTGTAGACAACTTTTTCCCATTAAAGCTCAAAAGAAACTGTTCTAGCTGATTTAACTAACACATAGAGTTTCAGCAAGCTATCTCTGCTGGAGGGAAATCTAGTAAGAACAACCAAACGTAGGCTCCAATACTTATAATATTGCTTTTCATTGGAGTTTTGCAGTGTCTGGCGGTGTTGCGTTGTTGCGAGATTTTTGTCAGTGGAAAATTGGGCATCGATTAAGTACCTTTTTTTTTCTTTTTCATTTTTTTTGTAACCGCTTTCAGACAGACGGCCTGTATCTCTCTCACGCCCAGATGCACAATACTGTTGTGTTGTTAGTGTACTGAGAAGAGTCCAGAGTAGACATTTGTATTTCCCGCTCGTTTCGAAGTGAGTTGTGAAGTTATATCTCTGCCCAGTTTTTTAGTTATGTCTCTGCGCAAATTTTAGTTAATATTGAGCCGTCATAGGAAAAGTTGCGCGAGGCCCCCAAAAGCGAGGGGCCCTAAGCCATGGCATATTTGGCCTATGCGTAAATCTGTCACTGGTACACACACTAAATCATATCTACGTTTGCAAAAGTCTATAGAGATTTTTGAGGAAGTAATATTGTGTTTGAAATTCTCGTGTTCCATACCACAGTGTGTTCACATATTACTTGAGTAAAAATGTTTTAATCAAATCTTTTGCGTTAGGTTTCCTTATTATATTTAATTTTTTTGTTTTCAAGAATATTCGTCAAAATCAAAACAAGCAAGTGCGTGAGAAGAACGTTGTTTGCTATGTTCCACATCCGTACAAACACAACAATGATGAAATTGTGATTATTTGTGACATATATGACGGGGATATGGAACTTGGCGATTTGCACGGAACTATCGTTTTTCGACGACGACTAGTCATGCGGTATTTTTTATGTTACTTTAAGTAAAATTGAATTGTGAAAAAAATTGTTCCTGCGTTTGTCTAAAACATGCAGCTTCTTTATATGTCTGGTCATGACAATAACATTTAAACTCTTTGAATAAGATGGGCAATGGTTTTTAAGATTATAATGGTTTTGAAATGAAAATGTTTTCTTAAAAATTTCATTTTTCAAAATATCAAAAACGGAATTTTTGAGAAAATACCCTCAATTTTTTCAATACATTTGAAAGCTTTTTCTTAACAAAAACTGACTGAAAAAAATCTTAACCTGAAGAAAACTGAAATTAGTTTTGTCCTCAAAAGTTAAAATGTTTTAATACAAGACGTTTACTTTTAGTCAGAACATTTTTTATTGTGAAACTTAAACCATCGTGAATGTTTTTCCATCTAACAGTATATCAGGACAAAATTTTCGTTTCAAGGAAAAAATGCTGGGAAGCATAGACAAGCAACGTCCAAACTGAAGCAACTGGGCACATGCAGCATGAAATACAACACATGGGCATGCACCATGCTGTTGTATATCTATCGCTGCAGTAGTCAATTAACCTGTGGTTTTAACCACCCCTAATGATAGGTTTAAAAGTAACCGCAATCCACTTCAGCGGTCAACGCATGAGGAGCAACCATGGCAAGTGCATTGGAATTCAAACACCAGGCTGGATGAAAAACGTACAAGACCA
>JGI24022J15233_10004872_pt1 | contig 14011 bp, 18 predicted proteins | sample Ectturendosymbi2_FD_15233 | JGI IMG/M metagenome (IMG submission 15233) | reverse complement strand
CGCATGATCAATGCGTGTTTGCCACGTGCCACGTGTTTGATGCGTGATCAATGCATGGCATGATGCTTCAGAAAACTGAAAGTACAAAGTGGCGTTCTATTAGAGGTGGCGTTCAATTAGAGGGTGGCGCTCAAATAGAGGTTTTACGGTATTCTCTTAAGTTCAAGAAAACAAATCATTAACACTTTGAGAACCGGCGTACGATATATTCGTACTTTGATTTCGGCCTACAACAGTTTTCGGTTGCCTTACCAANGCCCTAGCTCCTCCGCCGATTGCGCTAGAGAGCTGTTCAAAGGCTCAAANAAATTGGCCAGTCTAGTAGATTGCACTCGAAAAAAATTTTTTTGGTTNGGGGATGCGGATTTTTTGTGAGTGACATCATCAGTGAAGTAGTTTTGGGGTCATTTTGGCTCATGTTGCCTGGCCTANGACCCAACCGCTAGGCCAAAGTGTTTCACTGAAAGTTTCATTGGAAACTAGGTTCGAGTCTGAGTCTTGAGCCTTTGATTGACTTTCTAGCGTTTTTGGTTCAAAAGTTATGATCTAAAATAAACAAATTAATTAATTATCTAATTAGTCAAATATTTTTACTAACTTAAATCAACTTTTGAACCCAAAACCCCAGCAGGTCATCCAAAGTATCAAAAGACTTGGATTGTAGCCTGGTTTCCAGTAAAAACTTCAGCGAAATGCTACCATCTAACGGTTTGGGCTCAGGGCCAGCAAAAGTGGGCCAAGGTGTCCTAAAAGTCCTCCACTTATGACATCACTCAAAAAAATCTGCACCTCCCGAGCAAAAAATTTTGTTTGAGTGCAGGCTAGAAGACTTGCCGTGCCTTTTGAGTCTTTGAACAGCTCTCTACCAAAACTAATTTAACTGCTGAGGGGCATTTAACAAAACTAATTTAACTGCTGAGGGGCATTGACTCGATAACCTTCCGGTTCCTTCAATGCCCTGGTGTCCGTGTTCTAATTTGTGTTTTTTCTAGCTGAATATTAATTATCGCCAAATAAACTCAACTCAACTCTACCACTTTCGGCACCTGAGTTATGTGTATGCAAAGCCATGTGCGATCTGATTGTTTTGGCACAAGAATCCTCAAAAGTGGGCAGACGCCAAAGTTTTAAGGATACACCATACTTGGTTCTGACTAAAAATCAAATGTATTTATGATTCCATACTAGGCTAAAAAAGCTTTTGTCATATCTGTACCTTGATACTTTTCAAGCTTTTCATTTTCCACAACATTAAGCTCTAGGTTTGTAAGCTTTTGAGGAATCAGGCGACTGGGCTCTGCTTTCATCTTTTTGCAATGATTCAGACTTACTTGTATCTTATTCAAGTAACTACTTTCCATATGTGAGATAAGCAAGAATTTTATTAGCAATTTTTTAATAGGAAATTGATTTGACGTAACACTACGCATTTTCAAATTTTTAATATTTGGTGTGGTTGTTTTAGATCAACTAAGTAGTAAATTTGATTAATAATGTGCTATCAAATCTGGTAAGGTAAGTTTTAATCCCGGTTGAGTCATATTGAAGACTTAAAATGATGCTTGCGGCCTGTCCAACCTCATCTTCAGCATTGATGGATGGGTGCAGGGAAACAGTTCATGAGCAGTGGTGCCATTGGCTTGTCACCAGTGGAGCATTCACTGTGAAAACAAACACGTGGCCCACAATGCAAGCAAGTGGGGATGGGTGTGGCAGACTATATACTTATGAAACTCTAAAAGTAGTAAAGCAACTAGTGTTCCATACTTGAAATGAATCAGCGCCTGGATGAGTTTTCTGTATTTGTACAGTCTACAGTACAAAGTCGACTTCTGCATATGGTCTACAAATTCTCAATTGGGTTTATATATGGATAATTCCTGGGCCAATGAAATATTGGTATATTCTTCTCTTTCATCGATTTTTTCAACATTTTGATGTGTTACAGGGTGCAAGCACCTGTTGAAAGATCTTGGAACCAGCATTATACCTCTTTTACTGCTCTGAAACAACTCTTCAAATAAATGCATCATATTGTGGCAAGCACATCATTCCTTTGATTGGCTGAAGTCTTCTGATATTGTAGTAAACAAAACATCCCAAAACATAATATTCTGCAGATGCTTAACAAACTGATTTATGTATATGGGAAGTGCAAATCTTTTCAAATGTTCTTCGAATGTGCTGATGCTGACTTCTCTGACCCTGTACAAAGAAATCACTTTCATTCACACAAACAATTTTTCTCCCTTGTTCTTTTGTCCTATCTTTGTACTTTTTTGGCAAACTTGCATGATATTTCTTTCATTACTTTGGTTAAAAACTCTTTTTTTTACCAGTCTTGTGGTTTTTGGACCAATTGCGATGAGACATCTGTAAACTGTACAAGAACTGATTTGATACCTTTCTCCTTCAAATCTGTATTCAGTGCATCGTTCATTTTGCAAGGACCTTTCACACTTTGTTGGAATAAGTAAGCATCGTCTCTTGGAGTGGTTTTCCTCTCATGACCACACTTCCCTTTGCGATAAGAAACCAATCAGTATCTTGTTTCAGTTTGTTGACACGGCTGGCAGTTGCAAGACTCACACCAACCACTGCAGCAATCTCTCTATACATCTTAGATGTGTGTTCGTTCAATGTTACGATCTTTGCACGTTTCCTGGTTGTCATGCCCATGACAATGGCAGTTCACTGACAACTATTTTACAGTTGATTCAAGAGATAGGTTAGGTAATAGTGACCTGACACAATGACTGCATCAAACAATTAATAGAAATGACTATTCATTTAAAGTAAAAGATCATAATGCTTATACAAACTTCATAATGATCTTCAACTGCAGGGAATGAGACTTTCTATTAAAAAAACACAATGTTTCAATTAAGTTGTGCAAGGTCTAGCTTAAAAACTTTTCGTCATTTTTTATTTTTGACCAAATTGACAAATTTTTTGTGGTCAATGACTGAAACTAAGAACTACATTTTTAATATCTATTCTATATTAACATTGCCAACTCAATGCCATGTCTTACTATTTGAAACCACTAATACTTAAGTAATGTTGTACGTCTAAGTAGCTGCTCAGCCATCTTTAACCTAATGGTTAACACAGGAGTGCTAAGATGTGGTTGCACCTGGTGACCAAAACTTGGACTGCGCGAGTGAGATTTGCAGTGACGTAACAGTGCCTAGTTATCAGGTTAAGTGCAATATTATGGCAAAGCTTATGTGTGTGTTGCTGAAAATTTCTGCATGCTACTAAAATTCACTGAAAAATTTTTACTCCTGGGCTAACAGCTACAGATTTTAACCTTACACCATTGACGAAAGCTCATTTTACAGGTATTTTCATTATGGAAAAACATTGTGATTGTTTTTTCTGTTTTTTTCAAACAGTTGTTTTTGGATTTCATAAAATTACAACATTCTGGGATATATCACAATAAGTACCATTAGGCCCAATTAGTAGCTGACCTCATTATCCCAAGTTGATGTTAATTTATTAATAACAACAAGCAAAGAAATGTGTAGCTAAGAGGGGGGATTTGGTTTATTTATAAACATATTTCTGCTTGAGAAAAGCAAATATGCAAGACAGGAACTGTGGCATCGACACACAAAAGTAACAATGGAGTTTGCACATAATATTGTTTGTAATGTGGCCAGTCATTACAAAGCAAATTTGTCTTTGCCATACTTGTGTACTGGTGCATCACAAAAACAGTTTTGCAATCACACAGGTGCATGTCTGAATACAAATTACCGGTAAGTGAAACAGTGACCTGACTTAGAATATAAAAGGTAACGGATTTCATTTTTCAAAATATGATCCATTCAAGTGGAATCTTCTGTATTATAAGTTGGACCAATGTTGCAATGATGGAATGTTCTGGAATACTAGGTTGTTGAGGGATCAAAACGCATTTAGTTTGAATCTGGTCCTCGTCTAGAATGTGATGTAATTCTGTAAGACTTGGTACAGTCATTATAAATTTTGCAAACGAGCCTAAAATGCAATATAATATATAGAAAAAACACTTAAATTTTCATCTAAAATAATCTAAATCTTTCTTATTGACCAATCATGTCGTTTTTGAAACATGGCATGGTGTAGGTTGTAGACCAATTCTAGCTTGTTTTAACAGTATCAGAAAAATAGTAAAAATTTAGTAAAGTCTGTCTTGGACGCATGAACTGTCCAAAATCAGATTAAAGTCACAATTTACTTACATGTTAACTAACAAGGCGTGCTGTGTTGTCAATGTCATAATAGATTGTTGAAGGATCAAATCACATGTTCGGGAATGATCTGATATTTAGTAGGCATTAATTTCTGCTGGGATCTTTTTTATCAATACCAAAAAAACAAAAGAAAATTATTAAACTACTCTTACTTTTCACACCCGTTTCTCTCCTGTGGAAGGTTCCAGCGGCAGCAGTTCTAAAAGATCCTGAAATACTCAGTTTTCAGCAACCTCTGATAGTTCTGGCTTCATAATGGATAGAACCAAGCCAGACTGAAGATGTAATCATGCTACATGGTTCTCAGACTACCTTTGGGCTGTTATTCTGCGGGTGTACTCAGCAGGACTCACCTCGCCAAAACTATTTAAGCTTTGTACCATTAAAAAACTACACANAACAACAGTTTGTTAAAATGTGAGTTTGCATAACCAAGTGGTTTGCAATGAACAAATAAAATTTCTATTGCACCATGACTCAAAAACCATTCATTCAAATATTTTTTTGATGAGTTGAAAATGAGCTGAGCAACTTCGCAATCTCCCGTGATTATGGAAGAAACTGAAAAACCTTAGATCAAATCGACAAGCCTTGTTTTATTAGAATGATCCTTGATATTATGCATTTTTTATTCTTTGTTCAAAAGTGATGCCCTGATGTGCTTTTTCAATATTGCCTGTTTCATTGTTGTATAACTCAACATTTGACAGGCAAAAATTACAATGAAAGTGATAAACGGCGTATATGAGGGGGTGACCACTGTGGAGCTGGACACTCTTGCTGCGGAAACTGCTGCACATATGACCACTACACACCCAGATTATGCTGTTCTCGCTGCTCGTTTGGCTGTGTCAAACCTTCACAAAGAAACTAAAAAAGTTTTTAGCGGTAAGTTGAAATTTTACTGTAATTGTGAAAATACCCTACAAGTTAAGGTTGTAAGTGAAATGTTGCCTGTAATGCAAGTTTGACCTTTAAAAACAAAGTTTTGTTACAATATTCGTAAGGTAAGCCACAATTTGTATAGCTTCAACTGAGATAAAGCAAAAGTCTTGCGTCCATAATATGTTTGGCAGCGGATAGTTATTTCAAAATGTTTGCTGATATCACTTCTGGAATTTAATAGTATTTGTATTGTCTTGTACTGGCCCATTTTTATTTGATTTATTTGTTTAATCAATGTGCTTTAAAATGCCAAAGTGAATCATTGTATAGATTAAGAAAAATAACGAATATTTAAATTGCAATGACGGAGCATTTTAATTAGTGCTTTCGGCTTTTCAAAGTGTTGGTTACTACTCGACAATTGCGCTTTTGTGCCATTCGTATGACAAACTCTGTTTTCAGCTGTCATGGAAGACTTGTACGAATACATCAATCCTCGTAACGGGAAACACTCGCCGCTGATCTCGAAAAACACACGTGACATCATTGTCAGAAACAAAGAGGTTAGAAACCATCTAGCAGAGAATGTGTAACAACATTGGCTCGTATAAGAGGATGATTATATGCAGAAACTGCATGCAAGTTTAAGAAGTTTCCTGCTGTTCTGTATATTTTAGTATGTGTGTTGTGGTCGTCTGGAAACGCTACTCTTTCATTTCATTTGCCGAAATATTGTAATTTTAAAAAATGTTTATTTCGGCCGAGTATCTCGAATCGCGTATCTTGCTACACGGATGAAGATCTGCAACTTGGTTTTCAACGATGTGGCAGCACTGGGTATCTAAGAAGTCAAGATGTTTTTTTTCATAGCGTCTGCAGTGTGGCACGATTGTAACAAAACGGCGGCCTCGGTCCGCCAGAGTGTGCGATCGATAATGCAATCTATACCAAGTTCGCGAGCTTAAGGCCAACACGTAAAACTGAGGCATCGTAGAAGAACTCGGCCGTCACACGTCTGCTTTTTGTTTAGTTGTGGAAAATTTGATAAATTAAAAAAAATTATTTCTTTCGCAGAAACTATACTCTTTTTTTTTCAGAGATTAAACTCGGCGATTATATATGATCGGGATTTCAGTTACAACTTTTTCGGATTTAAGGTAAGCAGTGGCAGCTCCTCGTTTCACAGTTGAATATTATGCTGTAAAACGGGTGTGGCGCTCATTAAATAATTGCCAACACCGGAAGAGGCAAACCGAATTTTTTCTGATTTTTACAAAAGCAGCCTCGCGTCCGAGCGTCTTCATAGCCTGTCATGTTTAAGGCAGGAAAGTCCCATCAACGGTGAAATGCGTTTCTCGGCACGTGAGCAAAAAAGTCATGTACGGAAAACTCTGTACACCCTTGAGCTGCTTAAAAAGATGTAGTTTTATGTGATAATTTACCAGCTATTACCTTTTTGTATGCTGTTTTATTTTGCCATAAAGACTTTGGAAAGATCTTACCTGCTGAAGTTGAATGGAAAGGTGGCCGAAAGGCCACAGCACATGCTTATGCGTGTCGCCATTGGCATCCACGAAGAAGACCTAGACGCGGCAATTGAGGTGAGTAGTGGAAGCTATCTGAGCGCATGCTGGTATGTGTTTTGTGGCTGCTTTGTGTGGCTCCAACACTTGAATTCTGTGTTTTCGACCACGACGTTGATTTCCGAGCGGGTATATTCTTTTGCGACAGACCTACAACCTTCTCTCTGAAAAATGGTTCACGCACGCATCACCCACCCTCTTCAATGCAGGCACCACCCGTCCTCAGCTGTCCAGGTATTGACGCGGTCAGTTCGATAGCACGCTCGATTTCTAGGGTACTGAAAAGAAAGAGGATATGTCTTTTCTGACTCGAAACCCTTGAGTTATTTTTCCTAGCAGAATGTTGTTGATCATGCTCACGCGCATAAAAAGTTCTTACTCATTACCTCAACTTTGGGAGGTTAAATGCAGTGGGGCGTGACACGGAAAAAATTTATTCAAAACTTTTGTTTCCTTGACTGTGTGCTTTTGATAAAAAATAGTGGTTCTTGGCATTGCTGTATAAAGGTTGTGTTAATAATCTATTTATTGCTATACGCATTACGTACAATGTAATTCGGTTCAACGATTTGGAATATTTTGCACAATTTTGGAAAAGACATTGCGGAGAATATAAAAGGAAAGTTTAAGTGATTTTAATTTCATTTCGGCAAAATGACATTAGATCTCCATTTATACCAACGCTTAGAATATGCTAACCTGTGTTCGTATAAATAGCTTGAAAAACGGGGTCTGCAGTCTTTGGCTGGAAACTTGCCAATTCATGCTGGTCAAGCTTCATGGTTGCATGGACAAACCACCCGATAACTGAAAAATAGGCTTTCTTGAAATAGAGACGCAGAAGTACAACATTTTCAAACCGCGACAGCACGTGGCAGACCAACATTGCTAATATGCAACGTGGAGTGAGTGTATCTTTGGTGCCTTAAACCAGGCCGAGAAGTTTTTGTTTGAATAAAAGGAACTCTTTTCGCGTGGGGTTTGCGCTGTGAGTGCGGAAATCTCCATCACTTGCGAAAGATTCTCGGCGGTAACCCTTGCGGGCGTGTTCGCGCTGCACGATTATGATTTGTTCTTGCGCCGAAATACTTTTTTTGACTTTTGACTCAACCCGTAGCGAAATCTCAACTTGTCGATGGCGTTCCTCAGGCGCCTGTCGAGACAGTGGGCTGCTTGATTTTAGGCCGTCGAAAATCATTCCAGGGTTTTCGCTCCCGCTTCCCGCGCTGATAAGCCTCATGCAGGCGCAGGCGCTCAGTTGGATGCTGGGATTTTGCGGCCCTGTACACGTTTGCTTCACCGACGAAGCTCCAAGCTGCGCTGTGTTGCCTTAGTAACTTAATGCACCGGCCGCGTTAAAGAACTTACTGCGAAAGCCGATCCGGATGTCGCTGCCGTTAAAACGTAAACCTGAAAAACGTATTTTTCGAACGAACCACAATTGAGCAGCGTAGTACGCTGCTAAAACTGCATTAGCAGCAGGGTGTCACGTCTGCTGTATTGATCGACCAGCTGCCATGGCTAAAACTTGCATGCCGAAGACACTGGATAACGAGCTGCTGCAGTGGTTATTAGTGAATCTGCACTGTCTTTGTTGGGATGGTAAAATCCTCGGTATACCCTACTTGTTATACTTCCGTTGTAGTTTGGCGGCTCGATTCTACTCGCGTTTCGATGGATGTGCCCACGCCATGCCCACCGCTCTGCGTGCACTTAAGCAAGCGACATTTTTTGAAACGACAGCCCTTTTCACTGGTGCCTGCACACTGCTGTACTTTTCACAAGTCTGGCATAAGTTTGATTCCGGCTATGAAACAAACGCCTTACTTTCATGCTTACCTTTGCAGTGTGCAGACATTTTTCAACCGTACTTTATTCGTGGGGGAAAGTAAAGAGTAGATATTGTTGGGTCTAATCTATGAATCGCACTGTAGACATCCTAATGCCCACTTTTAACTAATTTTTTTGAAGGGGTCCAATTTTGTTGGCGGACATTCCTCTTAAAATTCCTTCTTCACAAAGAGTGGGAGCGCAGTTCACAGTTGAACGGCACAAGCACATTGGCGCCCACCAGCGGAGTAAAGAACGCAGGAGAACCACCAGCAGACAATGAGCGCTGCACACCCAAAAATCAACCCGCTGCAGGCACATGGACGAACTGTTTAACGGTGTGATTGCTTTTTTAGTTGCTTCCTTCTGACAATGTCGGATGACAGCATAGAGGGAATATACGACACGCTCAAACAGTGCGCCTTGGTCTCGAAGTGTGCCGGCGGCATCGGCCTCGCCGTGCATTGCATACGAGCGTCCGGGAGCTACATTGCTGGGGTGAGCGGCTTGAGTCTGCTGTCATGAAAGCGTATTTAATAATGAGTATATATCGGTTAATAAGTATATATCGTTGCGACGTCAGAGCAAAATCTGCAGCAACAAAAGCTTGTCACGCCTCATAACCTGTTGCTTGTTGTGTTGCTGGGCAACAGTCATAATCGCAAGTCTTCGGTGTTTTCTTTAGACCAACGGCAATTCGAACGGCCTCCTTCCCATGCTGCGAGTTTACAACAACACAGCAAGATACGTCGATCAAGGGGGCAACAAGGTAATGGGCGTTTCAATTTAATGGGATGTGTATTGGGTGCAAGTCTACTGTGCACGTCAGATATTTATTTATTGCGGTAAGCCTTGCTGAGCAAAACCCTTAATGGTCGGTGGTTTCACAACCCTTTATGAAGCACAGTTGGACGTTACGGTTTTTGTCAAACTGAATTGAATTTCTACCTAGAACTGAGAACCTGGAAAATTTATTTGATGATTTGCTCGATAGTTTGCCAAACAGCGTTTATCATGCTCTGTTCTTTATCAATTACGTTTGTTAAGTTCTTTTGGAATTACCGAAATTAAGCAACTGCGAATTTTCAAATGTCAAAACACCAATGCGCAACAGCGTTCCACGCGAATACGTTCGATTGTTGTTATTGTGTTTGCTTTTGTTACAGCGACCCGGAGCCTTTGCCATTTATCTGGAACCTTGGCACGCCGACATTTTCGATTTCCTCGACGCGAAGAAGAACACAGGTGCGCTGCCTGGCGCTGTGAAAATGGCCTGATCATATCTAGTTCGGCCACGAGTTTCAAGCATCTAAACCAGCTATGTCCAACCCAAATGGCTTACTGGGCCAAAACGTATGTCACTCTCTTAACCAGGGCCGCACATTGAATGACAAATTAACGAGGGCCGCACTTTGAATGGCTTACTTTGATCTTAAAAAACTAAAATTAGCTTAACCTAATCTACTGAAAGCGTTCGAATCCTAACTGCAGTGGTAACAGACGTGATAAAGTGGCATTGAGGACTACTTGCATCAAAAATGTCAATTCAAGATTATCAAAATAAGGACTGGTTGTCAGTACTGCAGCTGAAACCTAAACTGGGCCGCACAAAACCTTCGACTGAGCTGCGGGTCGGACACAGCTGATCTAAACCAAGCGCACGTGTCTGCTGAGCACGAATGGATAGTCCATGTTCAGACCCGCCCAAGTCTTTGGCATTGTTAAAAATCCGTCGCTTGATCAATGCTGCGAGTTTACGACTACACATCTCCGCCCGTCACGCGAGAGGCCCGGGTTCGATTCCCCAACCACTTGTTCATATAGATGGGCAATTGGCCGTAACAGTATCTATCTTGTCCAGATGCTCGCTTCAAACATACAGCTAAATCTTTCGTTCGCTGTGCAGCACTTGGGTATTGTTTTTAATCAGCTGCAAGAACTGTTTATCAAAGCTTACTGCCGAACTACTTAGAAAAAACTTCGCACTTTGTCCAATGTGGCGGCAAAAGCAACCATGTTCGTCTGCCTGCCTGAACGGTCCGCTTTCAACTTTTCAGGGAAGGACGAGGCCAGAGCAAGAGATCTGTTCTACGCGCTGTGGATTCCCGATTTGTTCATGGAGCGAGTTGAGAGTGACGGCGACTGGTCCTTGTTTTGTCCTGACGAGGCCAAGGGACTGCACGATGTTTGGGGCGAAAAGTTCGAAGAACTTTACATCAAGTAAGCTTTCGCTCTCTTGCAGAACGCAAGTGTTTTTGGACTAAACACGTGTACAGCACGCCTGGGTGCGTGCAGTTGGAAGTATCAGAGCAGCGTTTGCTTTGAAACGTCACCAAGCACAACCGTTGTTTTCGTTCGAAAGTGGATAGATGAAATTTAATTGTGAAGACCCGAGCATTTCCACCGCAACAAATAAAAAGTTAAAAAAATACTTGAAACTGAACCTATTATGGCGGTGTGCGTCAGCTTTTTGTTTTAATCGAAATGTCAAATTCTCAGACGTTATAAACGAAATGTCTAGTCGCCGGTAGTTTGCGTTATTAAATAGGGAAGATTTTTCCTAATTTTGGGAGACCCAGGCAAGTTCGAGACGAACAGTTGCTGGGATTTGGGAAACACAGACTTTTCTTGTACCGCCATTTCAGGGAAATTTTTAACCGACTCCATTGTAGACTGGACTGTGGTCGTTGTGCCTGATTTCTCGTTCCACGAGAAACCACACGAAAAAAACGAAATCTTCCGATTTTCTGTCAAGGTACGAGCAAGAAGGCAGGGCCCGAAAGACCATTAAGGCGCAGAAGCTGTGGTACGCCGTCATCGAATCGCAGATCGAGACAGGAACGCCTTACATGCTGTACAAAGACGCCTGCAACGGCAAATCGAACCAGCAAAACCTTGGAACAATCAAGAGCTCCAACCTGTGCACCGAGATTGTCGAGTACACAAGCCCTGACGAGGTGCTGAGCTGTAGATTTTTCTTGTTTAGCTTGTAGTTGGCAAAGGATGACATTTTTGAGGTTTGAATGTAGCCTGTGGGCCTGTAAAATTAACATTAGAACTCTTATTTTGTATAAGCTAAAAGTCCAAACACAGCGTATTCTTAAAATCCGAATTTTTTTTTACTTCGGATTTTAAGAATACGCTGTGTTTGGATCTTTTTGCTTATATAAAATACATGCAATAACTGGGTTCTCGGGAGATTGTCGGTATTTTCTCATTTCCTTGATCTTGTGCATTAACGAAGTGCAGTGGTTGTGTATTGTTGCTACTGCATTATTGTCGTCTCTTAGCTTGGTTTTGCTGGGTTCGCCACAAAGTGGTCGTATTTTTAGCGCAACGCTTTTGTATAACGCACGGGTATCATGTACCTCCAGTCGCGAACATTCGTGAATCTACCGGACAGTATACAGTTTATCATACCATGCCTGAGTCCTCGTATTGGCTGTAAATCCAGGACCCCTAGGAGCGAGAAAGAAGTTTTTGGTGGCAAAGTTAAGCCAAATTGTTTGGCTGCTTAAAGTTACATGCATCACATTTTTTATTTCAACACCGTTTATCGTATAAACGCATTACGCCTATCAAACCTCAAACTAACAGGAACATAGTTTTACTTATTTCAATTAACTGAAATTACAAGCAGCTGGACCAAATGCACTTTAGTCCTTCGCAGCCTCCCACACACAATTTCCAAATTGGTCTGCTTGAACCTTATCGCAGGAACATCACAGCGGTGCAGTCAAACTTACCGTGTGAACGCTATCTATGTGCGTGGTCTTTCTAAACTGTTAGCGCTTCATTATCTATGCTTGCGTTGCTTCGTTTACGTGTGTGTGTTCCCTGCTAGCGCCATGTGTACGTGAGTTGTACTTTGTTGTGTGCGGGTGTAAAGACGTTAAGCAAACTTTGGTAGTTGGAATAGCCTTGTCGGATATCCCCTTAGCTGTCTAAGTGATTTAATCGTTAAGGATTTGAAGGTCTTTTTTTGTTGACAATCGAAATTACTGTAACTTCTCAGTGGCGGTGTTCGAAGGTGTGCGCCTGAATCGTAACCTGTGCGCAGGGGCGTGCAGAGGTGTGGTGATGCCCGGAGCTACTACTTTAGTGCATGCTCCCCCACCAAATTCTAGCAAACAGGCTTTGAAATACTTTTTCCACCAAACAGGCATTTGAAATACGTAAAAACTAGTTATGACAAAAAAAACAAGTTGTAAATTCATGCAGCATGTGTTAGCAGTCTTACAGTACGAAAAACATGTAGTTATAGCATTTTAATTTTTTGCAATTTCACTCGATGGATGCCCGCGGCCGTCTCCCTATCTGCACGCCACGTCGAACATGCCTTCACCTACTACCGCATAAGCTGCCGTGTGTGTGCTGGCATAGGTTTCGAAGCTGGATTATAGTTCGACCGGCATCGATTGGCAAAAGGTCATATGCGGGTGATTGGTGGAAAGTTCGTGCAGTTTTCCGCAGCCTGCGCGTACGAATTGTTCCCTACATTATTTTGCTTTTGTCACCTTGATCTAAATCACTTCGATCTCCTTTCCTTTCCCTGCAGGTGGCCGTGTGCAACCTCGCCTCCCTCGCCCTCCCAATGTACGTTCGTCCGGACGGAACGTTCGACTTCAAGAGATTGTACGACGTCACGAAGGTGGTGACGCGCAACCTCAACAAGATCATCAACATCAACTACTACCCGGTGCCAGAGGTGACGCTTTGTCAATTTAGGAAGCATTTTAGTGACGTGTAAACAACAGTCCTTCCGGCTTGCTTCAAGCCGTTCTTGCGTACACTGTTGTACTTAAGTGAATTTGAAAATTGCATACAGTGCAGCATTTAAAAACGACAGTGTATAGCAGTTTTATTGCCAAAATTGGAATTTTTTTGCCAAATGGAAATCAGTCAAATAGCGCCTGTTTTTGTGAATTGCTCATAATTTATATTGTTCCGCGACAATCGATTCGAATCGTATTGAAATGCGAAGCAAAGTCGTTTTCACCGCACATGTCGATCTAAGAATCACATTCGCTGTTTGGATCAAAGGCGAGAAAGTCGAACATGAGACATCGGCCAATCGGGATCGGAGTTCAAGGCTTGGCGGACGCCTTCATCTTGATGAGGCTACCGTTCGATTCAGAAGAAGCGATGAAAGTCAACATTCAGATTTTCGAAACCATCTACTTCGCTGCGCTGACCGCGTCATGCGAACTCGCCAAAGAGTTCGGACCATACGAGACCTACGAAGGGTCCCCCATCAGCCAAGGGGTAAAGTTTTTTTTGTTACTGGACGTAGTTAATAGCATGTCATAAGCGATATTTTGTAAAATTGGCAAACGTGTACGTTTTGCAACTTCTGCCGGGTGATTGCGCGTCCCAGTTCGCATGAGTTGCGCGCCATCTCCTTATTTGTTTCATCTGAGTCAGGGTTGCGGATTCGGAGGTAAAATGTCCGACCTTTCGAAAATTTAC
>JGI24022J15233_10004871_pt1 | contig 14013 bp, 8 predicted proteins | sample Ectturendosymbi2_FD_15233 | JGI IMG/M metagenome (IMG submission 15233) | reverse complement strand
CTTTTCTGTTCTACTGAGTTCTTTCAAGGGAGCGTGTTTATTAAGTACTGATTCAAACTTTTCAATAAAGATCTTAAACAAATTATCTACAGGTGTGTTAAAAACATAAACACAAATATGATTTCATTCAAATCATCCATAATTTCATTTTGCTTCCAACTTGTAATTACATGAGTCACTTTCAAAAATTTCTGCATGTTATATTCACTATTCAGTGACTTGTCTGAAGGGAAGCAAGAACAAAATACCATCAACAGAGACATATTATTAACAATTTCACCTGTTCTCTGAAATATAGATGAATCCAAGAAATGTTGTTAGTACAAGAGCAGCTCCAATGAGGGTACCAAGAGGTTGAAAATATCTGAATGGCAAACAAGAATTCATGAAATGCTGCAAAGAACTAAGTGTTATTTTTTAAATGAGCCAAATTTTCCTGATTTCTGTTTTCTATAATTGATATTCGGAAGGCAAGTTTCATTCACCAAACATCTTTGCCACATGAACTTTGATTGATTCTGCAAAAAAATATGTTAACACTTTGGCGTCTGGCCGGTTTCGGGGATTTTCATGAAAAAACAGCCGGATCGCACGTGGCTTTGCGTCGAAAACTCAGGCGCCAAAAGTGGTAGAGAGCTGTTCAAAAGCTCCAAAGATGCAGCAAGTCTTCTAGTCTGCACTCAAACAATTTTTTTTGGTTGGGGAGTGCGGATTTTTTGTGAGTGACGTCATAAGTTGAGGACTTTTAGGCCACATTGGCCCACTTCCCCTGGCCCTGGGCTCAAACCATGGGATGGTAGCATTTCACTGAAGTTTTTATTGGAAACTAGACTACAAACCAAGTCTTTTGATACTTTGGATGACCTGCTGAGGTTTCAGGTTCAAAAGTTATGATCTGAAGTAATAAAAATATTTGACTGATTAGCTAATTAGATAATTAATTTGTTTATTTTAGATCATAACTTTTGAACCAGTAACGCTAGAAAAGTGATTCTCAAAAATTTTCAGCTTGCAGCACACCAAGAAAACACAACAAAATTTGCGGCACACTTACTACAAAACAAAGTTGCTTTAAAAAAGTTAATGCGATGGGTGTGCCTGCTTTCGGGAACAAATACGATTGAAACGAGGTTCTGTCGTTGCCAAACACACCCGCATTTTGTTGTCAATTCCAAGAAGTCTCTCATTTTTTGCTTTTAATTTCTGTCAGAGCAGAAAATCCATATTCACAGAGCAATGAAGATGTGAATGGCAAGATTATTTTGATGGCTTTCACACTGATCATTGAATAGGATTTGTAAGCAGATTGCTAAAACTTGTCAAGCTGTTTTGTGAAAACAATGCTTGAAAAAACGGGTCGTTTCGTACATCAGTGGGTGTCTGCAAAAATTTTTTCAGGGGATTGCAATATTGACATATTGTTTATGGTTTTCCAGTTGTTGACAAATGGACATTCATAAAGTTTTGCCCTTTCTATACCGCAAAAATTCCCCATGAAAAACACCCTCCATTCGCATCCTTTTAAAAATCATATTCAGGTGGAAGTGTATATGAGTTTGGCAAAAGGGTGCACTTTCTGTCATTCGTTACAGCTTTTGCTGAATTGACGTATATTCCAATATCGTCATCATTGCAAACTGCAGAGAACTGAGTCTGAATTGACTTGAAATATCCACAACTATGTTTGTGGTGCTATCATTAGCAGGGATACCAGAGTAGCGTTAGGGCAGGGGATGCAGTAAAAGGGTTGAGTGCAATGGAAACTTACAAAAAGCAAACAAAAAGCAATTGTCACCAAATTATGCTGTTTCTGTTCAGCAAAAACGTTGACCACAAAAATAATAACAAAAATTATATTAACCCTTCTGAATCTTCTGGGTGCACAAATAGCTGCAATAAATTTGTTTCAAGCCGTTTTGTAAACAATGAAATGACCTAAGATGCTGTTATGAAAATGTACCAATACCCCTGTTGTCCCCCTTATGAATGGGCAGGAGGGAATGCTCACTTATATTCTGCCACTCTCCGGTGTCCCTGGTCATTAGCCTGTGCTGGTTGAACCTCACGTCTCAATGTTTGGTCTGGCATGTTCTCCATACTTCGGCTATCAGAAATGCTTTTCTGATCATAAACTGCTTAATATCCTTTTTTGAGGACTTTCTACAAGCAAGTCACAATTTAAGAAGAATCAACGGCCAGAACAACATTAGCGGTGAAAAATCAAGAAAGTAAGAAACCCCCGCAAAACTTTCAAGCAATGAGAGGTAGACATGGCCCATAGACCTATGTTGACACGACTTTTGCACAACTTATTGGAGTTAAAACACTTGGCAGGATTTTTAGATATGAGCAGATAAATTATAAAAACCTGCCACAGCAATTACAGCTTTGCACTTATTCAGAAGTCAGAAATATATATTAACGATTAAGGCGTATTCCCACAAGGCTGCATAGATAAAAAGCCACGATGTAGTTTTCATACTATGCGAAAACAAGCGGCCTGAATAAGCGTTTATTTTGAATAAACCATTCAGGTACAGGGCCGCAACTAGCTCGTATTTTCATGGGGCAAAATTATTGTAGCATGTTGTTGAACTATTTTCGGGAGGAAATGATGATAACTGATTATTTTACAGCTAACATCTGAAAAAGATATTAAAATTTTGGGGGGTTGCAATTGCTCTGTTGCCTTGTGCAGTGTGAGTGTCATAGCGGCAAATATAATGTCATTGCAAGAAATAAATCAATTAATCGGAATTGGGCTGCTTAAATCAGGTTTTATTGAAAATTGTGGTTATTGGTCCCAATTTCCAAGGGGGTGCAAATGCCTGTTTTTGCCCCCGGCAGACGCCTATGACAAGCTGCTCTTCCACTTCGGTAGAAAGATTGCTTGATTCATTGATTCCAAATGGATTAACTACCCAACTAAACATTTCTAAAAAGCTTATCATTATATCATTTTAATCTGACGAAATACAATTGCTTTCCAGTTAGCCCAGCTCAGCATTGAAGTCAACATGGTGAAAGGCGGGACGTCTTGTTTCAAAATACATTACTACATAGCAATTGTAACGTGACAATCCAATTATAACGTGACAATAACCCTTACCACACCGGCAAGGCAATAGGAAAATATCATATTATTATCAGTTATCTTTTAAATAGTGTGCATTCAAATGTAATATATACAAATTGATGATTTTCAAAAATTCCAAATAGTTCTGTGGCACACCTGAGGATCTCTCGTACCGCGGCACACAGTTTGAGAACCACTGTGCTAGAAATTCGATCAAAGGCTCAAAACATTTGGACTCGACCCTAGTTACAAATAAAAACTTCAGTGAAATACTTTGGCCTAGCAGTTGGGCCCTATGCCAGGCAACATGAGCCAAAATCTACTTCACTTATGATGTCACTCACAAAAAATCCGTAACCCCCAACCAAAAAATTTTTTTTCAAGTGCAGACTAGAAGACTGGCCGATCTGTTTGAGCCATTGAACAGCTCTCTAGCGCAATTGGCGGAGGAGCTATGGCGATGGTAAGGCAACCGAAAACTGCTGGTTTTAGGCTGAAATCTTTACGATATATTGTACGCCAGCTCTCAAAGTATTAAGGCAAAAAATGCATGTAAACAGAAATGCAATGTAGAATATTATAGGAGAATGTTGTGTTAAGCTTGCAATGCAGTTGGGAAGTTTGGAAAACCAAGCCATATTCCGAGTCTTCTGAGCCTTTGGCTTTCTAGCATTTCTGGTTTAAAGTAATGGTCTAAAAACAACAACAAATTGACATTCAATTCAGAGATTAATTCATTATTTTGTTGTTTTAGGCCTAATTTTTGAACTAGAAATGCTAGAAAGCCAATCGAAGCACAAAAAACTTTGATTATAGCCTAGTTTCCAATAAAAAGTTTAGTCAATATATTCCCTCTAGTGCAGGGGTCGGCGACCTACAGCCCACCAAGCAGAATCTTCTGGCCCGCAGACCCATTACACATTATAGTAACTGTATGGCCTGCCTTGTGGTATTATACTTTTTCGTTAACACTTTGAGTGCTGGCGTACAATATATTCGCACTTCGATTTCGGCCTAAAAATAGCAGTTTTTGGTTGCCTTACCAATGCCATAGCTCCTCCGTTGATTGCGCTAGAAAGCTGTTCAATGGCTCAAACGGATCAGATAGTCTTCTAGATTGCACTGGAAAAAATTTTTTGGTTGGGGGATGACGATTTTTTGTGAGTGACGTCATAAGTGAAGTAGCTTTGGGGTCATTTTGGCTCATGTTACCTGGCCTAGGGCCCAACCACTAGCCCAAAGTATTTCGCTTAAGTTTTCATTGGAAACTAGGCTCGGGTCCGAGTCTTTTGAGCCTTTGATCAAGTTTCTAACGTTTCTGGTTCAAAGTTATGATCTAAAATAAACAAATTAATTAATTATCTAATTAGTCAATTCGACTTTCTAGCATTTCTGGTTCAAAGTTATGATCTAAAATAAACAAATTAATTGATTATCTAATTAGCAAATTATTCAAATATTTTGATTAGTTTAGATCATTCATTTTTGAACCCGAAACCCCAGCAAGTCATCCAAAGTATCAAAAGACTCGGATTGTAGCCTAGTTTCCAATAAAAACTTTAGCGAAATACTACCATCTATCGGTTGGCGCCCAGGGCCAGGTAAAGTGGGCCAAGGTGGCCTAAAATCCCTCCACTTATGATGTCACTGACAAAAAACCCGCACCCCCAACCAAAAAATTTTTTTTCGAGTGCACTCTAGAAGACTTGCCGCGTCTTTTGACACTTCAACCAGGTTTGTAACCCATGCAGGAGCAGAGTAATTCCCATGCAAAACCACGTGCGTTTTGGTGTTGTTTTTTTTTTAATCCCCGTTTTCGGCTGGACGCCAAAGTGTTAAAACCAGAAGCCAAGATTTTGGGATTTTTAAAGTCCATGAAATGACCTGGATTTGTGTATGAATGTTTGACTACATCGGTAATTTGGGGTTAGATTTTAAAGAATTGTGTTCGTCTGGCAAAATTTCAAATTTCTTTGAGTTTGTCCAATATAAGAATGACCACCATGAACATTTAACCCTTTTCCGACCACCGCTAGAACATTTTCACCCAAGTTTGCAACGCCATAACTCCCTAGCCAATTCAGTTAAAGAGCTGTTCAAATCCTCTACGGATTCAGCAAGTCTTCTAGTTTCGATTAAAAAAAATTATTTCATTTGGGTTAGGGGTTCTCTTGGTGGGATGTCACAAAGTGGGGGTGTTTTTTAAATTTTGAACAATTTTGACTGGCCTTAGACGCCCATGCAATGAGCCAAAATTTTGGCTCAAACTTTTTTTGGAACCTAGATGATCACCTGTGTCCAAAGAGCCCTTGATTGACCTTCTAGCATGTCTGGAACCAAAGGTATGGCCCAAAAACCCCGTTGTGCACAAAAATCCAAAAACTACATGAGTCTCTCACTGGCGGCTAGTGCGGCTCACGATAACTTGCCGCGAGAACATGCTAGAGAGCTATTTGAACCCTCGAAAGACTCGTGAAGTGTTCTAATTTGCACTGAAAAAAAAACTTTTGAGATTTGGGTTTTTGGTGGGTGTCATCAGAAAAAGGGTAGGTTTTGCTTTTTTTGGTTATTCTTTTATGATGTCATCACCTGAACAATGAGGCAAAATAGTGGCTCAAAGTTTGGTTGTATTCTAGGCTGGAATATGAAGCTTTAGAGCCCTAGATCGACTTCCTGGCGTTTCTGGTGCCCAATCTAGGGCCAGAAAACCCCAAACCATTAGGGAATAAGCTGAGTAATTTCAGGGGATTTCCCTAATTGTTTTGTACTTATTTTTTCTTAACTTTTGAACCAGAAATGCTAGAAATTCCATCAAACCCTCTGAAGACTCGTATTGTAGCCTAGAATCCAGAAAAACTTTGAACCACAAAATCGGATGGATTGTTCGACTCTCAGGGGATGACGTCATCATCCAAATGTAAACAAATATGCATAAACATCCTCCCATTATGTAAACATCAACAAAAAACCCGAGATCTCAAGCTAAAAATTTTTTTTTGCAGTCCAAACTACAAGTCTTCATGAGTCTTTAGAGGGTTTAAACAGCTCTCTAGCTCATTCTGACAGCGAGTTACAGCCATCTATTGCTCGGGGTGCTTTTCTCCTTACTTCAGCATTTTCTCCTTACTTTAGCAACTTTATTTTTGTTTTTTGATAAATAATTTTGGTTCCAGATATGCTAGAAAGCCAATCAAGGGCTTTAAAGACTCGGATGATTGTCTAGTTTCCAAAAAAAATTGGTTCATTGGATTGGGGCCTAAGGCTGGGTAAAGTAGGCCAAAAACACCCCCACTTCTGACGCCCACCCAAGAGAACCCCAAACCCAAAACTGATTTTTTTTTCAGTTGAAACTAGATGTCTTGCTGAATCCGTAGATGGTTTGAACACCTCTCTAGCTCTAGCCACTGGCAAGTTATGGAATTACAAAGTTTGGTCAAAAAAGTGGCCGCTGTGCGCGTTAAAGGGTTAAGTTTATATACCACATTGCATCATTCCAGATGTGCTTGCTTGAAGCACAAGGACAAGCAAGCACATCTGGAACGATGCAATGTGGTATATAAACTTAAAAATTACATCGTCACAGATGTGCTTGCTTGTCCTTATACTCTTAAGTGCAAAGAATATCAAGCACATCTGGAACAATGCAATGTGGTATTAATACAACTTAATACAAGTACAAGTAAACTTGTAAACTTAAGTTAATACAAGTACAAGTAACAAGTACTAAATACAAGTAACTGTGATAAGCACATATCATGTGAACTACCACAAAAGACTTTTTGGGGAACTTGTAGGCAACACTGATAAACAATTACGAAAAACGAGCTATAATTTTTATGCTGAACAGCTACTCCTATTACAAAAAATTCAAAAGTTTTGCCAAGAACTCTTGACTTTGCAATGTCTATACATCAAGTTGGCATCCGTCCCATCATTGATATTATAGAAAGAAAACAGCTCAGAGTATAAATGTACTTTTTTCACAAATACTAGATGTTTGGAGTCGGGTTGGAGTTTATTTATAAAATTTCACTGAAGTGAAATTCTGGGACATTTTGCGAACCGGGACTGGATACCAGGACAGACNTTTAANCCGAGACAGTCCCGGCCAAACCCGAACGTACGGTAGGTCCAACATTAACCAAAATCTAAAACCTCAACCTAAATCTAACTTCAGGTTCATTTGTGAAAGACCATTTGCTATTCTTTCTTTTCACCAAAAGTGCCGCCCCGGGGCATTGCCCCCCCATGCCAGGGCCCTGGAATTAACATCATACATGATAGGTTTTGTCATACACTATTATCTACATTGCCATCCGTTTTTAACTAGGCAATACAAATTCCATAAAACACCAGTGAGCAAATCCAATAAGTTGCTTCATTATCACCAATAAGATACTCATGTTAAAAAATGCAGTACTCACAACACAAGGCTAAACGCCATGACAGCCACTGCCAGGTAGTTTGTTTGATAATACATGAGATTTTGCAAAATCCTGTTACTCCACCTCTCTTTATCTTCATAATCTGGAGGACCAAACCTGGCACCACCAAGCAAGAAATCATCAACGTTTCTGAAAGGAGGTAGTTGCAAATCACTAGATGCCATTTTTTGATTGTAAAAACTACAACTATCCTGAAAAACAGTGGTTGACCAACATTACAGTAGTTCCCTGATACTTCAATTGACAAAGCTGAGTGAAATTAATTAAAAAAGCCAAAGAATAAAATTACATATTTAATGCATTTTTCAGTGTTTTCAAAAAGAAAAACAGAACATCACAAAACTTTGATTTTGAAATTGTTGTTAAGTTCTAATGTGTTATCACTTGTCAGAATTAAATGAAACAAACATCAAAATAAAGTCGCATTTAATTCACCAATATCTCATATTTCAAATAACCAATTTACATATGGTAATTAACATGCCTCCAACCAAGAGGGGGGCAACTGGGCATTCACCCAGCCCCAAAAATTTCAATAACATGTGAAGTTGTTACACTATAAGCAGCTTTGTCCTAGGGGAGTCTGCAGCCTAAGGGACACCTGGCCCTTCGCAGCCTCCCACTCCCCCATGAATTTTATAAATTGATGTACTTTGTTACATAATACAACAGTTATAATCATTTTGCCCCAAAAAGCACTAGTTACAATCATTTTTATCACCCAGAAATAGTACAGCAACAAAAGTTAAAATTGTTTTGGCTTCCCCTGAAATTGTCAGCTGGTTGCGGCCCTGTTAAATAGAATACATAAATAATACAATAACAAAGCGACAAAAATGTTGACTTATCACTTCACAGAGGTCAGTGAAGCACATCTAATTGAAAGCAATCAATTGGATTAGCCAATTAATGTGCTTATTCAATAAACGATGCAGCTTATGAAAACACAAAAATGTAAACAAATCAAATTAACAAGCTATCAGGCACAACACAACAACTTCAATGGAATCATGCATTAATCAAATTCATTCATTAATGCACGAAGCATTAATCTGATGGCAACATTCACAGTTTTGTGTTAATCACACAGAATTAGATCCTCAGGTAGGAGGTCGTCTGCAACTTCGAACTGTTGACATATTTCTCAGCAAGTGCCCAGTACGCCTCCTTATATTTCTTGTTCCACCTCAGTTTTTCCACAGTTTATCCCTTTGTTCGCAGCCAAATGGTATTGCTTTTTGTAGAACCTCCTCTTTCTTATGATCATCAAGGCTATCCAGAAATGCTACCGTCCAATTCTTCTTGGCATTCATCTGACAAGAAAGAAAGCGAATTGTTGCATTAGGGGAATGTTTTTTGGCGGCAGAGATCATTCCTATGATCTCCTCAACATCTCTGTTATGAGACCTTGCCCTTGCCAACTCTGCCTCCTCTTTGAACTTCTGGTCAATATCCGATGTAAAATACTTGCTATACTGCTGTTCAATAACTTCAATGGTGGCTTTCAAACATGACTTCATCATCACAGAATACTTCGTCATATCTCTTGCAAGACCCTCTCGTAAAACTAAGATGGTCGAATCAATAACCAGCGGATTCCCAAACAGGTTAGCATCTGCTGTCAAAAACGTTTCTGGGGAATTAGCTGCAACCTTTAGGTTGTCCAACACATGGCGTACAAGCCGAATATCCTCCACATGATTCATTTGATTATCTGCAGAAGTATAAAATCGTTTCATCCATGGGCTACTCAGTGTCTTCCCCAGTAGCCCCAAAACATGCAATTCCATCTTTGCTGTTTCATCGGTGAAATCCTGGATGACAGAGCTTCGCAGGCTTCCACATGACGTTCCTGATTTGAAGAAGTCAAGGAATAAATCATAATGTTCAATTAGTACTGCACTTATGACATGAAGTACATGAAGCCTGTAACCTCGGTATCTGGGTAAGATACAGCGTCCAAGATCATTTTTTCCAAGAAAGAAATAAATGCATGAGGGTCACCTTTATTGTTCTTATAACGGAACTTATTAATCTGCAAAATCAAATTTGCAGCAATGCAATCATTGCCATACCCCTTCCCATTAGACTGCTCCAGCTTCTTCAGGGCAACACGAGTAGCACTTGCAAAGCTATCTAGANGATGCAAATGGAAATTCAGATCATTCAATGGCTTTTTCCAAGCTGAACTGATAATGCACAATGCAGGNTGGTTGACTGCACACTGATCAGTAATTCAATTTTTTATTTTCCCTATAATTTCCTTCTTGGTTTGCAGAAGGTCACTGTCCATGAAATAAGCATAGGATTCACTGAGGCGGTCCACAGTATCTATTACATGCTTAGCATAGTCTGTTGCCATACACCCTGGAAGTTCATCCACAGAAGCGACACAGCATTCCTTTTCTGTGGTGAAGTGAATAGAATTCATATGGGTACCTTCTTGTGTCATGGCATTGAATCCAATTGTCACATCATCACTTTTTAATATTGTTGCCGCAGTTTGCAACTCAGAAAGAGCACCAAGCTCCCATACCATCAACTCAATGGCACCCCTCTGAGGAATTTTCTCTGCCTTCAGTCCTGCACGGATCTGGCTCTGCTCAGTGAGAGGAGAAATGTTTACAGTTGGCACATTGTTCACTATATGGTCAAACACCATCATTCTAGTCATGGTTGAATATGTTTTGTCATTCATCCTTTTTCAGAAATATTGTCCTTGGACTGAAGTTCCTTTACTTGTTCCTTCAAAGTCAGGTTTTCATACTCCAAATTATTGATTGTATCCTCCATTTCTTTCAGTTTTTTTTGGAGAGGCTGATACCTCGAAGTTGGTTCAATCTTTCCCTTCTCAGCCTTATTTCTGTGGTATGCTATCAGCTTCTTGTGAGTGCTCTTTGACTTTGTGAGCTCCAATTTCATTCTAGCCAATTCATTAGCTTGATAATCTCCACGCAATCGTCTTTGAAGATCCTGTATTTTTCTATTCTTCCTGCCAATGATGTCTATCTTCCTTTGCAGGGCTTGGTTGAGAATTCTCTTGGGTGTCTTTATTTGTTTCTTTGGTTCAATCTTTTCCTTATACATTTTTTCTGCTTAGATGATGAGGCAGATATAAACTCAAGGCTGTTCTTCAACTTCAGTTTGCAGGGTATAAATGGCTGTGATCGACATCCTGTGTTTGGATTTATGGTGTCACAGTCAACCAGTGTTGCCAAGTCTATAAAGACAAAATATGACAAATTGTGTTTCAGAATATGCCAAACAGGACAAAAATATGCCAATTTCTTTGCAACAAAAGAACAACTGGAAAATAGGCAGTAAATTTTTTTCACTGTTACAAAGTTCACTGCACAATCAATAATTAATGCAAACATATTTTAAAGCTGTCTATCGAAAATAATTTTTTCCCAGCAAGGAATCAGACACTTGCACTAGTATGTTACTGAGTATAAATTTCACCTACTAGACCACTACATCAGCTTTGCGAAGTGCATGAAGTATAAAATATAATCAAATAAAGTTTAAAAAGAGTAACGATATAGCAATGAGTGGCGTACACAGAAAATTTTCATCGGGGGGTTTCACTCAGTGGCATATGGTGGTCATTTGCATTTGGCGTGTGCTGTTTGTGACATTCGTGTTTTGTGACTTTATGACGTCACAATTTGACATCATATTCATGTTTCCAAACCAACATTTTGGCCACATTTCTTGACATAATATGCATGTTCTTCTACACCTGCTCCACTTAATTTATGTGTCATTAAAATGAATATAACTATCAGCGCTCCAGGTTAAGATATCAAAGGAAAATAAACTCAACGCTACGACCCAGCAGTTCATAACTGCAAAAATATCAGGTTCCTTGTTAAAACAGGGAGTAAAACACACTCATAGTCATTACTGCGTCAGAGCAATTTATAACTGCAAACTGAAACTGCGCTAATGTCTTGTCAAACATGAGCAGTGGAGCATGGAAAGTGTGCGGCTGGACTGGCTGACACACACCCCGGTTTCCAAAATCGAATCTTGCTAAAGTACACAAGAATTGAGAATGTGCATAAAGTACACAAGAAAACTTTCGATTTTTGTTATGTATAGAAGTCCAGCAATTTTTGTTTTCTTTTTTCCTTGCTAAAACATTATCAAAATGCCTGAATGCTTCTTTATTAACAACTGCTGTTTTTGAGCCCGTGCAACGGTTTTATCATGCTCCAGAAACTGGTGATGTAGCCAATGCAGTCAGCACTTGTGCTGCTCAACCATAGCAGGCAAAATAAAGACAATTGTTTTGGATAAAGTGGACTATTGCAGTACACAATCTTAAAAATATGCTTCGTGGACGAAAGGTCTGCAGAAAGTGGTGAGATGGTTTCTGGATGCAGATGATAACCTAGATATTATTTTTTGTTTTTTCCCACCAAAACCTATTTACAATGTTCCTTGAACTTTGCATGCAAATTCATTCCGTGGCACTTGCATTAAGTCGACAAATTAACAAGCAAAAAATAGACAAAAACAATAATCTCCTTTGCGCAAGCAATAAAGTTTTTGTAAAATATCAAGCTCAAGGTTTTTTTACCCTACCTCCCCTTTGCATACGCCCTTGATACCAATTAAGAGAATCTAATTGAAAAATTGTTACCCCAGCTGCCCACACATTACATAAAGGAAAAGGACAAAGTAGGAACAACTATATGCAATTTTAAAGCTGTGTTATGTTACTGTCATGTCTTTACTAACAGACCGGTACTATAACATTCATGTCACCAAGTACTGACTGTTGAGTGGTGGCCATTGCTTAGCTTTGAAAAAGCGGGTTTTCATTGTATTCACATAATAGTACTGTAATACTGTATATATACAAGCTCAAATTCAACAGATGCTAAGAAGACAGGCACTTTCAAGCATACATTGGCATGGCACAGAATAGAGTGTTTTCTACTCATTGCTGCAGGTGAGCAAAANTACATCTGAGCAGTGGTGTAATTANACGTTTTGAACCAAGGGAGCAAAACTTAACTGAACCGGGACCACTGGCCACTATAAGAGGCTCACTAGCTAACAACACAAAAAAGTTGAGAAATANGTTAGTGCATCTGGATGTGGATGTCTATACNAAAACCCAAATTAACCAGAAAACACTATGAAAAACAAAAAAATATAACAGAAATAGGCTTAGCAAGGGCCCGGTTTTTATATTTAGCCTGCCAAGGAGGCAGTTCACCCCTCTGTCAGTCACACCATTACCTCTGAGCTTGTTTACTGCACAGTACAACAATTTTCGCTTGTCTCTGGATATCATCATCATCCTTCAGTGAGGCATTTACCAACACACCAACATATTTGGCTTGATCAAAAAATCATATTTGTACACAATTTCGAAAAGCATTTGATGGAGCAGGTTGTTCATAGCTTTTGGGCCAAAAAAGTATGTAGACCAATAGTTTTTCTTGCAATTAAAAGTGATTTCATTCTCAGCAACATCATCACCACAAGTATTCAGAAGACATTGGAGTCCTCAAACGCTAGGTTATATATTGCAAAAAGGTACAGAATCTCACAGTAAAACATACAGCCAGGCATGTTGCCATATTATTTGTGTAATTTGGTATATGTGCAGTAGTACTAGTGGTATATCTCGTTGTCCAACATTCACATTGCCTTGGTAGGCTACATACCAACAATCATTCTTACAATGAAAATTTCCAACATTTTTGGTCACTTTCAAGTCTTTACAACAGTAAAGATTTGTTTCACTATAAGCTGCACCTTACCCACAAAATGACATTTAACATGGAATTGTTTCTATGTTTTGTGTTGACATGGACATGCAAGACAGTGTTGCCATTCTGTTATGAAGAAAAACCTTAGAATTTACCTTGAAAAAAAAAGAAAATAATAAGAAAACCCAGACATACAAAATGTTAAAAAAAAGTCAAAATCAACTTGAAAAGCACACTACAGGTACTTGCACATAAAAATTACAGTAATATGCATTATTTGCATCATATTTTTAACAAGTTCAAGTCTATTTTTAAACATACTAACAATCACAATTTACAAGTAGGCTAGTAGCAAATTACAGAAACGGTGTTTGCACATGACCAACACTGGGAGGAGCAAAGCTGTTTATCCTCACCACAGCTGTATCTTCATTCGCAAAAGCAGAGAAAATGGATAAACCTTACAGTAGGGCATTACACAACTGGTGTTAGTACGTGTCCAGCCTTGAGAGGAGCAAGGCACTTTCCCAGCACTTCTTACTTTTTATGCTTGGTGTGTCCACATAGTCCACATATTTTTGCTACACAAAAGCAACACTGATGAGACGCAAACTCCAAAACAATTTACAGACAGCTACTGCATTTGGCTTTCATAAGGGAGTGTTGAATAATTGAGGAAAAATGAAGATTTGTAAAAAGCATCAGACATTTGAAGCAATCGAATAAAAAAGTTGGATGAAGATGTGCATCATATAAAAAATCG
>JGI24022J15233_10004867_pt1 | contig 14020 bp, 6 predicted proteins | sample Ectturendosymbi2_FD_15233 | JGI IMG/M metagenome (IMG submission 15233) | reverse complement strand
ATCTATCTATCTATCTATCTATCTATCTATCTATCTATCTATCTATCTATCTATCTATCTATCAACGGATGTCACAAACAAAACTGAGATCTCTGTCATTATGTGGCTAAAAGCGAGGTGGTTTGTGAAGGAAGCGTTCGTGGGATTTGATGATGTGAGTAAAGACAGACGAGCCGCTGCTACATTTTTTAGTTGTCCTTCCTGTTTGCATTTATTCATGTTTGCCTATTTTACATGGTGAACAGCCAGTACTATTTAGTCAGTTTATGAAGTAAATTGGTTAGTGTTGCTGCGCACCAGTGCGCGGCGTTAACCTGCCGCGCTGTGTACAGACGCGCTGACATAGTTGCTTCATTCAAGCTTCCAAGTGTGGATGTGCGTTTGGGGGCGAATGAAGCACCCGGGGATGCAGTCCGTGTGATGCTGTCATCTTCTAGTAACAAAGGGGAAGACCCTTAAGATCCGCCTACGGATGAACATTGTCGTGCAAATGTGCTCCGTGTTGCTTCTGATTGCTTGTTGTGGCCGCATCATATCCTTGTAGCGAGTCGGTCGCTTTTTGTGCTTCGTATCGAACGTGTTTTGTACTTCCTTCAGCAGTGCGTTGAACCTCCGGTTCGATTTAATTTTAGGTGGAGGAGGATGAAGTGAATTGGTGCGTGTTGTTGCGCACTAATGGTCTGCAGCACTGCGCGCAGTGGTTCTTTTACTTTGCATATTTCATTGAAGTTCTCTGCAGCTGCCGACATACTGATGGTCTGCATTCTCGATTGGATCACGGTATGCATTCTAAACGTATGCATAAGTTGTAAGACTACTTCAACTTTTCAGTAAAGCCGTTAAACAAGTAGGTGGCAAGTCACTTCCGTTTGGTCCTCCTATATGTTAGTTTTTTTCAAATCTAGAATCGCCATTGTACCTATGTGTGTTTAACAAATTATGATATGGGATAGAAAGCATAAACTATAGTCATTCTGCAAGCAGCCAGTTGAGTGGTGAATTTATGCTACTCCACTCAATTCATACACTCGCAAATTTAGCTTTGAAAGAGACAGTGCTTCCCTAGTCACGAACCTCACCGCACGTCACTATAAAAAATATATATTCAATAGAGCGAATTTAGGGCACTCTCTGTTTTTCAGGGCAAGCGCAAGTTGCTAAAAAATCCTGAATGTAAAAAGTATATTGAATACAGTGAAAAATTTCAGGGCAAACTCTGATTTTCAGGGTAAGCGCAGAGTTGCTCAAAAATCTTGAATGGTAAGAAATATATTCAATACAGTGAAAATTGAGGGAAAACTCTCTTTTTCAAGGTAAGCGCAAGTTGCTCAAAAATCCTGAATAGTGAAAACATTTTCAATACAGTATATTCAGTCTATATTCACTTGGGGTGATTCGTGTAATTAGGGCTAGTGTAGTGTGTAATCTGGACTATAAGTTGTGCCTGGTTATAATGACTTGATCTGGACCAAGTCCTCGTTTTTTTAATGCCAGGTTTTTCGTGTTTTTTTAAGAACTCTTGTGTTATCTGTTGCAGCATTGATGTTAACATCAAATTTTAACTGACTGGCTGAGTGAGGTAGTGAAATTTTTGAAGTTAGCTTCGTGAATGCAGTGTGTAATTTGGACCAACCCTCGTGGCGGTTTATGTAATATGGACCGGTGTTGCAAATGACAATACTTGTATAAAGTAGGCTACTTGGAAAATGTTTTGTAGGCTAGATTTATAGGAATATCGTACAGTACTGTACATGTATAATCACAGTATACGAATACGATACAATACGTATAGGCACACTGGCACATGCATTTTGAGTGCGTGTTTCATTTCCCGACATGCAATCTTCAGTAGAAGCGGGCCGCACGGACGTGGTGATTGCTTGGACCCTTTTAGTGCGCCGTGCGCGTCTTTAAGTGCCTTGTTCAAGCGCACAGCAACGATAACACAGGCAGGAGCAGGGAGTCCGACCCTTCGATCCGGAACCGTCGAATTTAACCTTTGCGTTGCGCCATTGATGTCGCGTATATATTTGCATCAGTAAAGGCGATTACCTTAAAGTTTCTTGTCTGGGAGAACACAACACGCAAGGAACATCACCCCTTGAGTTAACAAGCAAGGCAAATACAAAATTTGCCTATAACAGCACCTATAGGGGATTGCGTAAAGAACGTTATTGCCGAAATGACNTTATAAGCGAATTGAAATGCATGTGAAAGATGCCATCGGGACCGAACATAATGTAACGTTATAGGCAAATTGACGCTACAGACGAAGNCGTTATAAACTAATTCAACCGTATAGAACAGATTTACAAGAGGTTTCAGGCCCCATTCGGATTACACTAAAAACGTTACTTTCAGGGCAAATTGTTATTTTCAGGCCAAATTTTTTCCGCCCCCTCAGTAAAATGCCTTCCCGTACGCCTATGTGACGACGAGGGTGTCATATTTGGGAACAGCAGGCTTTACCGTTTGCTTTTTGCGGGCGATTTGCTGATAACTGCATCCGCAGGTGTAGAAGCAGGCATTCCCAGGCAATTTTTTGGATTTTTTGGACGTGCGAAAGATATTTTGCCCGAATTACCCCAAATTTGGCCGAAAAATTTTCATTCGGCAAACTTTCCCNGCAGGAATTTCCTGTAGCAGTTGGTTACTCATTAACTCTCTCAAACTAAAACACGAAGTTACTGGAAACAGTTGGTTGATTTTATATACTGCGCATTTAATATGTTGTGTATGACATATTAAACCTTTTGTTTAAGTCCGACTCATGTTTTTTTTAATCAGACTAATTTGTAAAATCAGTAACAAAAAACTGAAATTGCAATAATATTGTTTAAAATGTCAAAACTTCTGTGACCGAATATTTTAGGAGTTCGTCCGAATTTTCGACAAATCAAAATTTTGGGGGTGCACTTGCACTCCGTGCATCTCCAGTTCCTAGACCAACTAATTGCATCGTGTGGATGTGCTCTTCAACAAACACAGGATCGGTGTTCTGCTGTCTCCGACCATGTGGGAATATAATTTAACATTACAAAGACCAAGGTATTATGTCTCTGCAGAAACCCAAACCAGTAGGTTTGTGAAGTTCAAGTACCTTGAGATAGTAGTCACGAGTGACGAATGACCGAACAATGGTTGATGCACAGATTGGTAAAGAAAATGCGGTTCTGCTTGAGCTATTGTTAAAAAACCAGCAGAACTATCTAAGATTGCTGTTGATCCTGAGGCATTCTGAGTCTTCCTAGGGCTGCTGCCCTCGTGTCCCTCCCCAGAGTAAAAGCGTCTGTGAAATGAATGAATAAATGAATGAAAAATAAATAATTAGTAATTGCATTCCATTTTAGGTTAACGTTTTTAATGTTTCCAATGTCAAAGATCAGTGTTGCTAGACCAGGGGTTCCCAACCTTTCTCTGACCATGTACCCCTACAGGTTTTCAACAGATGAGCATGTGCCCCTAAACCTTCTTATGACAAAAAAGCTGAGTAAAATAACCAAAATCCACTGAATATATAAAATAACTTTTTTACTTTGGAATCTTTGGAAATAAATAATATATAAATACATTTTTCCCTCCTATTGCTAATCATAATGTACCTCTTCAGGTAGGCAAATCTACCCCTAGGGGTAGATGTACCCCAGGTTAGGAGCCCTTGACGTTGGTGGAAGCTTAAAAAATTGGAAAGACTCAAAATTTTATGACTCAAAACGACATAGTTTTTGATGACACCAAAACAATTAACAATTGCACTGAAAACCAGTGCTGGTGTAGATATTTTAAAAACTTGACCATGGCAACATTCAAAAACATAACCCAGAGAAATACTTTAAAATCAAAGTTATATAAAGTATTTTCAACAAGCACGATTAAAACGTTGACAAATCAAGAGCGGTGAATGTAATTGGAAAAAAATTAATTTCGGTCTGAAGTCATCATCAGCTTATCATAATGTGCAAATTCTAGGTAGTAAAAAGTAGCAAGATACAATAAATAACGTAATGATATACGCCAAATCGATGCTGAGTAGCAGCCAACCAAAATACAGTGGAACTCATATTTTCAGGAACATGATGAGAGCAGGTTACAGAATATAGAAAAACTGCTATGAAGTGAAAACTGTAAGTTGTCTTAAAAGCAAGTTTGCTTTGATCAGATATTAAAAATACTTCAGGTTTTGACGCATTACTGTACTTCTTGTTTGTGAATTTTCGCAACCAAGAAACATGAAGCCCTGTTTACTTTTGTGTAACCATTTTATCAGTGATGGAGGCTATTGTCTTGGTCTCAAGGCGTGTCTTGAGACAAGTTTTTGCGACAGTTAAAAGCACTTGGTTTTCTGTAGGCTTTCGAGGAATCAGCCGACTGCGCTCTGCTTTCATCTTTTTGCGATGATTCAAACTTGCACATATCTATATTCAAGTATGTACTCCCCAAGATGGGGGTAAGCAAGGATTCGATCAGCAAATTTTTAATTGGAAAACAAATTTACATAAACTTACCCAGAAAAATCCGCAGAAATGTCAATATATCGGCTCCTACCTGTGGTCCTTAAAAGTGTTGCAAAACAATTTTGAGAGTTCAGATATTTGAAATTAGGCCAAAGACACTGCGTTTGCGTAAATTAATTTCTAGCACGGCGCTATTAGATTGCGTCTGGACATTTCCTTGCACTAAAACAAGAGATTATGTTTTTTCAGTTTGTCAGAACCACTGGGACATTTACGCTTATTCTCCAAGTAAAGGTCAATTACAATCAGGTAAGAAATTTCGCAATAACATTGAAGTTGAGATAAAAATATCAAATACGTAAATTGGTTCAGTTTGTGTTTGGGATTTAAGAACATGTTCGTTTCGTTTATTAAACTTTGAAATACTCTCCTAAGAAAGCGAAGTTGTTTTCATAAATAAGTGCTCTTCTGTTTTCGTACAATTTATCACTCGCTTGATGAGAAAGAATTTATGATGAATAAGGAACATCTGAAATCTAACATTTTAAATAAAACTCTTTTAAGAAACGTTCATTTTCTGAATGAAAAGATTGCACAAACAATTTCTCCGCCTTATTCTGAAATTTCCATTTTCATATTTTATTTACAACATGGTTTTAGATGTTGTTTCGTCTTTGCTGTAATTGAAAATTTAGAGAACGTCTTCACTTGCATTAAAAATGTTAACATTTTGCCGCTTTTTAAAACGCCTGTGCATAACGCTGTTTAATTGTGATGGAAAGATTTTGAAGATTTTTGCTAAAAGTTTGCAAGAAGGGAAAGAACACCACAAAGCAAAGATTTTTGTTCAATAAATTTTATTGAATAAACAAACGGAATAAAAAGAAAGCATTGTTTCATAAAAAAGTTGGTAGTACGACACGAGAATGTAAGTTTCAATTGTGCTTGTAATTTATAATTGTTGTTTCATTCCATCTATTCAGTTTCTTACAAACATCTTTCGTGTTTAATTATATTCAATGAATAAAAAGTTTCTTTGGCTGAGGTATAAGAAACGTAATAGAAACGTTTTAAAGCAATCTACACACGCTTGCTAGTTATACCCTCATTATGTTTCTCAGCTTGACTTAAAGACCAATCTCGCTTGCTCATGACACATATACTTGATATTTTTCGCTACTTAAGACAAAAGAAAAACGCGATGGAATATAATCATTTTTTAGTACAAATTACTGGAGATACCGCATAACATGCATTTTCAAAGCAGGTATATTGCTTTTTTGTAACAGCCAATTTTTCAAAGACCTAACAATTTACATAGCTTTTTTACTTCATAGGTATGTGAACACATGTAGGACAATGAAAATCACAATTTCTATTTTTTTACTTCAGTCAACAAAGGCAACGGACCGAACAAATACATACCATGCAAGAAGAATTCAAACTGCAGCAACATCAGCATGCCTGAAGATTGTTACTGTGTAGGATTTTGTAAGTCCTAAACCGCTTCCTGCGTACTCTGTTTTCGTTAATAATAAAACGGCCGTGTGTCAAGAACGTTGGGGTAGTTTTCCCGAAGCTTCCTTACAACCAGCATTTGCGTAACTTTCTTGTCGAATGCAGCCGGCGGCAGGCAAAAGCTCCTGCATTAACTGAGATAGCAAGGGCAAAAATATAAACATTTGTTTAAAAGTGAGTAATGGCCACATCGGAGTTACTGGTTTATTTCTGACTGTAGCTCAAAGGCTTTTCGTGGCTCTTTTGCCAGCGAATTGGTCAACTAACTGACACTGCAACACATGGAAATTACAAAAAATTAAAAACTATTATGGAATGCATGATTTTAGTGTTTATATTTAACATTTACGTCTCTTCTAAACTCATGAAAATGTCTGATTTTATATAACGTACCTGAAGGAAAACTCTAGATCGTTGACACTGAACTCTATTTGCAGTTCCCGGATGCAATGACGATGAAGCACAAAAGATTTTGATTTCGTCCAAAACAAACTGCAACAATTTTAACACCGTAGCTGGTAAGTACGTGTTCTGGCAATGTGTAAAAGAAAAAAGCAAGGATTTAATATTATCGTGAGATTCACCCAAATCCTCATCGGTGGCACTCCGTTAGCATAAAGTGAGCAGAAGAGTAGCTTAGTGAATAACCGGAAGACATGTAAACTCTCATCGACTGAAACAAGATGTTTAGCTTCATGAAGAAAATTGAACCATGGTAAATGTGATATAATCTCTTCAACATGAATCTTTACCATATTTGGATAATCGTATGGCAAACGTGTGTCTTTGATGGAAGGGTCACATGAAACAACAAAATAAACTTGAAACAATTTTTTCTCGGTCGTAATACGGAAGCATCCAAAATTAATGAATTTTTCTTGTTTTGAATAACAAAACAAAATTAAGTAAGCTACATTTTCAATGTTTACAAATAAGCTGATTGTGGTAAAACCACAAACACTGCCCAAGAATAAAAAAAACCAGGTGATGTGCTTTGCATGCCAGACTATTCCTGGTGAAGTGTTCACGGTTGGTTGAGTAAGCTCCATTGAGCAGGTAGGCTTGGTTAGATTGTCGGTCGGGTCACGCTGAAGACTTGGAAAACGGTCTCGTACAGCCTTGCCAGTCTCGGTGCTCGGCATCAACAGGAAAGGTTCGCGCGCAGTCAGTGCGGTGTTGCCACTGGCTTTCCAGTTTCCACCAATGCAGGATTCATTACGGATGTAACCGCGTGAGAAAGTATGCAACCTCGTTGAAACCACGCATTTCGTCGAACGCAAGTAGTTTACGGGTATACTGTTATACTGATTTCACCACCATCACAAATACTGCATGTTAAAATTTTTTTTTTTGTAAAAATCTATTTTAGTTGTTTGCGCTGCCGCCTGGCATGCAGCACAATTTTTTTCGCTTAACGTAAAAATAAATTTGTTTCTTGTAGTCGTGAAATTTAAATAGAAGAAGAGTATATATTGGCTCGAAAGATTCTGGAACTGCTGAGGCAATTTCGTACTGTTTCTGCGCGTTTTTAAAGCATCTAATTATGATTTTGTTCAATTATTCTATTCCCTTTAGTTGATCACCATGGTCAACTATCGAGAAGTGTTAGTTTCAGAATATTCAATGAGGGCTTCGCACCAGGCAGAAGTCATTGCATTTTGTTTTGTTTTGTGTAAATACTTCCGGTAGCTTGAATTGCAAATATTTTGACTTGCTGAAGTACTCATTGGTACGCTTCCCTGCACTGATTCCTTCTTTATGCTGCTCTAAGTGATATGTAAGTGTTAAACCTGAATCAAAACTACTGGCAACTCCAGCATCAGCGCTGGACTGCATACACAAAACGAAATTATGCATGACATTGGGTAAATGTTACTAAATTGTTGCATTTTGATATTCCTACGCATCCGAGACATGCCTAGATAGCTCCATTATATTAATTGTAAAACACAAGCCGAAATGTGACAGATGGATAAAACTTCCGTAATACTGATATTCTCAAAACGTGCAAATAACCGTAAAAAGATCTAGACAAAAATCTGGAAAACTATGGTTTAAATGATAATGAAAATTCTAAGCATGATTTAATCATCACGAGACTAGCGATACTTTAATTCCGGTTTGCGTGAGTTACGCTCTCTACAAAATATCATTGCTCAATTCAGTATGCACTGTTGGTAGAGAATCAAAGGATTTTTTAAACAATTTCAAATCTCGAGTTTTATGGTGGTTTGGTGACAATTTGCTAACAACTTTTTTCTGACGGCAGTGGTCAATAAAGTCATTACCGCCAAAATATTTTCTTGTTCTACTGTATATTGTGAATAAACTCGTTTCAAGCACATTTTACGATTTTTGGTGTGCTTGTGTTTAGTTCCTATCTATACAAAATTAACGCCACATGTTGTAAAAGTGTTAACAGGGAGCAGTTAGATGTGGTTTTGTGGTTTTTCTCTTTCAAAAATAATAGGATACTTTTTGTTTGAAAAGAGTCGTTAAAGTTATTTTTACTGCACATGATAAAAATATTAGGAAAGGTTTGTAATTGAAACTACGAATGTATTTTTAGAAAAAGCCACACAAGTTCACCAAAGTTCATCAGCAACTCTGGAATCAACATCAGCTGCTACTGTTACAGCGATGAGTAACAAAGCAGATACTAGTTCGTTTTCAACAACTGCAACAATTCAAAGAAACACAAGTTCAATAACTAGCGGTGTTACGAAAATTTCCCCTGCAAGTAATTTAATAATTTTTGTTGCTGCAACCGGATGAATGAGCACTGCATTCACTTTGCGATTGAAACTAAAACCAGTCTCATTATTGCCTTCAATCCATTGCATGAGAGGACAGGCAGAATCAACATCAGTTTTTACTGTTTCAGCGATGAGTAACAAAGCATGATGTCGATAGTAGGAAAGGTTTGTAATTGAAACCGCATGTATATTTTTAGAAAATGGCACACAAGTACAACAACGACCATCAGCAATTCTGGAATCAACATCAGCTTTTACTGTTACAGCGATGAGTAGCGAAGCAGAAACGAGTGTGTTTTCAACAACTGCAAAAACGCAAAGAGAAGCAAGTTCAATAATTATCGGTATTACGAAAACTTCAGCTGCAAGTAATTTAAAAGTTTTTTCGCTGCAACCAGATGGATGAGCACTACATTCACTCTGCGATTTAAACTAAAACCAGTGTCATGCATGCCTTGTATTCATTGCATGGGAAGACAGGCGCAAGATGTCTCAATAACCCAGACGTTTCTTGCCAGCCGTTGCGACTAGCGCAGCTTAGTCAAACCCTGGTAACTAGAGAATATAATGCACTCGAACGCAAAAAACACCAACCATTAAGAAAGCTTTGCCAGCTTTGATAGGTGTAATAATTTTAGAACAAAATGCGACTAAACCTTCGTGTCGTACAGTAGCACTAGCTGAAGTGCGTAGCAACACATTTATCGAATGTTAAGTGGTCAGCTGAAACTGATTCTCAGTGTGATACTAGTTACTGAAGTCATTCTAACGAAAGTAACATGGTTTCACTAAAAATACTATTGTAATATTGCATGTAATTGAAATATCATGGTTGCTACATCATGCACATTCAACCGGAATGAATGAGGTGCAAATGATGAGTCATGGACTGGATGAATATAACTTAGGCATACTGGCAAAACACAGTGATGATTGAGGAACTTGATGACAAAGATAGAACATATATTTTGGCAGAGAAAAAGAAATGGAAATATCTTGAGTATTCACCAACTGCTTATATGTTTGTGGTGTTTCTCTATTGAAAATTGGAAGAATATGATACTTTTTTCTTTGAAACGAATCGTTAAAGTTGTCTTACTGCACATTACGTAAATATTAGGAAATGTTTGTGATTGAAACTACAAATGTATTTTTAGAAAATGTCGCACAAGCTCAGCAAAGTCCATCAGCAACTCTGGAGTCAACATCAACTTTTACTGTTAAAACGATGAGTAACAAAGCAGATACTAGTGTGGTTTCAACAACTGCAACAACTCAAAGCAAAACAAGTTCAAAAACTACTGGTGTTGCGAAAACTTCAGTTACAAGTAATTCAAAACGTTTGTCCATTGCATGTGACGGACAGGGCAAAGATGTCTCTCCAAATGTTTCTCGCCCGCCGTTGTGACCGATGTCTGTGTATGATTGGGATTAGTGCAGCTTAACTAAACCTTGTTAACTAATGGATTTAGTGCACTCGAAAGCAAAAAACTCTCACAGACACATGATACAAGAGTGTTAACACGAAGCAGATGTTTTCGACGTTTTGGTTTTCCTATTGCAAAAATTTGAAGAACATAATACATCTTTTTGTTTCAAACGAATCGTTAAAGTTATCTTATTGCTCATGACAAAAATATTTGGAAATGTTTGAAATTGAAACTACGAATGTATTTTTAGAAAATGCCACACAAGCTCAGCCAAGTCCATCAGCAACTCTGGAGTCAACATCAGCTTTTACTGTTACAACGATGAGTAACAAAGCAGATACTAGTGTGTTTTCAACAACTGCAAAAGCGCAAAGAGAAGCAAGTTCAATAATTACCGGTGTTACGAAAACTTCAGTTACACGTAATTTTAAAGTTTTTGTTACTACGACCAGATGGATGAGCACCACATTCACTTTGCGATTAAAACTAAAACCAGTGTCATTAATGCCTTCTTAGCTAAGTCAGTCTGTACTAGCTAAATCTATTCCGATTCAGGCAAATCCATGCCGATTTAGGTCAACAGTCAGATTTAACTAAATCTCTCTGATTTAGCAAAAGCAAACTCTGGTCCGCAAAATCTGATTTAGCAACATCTGGTCCGGATTTTACCTAAATCTTTTCCGAATTAGCTGAAACTGTATGATTTAGCAGGTATTCATGCAAAGTTTGTGCGATTAGTTTTTTTACGAACAGCGTCCCGTTTTATGTCCGGCCAGATGCCGTCATGTCCACCTGACAGAGGTAAAAGTCTGGTAAATTTTCTTGTTCTATAAATTGGTTGATTAATGATGCCTCGTTGGAAAGTTCAAACGGAGCACGTTTACATAGCCACAACTTTCCATTTACTTTAAACGCAGTGTATGTTCAGATAGGGTAATTGCTGACATTTAGTCGTAAGAAGTCTTTGAGTCTAGCTCTGAGAAGACCGCGTTCTGTGCACGCCAACTGAGTAAATCGTATCTGTGGCGAAAGTGATAAGCAACCAAATCTGTACACATTTGGGTTGTCCGCAAATTGTCTGCGCACGTACCTGTCTTCTCTTCGGTTCAAGCAAACACAACTTGTGCAGCGGAAGGTGATCGTATTTCTTCAATGATAGCACTTGTGTCGCTCTGAAGCAATTTTTTCTGATTAATTACAAAGTAGGAGGTACAATAAGACCTTCAAAAAGTCGCAAGACGCTTGCCAAGCAGCTCCCAAGTCCTTTTTGAAACCACAGTCCTTTTTACAAGTTGTTCATGCAACTTTTGGAAAGCACGTATCAGAATGGTATTAGTACATGAGTGGTTGGTGATGTCTTAGAGTACTTTGTTAAAACTTTTGCTATTGCCAGTGACATACACAGCCCATATTCCGAGAATTGCAGACCAGTGGCTTGTTTGAGCGAGCACATCAGGTGTTTTGTTCTCTAATAAAAGTTGAAGGATTGCAGGTGACAGAAAGTCATTTCTGAAAGCGTGCTGAGTTCCTGTCTGTTTTGCTATTCGTTGACGTTTTTTGCAATGTCAGTTTTTGCTGTGTCTTTGGGAAGCTTTAAAAAACTTATTCAATGATTCGGTAGGGCTTTGCTTAAGATTTTTCAGAAAATTGGGGCAAATAATTTTGCTCCATGTTTTTAAAAACAGTACCTCAAGCACTTCAACATTCGCCTCAAATGTGGCACAGTTTTACTGTAGTAGACTTGGACAGTAGCTGAAGTAAACTTCATTAAAGTCAAAATTTGTATACAGCAGGACGTCTTTCGCTAGTTTGCCTTCGCGCTGAGCTGAGAAATTTGAAAACGTTCTTCTCCAATGTTTCCATGCTGTCAAAGTTGCATCATAATTTGAGTCGTTTCGAGTCGGTTGATTTCAGCGCACTGGCTGTAGACGGCCATGGCATTTAGTTTTCAGGATTGGACAAATTCCAATAAACAAATCGAGCTCAACATAGGAGAACTTAAAGCTATTATCTTCAGTAAACAGTAAAAATAAACCATATATCCACGACGTTTAAATCAAGCTTATAAACATGCTGCACATATGCCGTGTCTCACCCAGATACTTACTTTGACACACTGCTTACAAAAGATTTGTAAAGATCTGCACAATACATTCTGGGTGTTGAGAGCAACAGACGCTTTTATTATACCAGAGTAATGTGATCATTATGTAAAATGCGATGTTCATCATGGCATCAATATGAAATTATAGCATGTGATTTTCATATAATATGCACAAATTATTTTAATGCACGCACGCATGTAATCATCGTCATTAAAGCACACGATACTAGCTTATAGGAAATGTCTTGATTCAAAGGTCGTATATTTTTATGTAGGCAATGTCACACAAGTTCATCAAAGTCTATCAAACCTTTTGGGCTCAACTTCAGCTTTCACTAATGCGATGATGAACAGCAAAGCAAGAACTAGTGCGTTTTCAACAACTGCACCAAAGCCAAGAAAAACAAGTTCAATAACTACTAAATATGAAAAAACTTCAGTTGCAAGTAATTAAAAAAGTTCAGTTTGAAACGTTTGTCGGATTACAATTTTGCGTTAGTTTTATAAAATAGCAGTGCACAAAGCGTGAAACGTTTCTTAAATAAACATTAATGTAAAACTATTGTGTCTAGCAACTCTAATACAATATCGCCCTTGCAACAGGTTTTGCACTGGACTTGAAACTTCTTGTGGAGGCCATTTAGTCAATTTATGTAGTTTGTGAAATTATAGGTGTGTGTAAGAAGCTTTATTAGAACTTAGAGTGGAAATACGTAGTGACTTACGAATCGCGTAAATCATCGGAAAAAGTTTTTGTGAACTTTCGCGTACATTTATACACTTTCATCATGTTGTTTCGGCATGTGGACTTTCTAGTTGTTATGTTATTTAACATTCTTGGGTAAACCAGATGTTGCCCATGTTTGAAAACAACGTTATACCCTATTGAATGTATTTGAATAAAAAAATCCACCTAAAGGGCATTTCCATTGGCCCAATATTGTCCGATGTCCAGTACACACGACAAATGCTGTAGCGAACACCCCTTCTTCTTGTTCTGTAGTTTAAACCACTCAGATTTATGCAAGAAGTTAGAGAAGTAAATACTGTACATCCAGCATTCCTTGTGGCATTTGCTTCAGATGAGTGCATGGGTAGTCAACTGTGCTGGTTAAAGGTTGTTATTTCTCTAGCTGTTGTTACAGGTATGAGCAAATTATTTCCAGTCGAAACACAAATATCAAGCCATATTCGCAACTTCAGCCAATTGTCAGGAAACACAAGCGAATCCAAGCACCAACTGATGCAGATCGAAAACAAACTAGAGCAATTAGCTTTGTACATGGTGGCGGAAAATATTTCAAAACTAACCAATGCTGATTTCATCACCAATGTACTGAAGCTTCAAAACACCGCTGAAGCTAAGCTGCATCCGAACCGAGTAACAGTTACAGCGACTGTGAAGAAAGCAACAAAGCTCATCGTACAAGCTACTGAACTCAACTTACCCTCTGAAGTGGTGAAAGGTTTCGTTAAACAAAATGAAAAATTAAAATCGTCGAATGAAATGACATTACTAATGCCCGATACCCCATTTCTGAGCGTCGTTGGCACAGACTTCTACACAAATTCAACTAAGCAGCTGAATGTTACTTTCAGTTATCAAGTTTCTGTCGAAAACCTCAAACGTTTGCTGAATTCCATGTCTGCAACAAGCCAAAAGAGGATTGTAATGCTGAATCCAAAGTGCAGTTTTTTAGATTTTAACGCCACTCGTTTTTCTAACACCGGTTGTCAGTACATTCCGCCAGATCAAGG
>JGI24022J15233_10004865_pt1 | contig 14022 bp, 13 predicted proteins | sample Ectturendosymbi2_FD_15233 | JGI IMG/M metagenome (IMG submission 15233) | reverse complement strand
CACCCGTACGGCGAGCGAAAATCTCCGTGTCGATCGGTCGTCGACAGTATCGCAAATGAACCTAGCAAACTTGCCCCACGCCATACCTACTGTTGGGGCGCTTTGCTTCACGACTCAAACCTGCGTGAAACCAATCCCCGGCCTCGTTCAACGACCCTTTCATCGGGATATCCTGCGTCAGTATTTCCGTGATTTTTCAGCGCAGTGTTCATTGCCCTCGAGCGCGGCGAGCGACTTTGTTAGGAAAAAGGATCATTATCTAGTTTAAAATCCGTACGTTGTTGCTGTCGCAGCACACTTTCGCAGCTGACGCGCAGCTCACGTTCGACGTATTGAAGTGACGTTACGTTGCAGCGTTTCGTGGTGTTTCAAGCGTTCTACTCACTTGCCATTTAAGCATGCGCCCACCGGCGACTGCCCGTGATCCCAGTGTGCGTGCGTACGATATCACTTGGTTCGTTTATGTTAAGCCTGAACGTAATTGTGCGACGCGTGCAGCTTACGTTGGTACTTGATTTTTTGCACCCCACTTTCCTTGAAAAGATCTTGCTGCCGCCTTGTCACTGAGCGTAGCATTTGTTGCGACTACGGAAAGAAATAATAAATCTGGCGTTTATCAACTCGTCGACGTCTGACAAAATGTTAGCAAACAACTTTCTGTTAATGTTGTCTTCAGAGCAGATCGGCGAAAGGCCAGCTCGATCACTGTTTTGGTGTTTGTCAATTTACTCGCAAGCTGACACCCAACCAAAGCAAATCACAATAGCGATATAGTTGCAGGACACTTAACAGTCAGAGTGCAATGCAGCATCAGGCACGCAAACAATAAACGGCATGTCGCTTGAGACTCAAGTCACTTCGCTTTGTTTGGTGGCTTCACATAGCCGAGCTTCAAGGTAAGCTGTAAAGAAAAATTGCAACTGTCGTTGCAAACGAACAAAATAATCTGCAGGGGGCCGACAAAAAGCGTGGCGAACTGTCGTTACAGGCGAATTCTACTGTAATTAACACTGCGAAGACTTCAAGGTAATCACTATTAGCAGGAATGCAGTGAGAAGCTCTGTTAATCTCAGTTTGAGCAGGTAAGATGTCAAACCAGAATAGAAAACAAGTAGGCCTACACAACACAAGCGACGCATTAGCACCAGGCTACACATAAACAATGATGCACTGTATATCTTCGTCTGAGCGAGTTGTTACTGTTACATCGCACTAGATCTGGGAGCAGGTGCTGAGCAGCCATTCGATCGTCCAGAACCGTCAGGCGCCAATGAGGAGGTCGATGGGTTGGACATTGGAGGACATGGTCACAATGCATCGCAGATTAAAACTTCAAAACAAAACAGGGCTACTCAACCTTTTTTCTTCAGTTTACCCCTTGCCAGGTTCCTAACGTAAAATTTGCCACCTGTTTTTTGTTTCCTCACTTGCGCTGTAGAAAAAAGCAAACTGTTGTAACTTCAGCATCATTAAATTTACCCCCAGGATAGGTAAAATTTACTCCCTGTTGAGAACCCCTGAATTAAAAGTACCTAATTATTAAAGCAGAACCGTCACCAGAAAGTCTTCAACATGGGGGATTGATAATTTGAGTTTGATAAAAATACAAACTCCAGCGATTTATGTTGTTTTATCTTTCAAGTTGGGGGATTGGAGCTTTGTTTGGGGGGGCGAAACCTCCTGTGGCGACAGGGCTGTATTAAGGCAGTGGATATAGGTCCGCCGGTGGACCTTCATTTTGTAAAAATTTTCGTCTGCCGTCTGTCGCGGCACACTAACCTAACGTCTGCGTCCACGACGAATGTGCGCCATGCAGTAGACTGCACCAGGGTCTATGAGAGGGGTTCAGCAGGTACATTGTTCCGGGACCCGACAGCTACGGAGGGGCCCAAGACTGAAGGAAATTTTGAGTGTTTGTTACTGACAAAATCGGAATATTGTAGCGAAATTAAATGTTCATAGTAAAATCATATCAAGGAAGAAATTAGATAAAATCATTTAACTATAAGCGCTTTTCTGGCTTTCTTATTCGCAAAATTTCTAATAACACTATCAAAATCAACTTGTCTGGCAATAATAGACTCAATGCTTAATCTTGGTACGTCAACAAGTCGAGTTTGTGACATAGCAGACCGCAAATAATTTTTTATAAGTTTAAGCTTGCTGAAAGATCTTTCAGCAGGTGCTACTGTAGCTGGAATTGTCAAGAATATTCTCAAGCTAATACAAACATTTGGAAATAATTCACGCAAGCCACGCGAGCCACAGGCCGGCGACCACTGCTTTAGGGGAACGTGGGGCGCAGTCGTCTTTTTCGATTTATTCAATAAGTAGAAAAAAGTTTCCATGGTGATTTACTGTCATGCCAGCCGTTGTATTAAAGTGAATTCTTCCTTGATAGGCCGCCGTTATTACGAGTTACAGATCAAGTTGTGTTTTTGCTACCCAAAAGTTATTCATAAAATCGCATTTAGATTTTGGGTCACGTTAATCAACATCTTCTGTTCTGAGTTTTTGTGACGTTGTAGTCAGAGCAGTGCAACATTATTTGATAATGTCCCATTTTAAATTCTTTTTAAGTTGAGTTAGTACTTCTTCATTTTATTTTTTAGATATGCATGGGGCACATCTGGCTAAAAATGGGGCACACTCAACACATTGCCATTAGGCCAGTTTAAACAAGGTAAAGCTTGAGGGGTTATATTGGAATGCAGTACAGAATAATTGTAATCTATGAGCATTTATAAGTTTATTATGTGCTCAGAGGCACATTAAATTTGTGTAGTAAGCATGAATTTCAGCATAGTGCATTGGTTTCATTTTGGTATTCATAAAAATTTGTTTTGCCATGCAGTGATAGCGGATAATTAGAATGTGAAAAAAGTGGAGAGGCAGTCAGCAAGTGCCTATTTTATATGGGATATCGCGTGAACATTATGCAATGCACGCAGTCAAACTTCTTATTGACCTGTCAGGTCAATGCAGTGGCGTAACGAAGGGGGGGAAAGGGAGACATCTGCCCCCGGGCGCAGCACTTTGGGGGCACCAAATTGAGGTCGGAATGTTACGTACTAATTACGAAATGACAAATGTCAGCGGATGCTAATAATTACAATTTACAAAACGTCGAATGTCATTGCGAAATCTCCTCAAGATCACCGAGGTTCGCAAAGAGCAATTATGAACCTAAGTGGTGTTACCAGGCTGTCTCCAGGCGTCCGCTTGTGGTTGTGGTTTGACTCACGGCTGCGTCACAACGCTTTCAGAAAGCCAGGGTTGCGAAGTTTCCGATTTCCCTGTCATTTTATAGTTGCGTCACAGTGGGACGGGAATCCAGCGTTCACAGTGCATGCAGAATGCTATATTGCGCATGCTTTTAGAGCAGGAATAAAACTTACACAATGTTGTTACCAGGGATGTGCAGAATGGGCATGAACGAGGCGATGACCCCGGAAATCCAAGGCAGTGGGTCATCCAAAGAGTGAAATTACAAAAAGTGCATATATCAAAATCTTGTGTAACTAGACCAGTGGCACAAAAGTTTCTGTGAATGTTAGTAGCGCGCAGCAATTTTTAGTAGCGCACACATACAAGCTTTTCCATACAGCATTCATATGCATGAAATACAAAAGGTAAAAAAACGTTCGCGCACTCCACGTTTTTGGTCGCGCGGGGCGCGACCGCATTTTTGCACCCCTGCACGAGACGCTTCTTAGTAGCTACTAAAAAGTGCTTCATGGAACTGATGGGACCTTGCCTGATGGGGCATGCAAATGTACAGTATGTCAAACGACCTGAGAGAGAGATGAAGCACTGCCAACGTTACCTTCATCTGTTTTTACTGAACAAAGCACTTGCATGAATAAATGCAATATCTAATTCTTCAATACACAGCTTACCCATGAGTGGAAGAAATTTGCTTATAAACAGATGTCTCAAGCCCACAGAATAAAACAAATTATTAAAAACCTAACACGTTAAACACAAAAAATACTCTATGAATTCATTTTAATTCAAATTTTCAAAACTTTTTTATTTGTCAAAACTAGTTTTTACTTATTTCAAATGCCTCTATTTTTCACATTCTTCAATACTAGAATTTGGTGGGGGGCTTGCAATCAAGCCCCGGGAATCACCGGGCCTATCTGCATGCCCCTGGTTGTTACGACTACAGATCTGTTGTTTAGGAAAAATTTTGAGCTTTTATGGTTTGACAAACTTCATGTTGAAATGGATTTGGTGTGGTTCTGAAGGAAATTATGATGATTTTTGTTTGTGGGATATATGCGATAAGCAATTTCTCAATACTTCTGCAAAATTCGAATTGCAGCTATACAACGTTGAGTATATTAGATATTATGAACTTTTCAGTTACTGCTACATGTACTTTATATCATTTTGGCTTAGAAACTAAGCATTTCCATGGACATGCTTGTCGAAATTCAGATCACACAATTGCTAACCTACAACTTCGAACAGAGCGTCACTGATCTCAGATACTTCTTAGATTAGTGCATTTGACACATTTCATTTAAAGCAGTTTTTTGAAGGAACAATCGACAAATTTATAGTAAAGGCAAAAAAAACTTTTCTTTGAAGTTAGATAATCACAGGTAAAGCATTAAATAGCTGCATTTCTTTTATTTTCCGTCAACTTTTCAGGGCGTTATGTCCAAGAAAATGCTTCGGGATTTTGCAATTTTATATGTCTAGCTAGCAGTTTTGTATAAAATCATTCCCCTTTCAGTTTTTCATATGCATTCTTCTGTCTGTTCTTCTCTTTTATGTATTCGTGACTCGTGAGTCTCCCTCAGTCAGTCCTTCATGATGTTTTATTACTAAGCACTCTGAGAGTGCACGCTCCTGAAAATCCCTAGTCCCTATAGCTCGCATCAGCGTCGATTGTAACCAGACCTGAACAGGGAGTGGAACAGGGGGGTGCGGTGGATTCGGCATCTTCAAAAGGCTCTGACAAACCATGGTTTAGAAAACATGGTGCAACTCTGGCCAATTTTATACTGTGTCATCAGAAGATTTTTGTGCCCAAAAATTTGTCAATAAAATTCATGCATATTTATACAGATGATCAGGGAACTTTTTGGTTAGTTTTTGCATTTTATTTCACTAGTTGCTACAATTCGAGAATGTATTGCCGCAGTCTGGAGTGTCGTAATAAAACAGTTTGAATGTTCAATCGTGACCAAAATTTCAGAGGGAATAGCTTCACACGAAACTATCAGATTCTTAACGGCAGTTAATGATTTCTAAGATTCAAAAGTCCTGACGTCAGTTCTGTGACGTCACAATCACAGGAAGTTTTCAGACGGGTCTAGAAACAACTATAGGCAGGCGGTCCGAGTCAACTTTCGACGCCCCGTAACTCCCAACTCATTTTTCGCATCTATTCTGCCATGACCGGGCTGGGTGGGGGCGCCAAAACTGAGTTTGCCCCGGGGCGCGGAAAACCCTAGGTACGCCACTGGGTCAATGACCATAGGTGGCGGAACCGGGGTGCCGCATGGGCCTAGGCCCCACATTTTTAAATCTCGAACTTTGCCTAAATAAGTCTAAGTAACGCAATTAGCATTGGGTCCATTAAAGTAAATTGTTTACTGAATAAATGCTGCAGAATTTGGCAGCATTTTGACAATATCACTTGTAATATATTATTTGTAATTTGGCAGGATTTCGTTAATTGTTTGGCAGAATACACCGTGCACAGTCTGTTACCCTGCTATGGCTTGCTTACCGCATTGGTGTTGTTGAACAGTGTTACCAGATGGTGAAATACAACACATTTTTTTACACAAATTGTGTAATTTTTCATGCTTGTGTGCATGGGTGTCGGAAGGATTTTTCCAGGGGCCCACTAGTGGATTTTTCCAAAAGTTTTTCTATGGGGGGTGGGCAAAAGTGGTGAAATTTGCTGTTTACCACTGGAAACCAAGAAGACCACCTTTTTTGCTGAAATTTTCAAATTCCTACCCTCCTTCCGACACCCATGCGTGTGTGTAGGAAAAAAGTTCGTGCCTCACCATTAAAAAATTGGTGTAATTTCGAGAGTCTTAAAACCATTCTAAATAGTGAATTTTTCCTGAATCTCATACGCTAAATGAAATATTTGACAGATCAAATTCAACTGTGTTTTTGTTTTTGCATTGCCAACACTAAATAGCTATATATTAATTATGCACTGGCAACACAATTGGCATCTTTACAGACAACTTGCTAGTTACTACGCATGCTTTGTGTTGTCTTTGCATTCCGGTATCCAATGCAGTTGTAGAATGAGTATTCAGTTATGTTACTTCTGTGTTCAAGATGTGGAAAAGTGATGATTTTTGAATGTGTTTAAGACAGGTATCAATGCTGTGTCATTTTTGCCTGTTTTTTAAGCTGTATTCTTGGTATTTTTAACAGCCCAGCGGCGACTCCGGCACATGAGCTCCTCAGGCTTAGCCCGAGTCTTCGATTACGATTTATACCGGAGAACGCAAGCTTGCTTGCTTTGTATATTTGTCCCACTTCCCTAGGTTAACTCGGGCTCTTTTCTTTGGGCTTTGTCAATGTTCATGTATTTTCGTTCCATGTCTGGCCTCTCGCGTTCATGTTGCAGGTGACCTGAATAAAACAATATCGTTCGTGGAAGGCGTTCTCTCGACTTCTTTCGCTCGCGCTTTACTCGGGCTCATCCATTCGAGCTGGAGCTGCCCAATGCAATTAAGGATTTTTTAAATTATGATTCACATAGGGCTGAGTGTTTTTTGAAGCAGTGGGTTTGTTTCGAACATTGGATTTGAAGTCCAATCCAATGGACAATTCCCATTTTGAGAATAATTTCAAACGAACAATAAATTGTCCAGTAACTCGGGCTAATATGAATGAGCTTAGTAAGCAGAGGACTAACTGGGGTTATCATTGCTCTGTGACGTTCGTTACGCAACAATCGACGAGTTATCATGAGAACTTCTCATTGATTGTTATGTAATTAACGTCATAGAGCAACGATAATGCCAGCCAAAATGAGAGCAAACAGAAATTTCAGTGACGCAAGGCTTGAAGGGTTTTATTCAGTTAGAATTAATCGTATGATGAGCCCGAGTGACGCTGATGACCTGGGTAGCCCCTGCAACAGCCTATTTGAATTTCAGGTGGTTCACCGATACGTTTTCATAGTGGTGTAGTTTTGTCCAAAATAGTGTAACTTAGACCTACATATGGTGTATAAATAATGACGTCATGTTTCAATGCTTGTGACGTCACAGTTGCAAATTTAAACCGCAAAAATTTTCTATAGTTTTTTTGGCGTGCACTTGTGCCCCCCCACTTTGAAAAAGGTTCCGCCATCCATGACTGTAAGCAAGTTGCCAGTATAACAATCGGTCTATTTCTAAATATTAGCATAATAGCTGTTTTATTTGTATTCTGTTTACTATACAACCAAGCTATAGAAGTTTCGACGAGGGGTCCCAGAAGTTACGGTGCGCAGTGTCTATCCTTTCTCTCGGAGGCTTTGCCTCGCTGCATTACCTGCCGAGATGTCTGCGTTCAACACTCCCATGCAAGAAAACGCCCATTGCCGGAACGAACCTTTGAAGATTTGTAGTCATGTTTTTACTGCTCAGTAAAGACGAACAGTAGAACAATTCGCTCGAAGGTTTCGCAACCTGCCTCTGCAGGCAAAGGAGCGGACATGAGTAAACGGCACGCTCATGACTACATGACACCAGAACAGTGAACCTGGCTCTTGTGCAGTGTGAGTGTCACACCGGCAAATAAACTGTAATTGCATGAAATAAATCGACGGATTTAAGCTGCTGACTTCAGGTTTTGTATAAAATATTGGTTCTTAGTCGGCAAATGCCTATTTTGCCGCCCCTGAGGACGCCCATGGGTATTTCATCTATGTGACGGTAAAATGTTGTGTTGGTCTTGCAATCAAGCATCCCACTGAGACGAGAAGCCAGGTAAGATTTCAGCTGCCGGCATTGACAAAGCCAGATCTCTAACTCGATGACTTGGCCCTGATTGAACGATTTCACATTAGTTGCTTGTAAACTTGCAGCTGCGGCATACATAGAATCATTGTAATCACTACCGTCACTGTCTGTTTCTTCCGTTGCATCAAACAAACAATCATCTGAAACAAGGTCTGGCACACAGCAGTTTGAACAACTGTGATATCATTGATGCGTAGGTAATTAATCAACCACTGCCTTGTTTCATGCAGCAATAGGTCAACATCCAGAGTGCAAAAAGTTAATTGAACACATTTTGGAGGTCAATTTAAACTTTAAATTTTAAAGGGAGCTTGCAAAATGGGGTATTCAATATCTCAAAACTTTTCAGCAAAACTAAGTGTGTTTTTGGATTCAGTGACCCGGATTTATCTAAAAATGGTCCAACATTCAGAGCATAAAATTATTTTTTGTTGGCCTGTGATAGGCAGTTTGCTATACCGAGATATATATCGGCATTCGTACGAGTATTAGACATTGATTCGATCTTCTTCCTGCTGTTATACTGGCAAAAGCGAATGCAAATCTGCTATTGGGGGGCGGCCAGTCGGAAAAGTACGTGCCAACACGTTGGAGAAAGTAGGCCGGTATTTTGGAAAAGTGGCGTCATTTCAGGGAGAAGTATGGTTGTTTTGGGGGACAATTGCACCAGATGTCCTAAGTGAATTCGGCACTGGGTAATAACCGCTATTGGAATGCAGAGGCAGAGACAGAAGAGATTAAAAAATGCGTAATAAAGTGCAAATATGAATTGATACCACAATGTGCAAGCCACACCAATATTCGGTTGCAGCATCAGGAAAGTCGCGGAAAGAACAAAGAGCTTGACGATCAATGTTTCTGTATGCATATGTAGTTTTATTTCATTTTATGGTATTAAGGAAGTTCTGAGTGAAAAAGTAGCTTCGACCTTCGGATAACCTTGGTTACCACGGGAAATGACACAGTATTTTTTGTTATTGCTTCCCAACCAAACAGAGAACAGCCATACAGCTTTGATGGCAAAATATAAACAAAACAAAAATGTATGAAAACAGGCAGCGAATGATGTAAGCGCACCAACTTTCCGGAATAAAGTACAGCGCACTGAAACACTCAACAAAATACCTGGCCACTTGGTGGTATCACAGGGCTAAAACGTGGGATAGTCTATCTCAGGGGTTCCCAACCTGGGGTACATGTACCCCCAGGGGTACATTTACCTATCCGTAGGGGTACATTTAAGGTTATTATTTCGAAATATTTGCACATATGTCAGTGAACATTCTTTTTAAAAATCATTATAAGCTTATTGTTAAATATATCTATGAATAATCATGATAAAATGTATTGTCGTAGGACATTTTAGAGGTACATGTGCATCTGTCGAAATGCTGAAGGGGTACATGCTCATCTGTCAGAATGTTGAAGGGGTACATGGTAAGAGAAAGGTTGGGAACCCCTGGTCTATCTATTTGAATAAACGCTACTGATGGTTATGCATCAGGCGAATATATATACTCTGGTAAGATCATGATGTCTAATTCGTGACTTTAAAGGGTTCCACCGTGGGCATAGGCAAAAGTCACGTTCAAAATAACCCCGTGGAGTGTTTAGGATTGTTCTTGCCGAGCTACCTAAGTTCGTTGTACGGGTGTGAGCGAAACCTGTTTCTTTTACTTTCATGTGGCTAACATGACGGTGGATCGACGATAACAACTAGGTTCAGGAAAAAGCGTTTTCAAAAATGGAAACACGCATACTGGCCAAAGGGAAAATAGTAAGGAAGAATACGGTATGTTACGTTATTGAAATTTGTTAAATAAAATTAATTTAATATATTAGCGCCATAAAGGCTCTACCGTCAAACTTTTCTTTGAATTTTATCAGATCTGGCTCCAAAAATGGGTGAATTGTTGCAAAAAGATTTTTACTTTGAAATAAACCTTTTTTACATTTTTAGAGAGGGCGACTTTTTTATCGAGCACCTGGTTGCGAGTTCTCTTGGTCCAGTCGCAGTTTTCCGTCTGTATCATCTAACACGCCAGTTGTGGTTGCCAGGCTACAGACGATTTCTGCTGCATGGGTAGAATGCGTTTGAGTCCGGTCTTCCTAAGCAGTAGATAGCAAATAAATTCAATTCAAACTTTTTGTGATGACTGGGTTTTCTGTTCAGAGTACTTTAAAGTACTATTCACCACATACTCGGTCTGCACCTGCTCGCCTTACAAAAATGTTTGAACCTTCAAATCTCCCAGTAACGAAATGTCCGTTTGGAAAACATTACCGTTTTCGTTGGTGTACTGTAAACCAATGTCAACACTATAAGCCATATGTTAACTTAAAGCTTATGCAAGAATTTCAAAGCCTTTGGATCTCTTTTGAAGTGATAGAAATGTTTTTACAAAGTTGTTCGCGAATTTATGACCGATGAAGAAATGCGCGTAATACGAAATATCCTTCTCACCGAGCGAAACCGATCTCTTTCATTTCTTTCATTGAAAACGTTTCGGTCTATTTATCCTTATTTGCGTGACTTCGCTCTTTTCAAGACACATTGATTTTGATGAAGTCTATAGAATGGCTTGTTATAAGCATAAAACATTTTGTTGTGAAACTGACTGCAAGCAAATGCAAACAAAAACTATAAGAGAGGCGAAACCTATTTCGGGTTGGTTGCTTGACTCCATGAAAGGAATAAATGGTTACCTGATGAAGGTTGGTCTGCCTTTCAGCAACCATGGGCGTCCGCAGGGGGAAGAAACGGGAAATTGGATGTTGTTACCGTAACATGGGGCATTTTCTTTGCTATGTCGAAAGGGCAAAGCGTTTTGTTAATGTCCATTTGCATTACATCATCAGTCACCTGAAAAGGATAAGCAAAACGTGGACGTTGCCCCCCCTGGAAAAATTTCTGCGGATGTCCAATGTCCATGTCACTGACTGTTGGTTTGGAAGCTCTCAGGTTCACAAAGTAAGGGACACTTACTTTTTTCGACTATTTCGTTTTGTGAACTTATGCAAAATGAACCAACACTGGTTGTGACCAGCATGTGGATCGGGATAGAAAAAGTTGCAATTACACTCTTCTAACGAAACCCTAGGGAAAAACAACGGAGAAACGGTGAAGATCACGATGGATGCAACAATTTCGTCTTGACAACCGTCAAGTTGTTTCGGCAGCCCATTTAATCAAACGTTTTTACAATAGTTTGAAAGACTCCATATTTCTCCGAAGCGCTATGTGTAAGATGCTTTACCAGAAATAGTAATTCAGGTGTGTATAAGTGGATTGCCCAGCAAACCTTCGCGGCAGAAATATGTGGAAAACGATCGAGTTTCAGAAACCTTTTGCGCTCAAAGCACTTCAGTAAAGGTGTCCGCATTGGTGATTTGAATAAAGTACAATCAACGTTAGAGCGTGACGCATATCAGCTGTTCGTCACAACAATCACCCCACGATTCTGTCAGCATAGCCGTGAGAACAGGCTTCTAACTTCTATGTCTGCAGGTGCGGCGCGCGGACAACGATTAACAAGAATAACCGCCGACTCCCTGAAGGCCGAATATTTCGTGGGAAAGACGAAACTGTGACATGCTCAACTTTGAGAGCGCTTCACGGCATTAGCGGCATCGCAAGTCTTTTTTTTACGTCATCGGTTCGGTGTTTTCCCCCAGAGACCTCTACGTCACCGCGTCTCTCGGAGTGCAAAGAGTGCTCGCGAAAAGCGGTTTTGTCGATGAGTATACGCCGCTTTAACGAAATAATTGCCCGCGACATTAATGCGCACGTGTTTCCGCTATCTAACTCTCCTTAGGGACGCTTCTGGTGAGATTTAGAACCCCTAGCGCGGGAAACAAGGACGAACACCTTTCAAGTTAGCGGCTGTTCTCCAACAGCTTTCTTGCCGCCTAAGCGCAAAGCTTCCAGGAGGCAATCGAACAAAGTCGAAGTTTTCTCTCCACTACCAACTACTGCAGTTCAAAAATTTTAAGAGGAAAATTCAAGAGACCAAAAATGTGTAAATGTGTTTGCATTTTCTGGAAGAAACGTAAAGTCTATGATGATCCAGCTCTAAACGTATTCAGCAATGCCGGTGTTTTTTATAGCATCTTTTGTTTTGTCCTTATTAAAGTGCTCTAAGCTAGTTCATCACCTTGTGTAAGGTTTTTAATCCTAATGGAAAGTCAGAGCTTGCCTTTTGACGCATAAGTTTTTATTTGCATGCAGAATCCCAGACTTTTCATAGATGTTGGCTGTTTTCAGTTCCAACTTTAACAGAGCAGCGACTTTATCGTAAAAATGCGTAAGTAGTGAATCGGACAAGCGGTGAATGTGCTCAGCAAAGATTAAATAGAAATTACAGCGAAAGGGTGTCGGAACTGCTGAAGCTCTACTCATATATCATATCTCGAATTTGTTTGATGATTCGATTACATGAAACCAGTGGCGTACGCAGAAAATTTCCAAGGGGTGGGCCAAGTTTCGTCACAATCTTGTGACGTCACAAATCAACTTCAGGAGAAGTGCCGAAGGTACGACCATTCTAGGGGGGTCAGGGGGCATGCCCTCGGGAAAATTTTATAAAATTACACCTAAAAATACGCATTTTTGTGCATTCTGGAAGCACGTTTTAGCATAATGCTTTTACGAGACTTATAAGCCGGTGAGACAAAAACTGAAATTTTGTTTTCTAAGGCTCATGAAATAAACCTATATGCGTACTTGGATGCAGTGCCGTAACAGCCCAACTCTGCCCCCCCAAAAATGCTGACATGGGACCGCTCATGGTGATTTATCTAAAAAGTCAAAAAAACGTCATGCTACATCTCGAGGCCGTATGGCCTTCAAAACAAAATATCCTAATTGCAGACACAATTTTCGCAGAACCAGACCCGTAGCCAGGTTTTAAGGTTTGGGGACAAGATAGGCCTACATATTTGGGGAAAACATTTTTGTTTTTGTCATATGTTTCAAACAAATTTTTCTGACAACAACAAAATTTGATGGACACAAAAAAGATTTGGGGGGTAACTGGACCCGAATACCCCCCGTGTCTGCGGGCCTGGACAGAACCCTGTCCAGAGAGTCTTCCATTGGGGGCCTTCATATTTGTGCAGGGAGGTTAGACATTCGGGTAATTTATATTTAATTCACAACATGAACAGCATTTCCAGATTGTGCAAAGTAATTATAAATATTTTCTCGCAAATGCCCATAATAGGCTCGTAGTTTCCACCTAAAAATTTTTGAACGAGTTTAACAAAAGAAATTGGGTCGTAAATCATTTTCATTTTATTGATGGCGATTATTTAGAGATGTCGTAATGAAATGCCAATGTAAAATAAATTTGCAGAAAATTAGAATCAAGCCTATCGTTCAGTTATGAAACCATTATTACTAAAGCAGCAAACATGAGGCCGGTCAAAGCATGTGCACCGCGATTAACGTTTTCTTTCATTAGCGCAAGTTGATAAACTTTACCATGAACTTACAAGTGAAATATGCTTAAAACGCGTTCGCATTGGGCTTTTTACTGGCCGAAATGCGCATGCACAAACCTTGCTGATGTCTGGACTTGTTAATCTCCTGCTGCAAGCACATGTTAGGTAAATAACATTTTGTATCTCAAATCTCCTATAAATGTTAACCAATATAGACTAACGCCTACGTGGACACAACGGTTAACATCCACAATCCATTAACTGCACCACCGGTACTCGGTTTTGGGATAACTTAGTAGTGATTGCTAAATAGACTCTTCTAACTACACAATTAACTCCATCTGGCTGTCTGAACAGCAGGCTGCGCAAATTCGTAAATTTGGTCGTATGCACCAAGAAGGTATCTTGCTGCTATGCAGTAAAAAATAGGAGAAGCCTACCTGGGCGAGACATAAAACATTTTTTACGACAATCACTACACAAAAGTGGAAGTCTGACTTCTGGACGTACACAACTAGGCATGTAGGCAGGGCCGAATAAACGAACGCGAGGCCCATCACGGCAAAGTCGTGACCGCGAG
>JGI24022J15233_10004860_pt1 | contig 14027 bp, 12 predicted proteins | sample Ectturendosymbi2_FD_15233 | JGI IMG/M metagenome (IMG submission 15233) | reverse complement strand
AGTGGTTTGTAACCTCCAAGACCCTCGGTTGGCAGTTTAGCATCGTTGTGGTGTCCATCAACTTCATCATGTTTCTCTTCGTGGTCGGCTGCTACTTGGCTATTTACTTGAAGTCAACATCTTGTGCAGAAATTCTGATGACAACTCAGGCTGCCCATCGGTCATCATGCCTGCAGGTTTGGTATTGTGACGTCAGTGATACGTTTCATAGCCGATTCAGTTGCTTTTGTAGTAAATCAGGGGTCGGGAACCTTTTTGGTTAAGGGAGCCATGTTGTATTTCCGTGAGAGCCATATAATATTTTTCAACACTGGTGTAGGAGGCGGGGTGCAAGCGCAACCCCAAAACGTTTGATTTGGTGAAAATCCGGGCAAAATCTGTGGGGAAATTCGGGCAAAATGTGTGAATACCTCCGCAAAATCGCTGTATGTCCTTTGATTTTACAAAAATAGCACTCCAAATAAAAGTGCAAACGTTTTTTTTTTGTGGAGGTCGTGTTTTTATTTAGTACTTTTCGGTCAGGTTAAGGGAAATTTGGGAAAGTTTGGTGAAAATTTGGGAAAAAATGGTGCTTGAAGTGCTTTGATTTGAAAAAATGCGCCCAACGTGAAAAGAAATGCAGTCGTTTTTTAGGAGGTCATTTTTTTGGAGTATTTTTCGGGCACGTTTGGGGAATTTGAGCAAATCCTTCGCACCCCCAAAAATTTGCCTGCTCCTACACCTATGTTTTTCAACACGTAATGTAACTAAGTTACTAACGTGTGCATTTTTAAGCAAACCAACAATTTTAAACAATGGTAAATGTCTGGATTTTCTCTTAACAACATGCTTCTTGCTGTCAATGCGATTTCTGGTTCTGCATGGTGTTGTTGATGGCTTTGCAGTCTGGTAGATGAAAAATTACAGAAATAGTTTCATTCGTAACAATCGTGTTAAGAAAATATCAAACGAACGAGATGCCGTCATCAAAAGAGCCACATCTGGCTCGCGAGCCATAGGTTCCCGACCCCTGTAGTAAATCTAAACAATCAATTGAATGGTGTGTTTTCGAACTGGTTCTCATTTGAAGCGCCAGAGACCCACAGGGATTCGAACTAAAAACCTACTTTTAGGCTTCACATGTGGACGGAAAACTTATTTCTAACAGGCCGCGACACGGATTTCGAACTTAACCTTGCTTGATGTAAAACAATTCTTTTGTTCGATCTGTCTGCATCACTGAATTTCTGTTGCCATCATCATGGGCGTCCGCAAGGGGGCAAAACGGGCATTTGTCCCACTTGCAAATTGGGTCTATAAAAAAAAACAAAAAAAAACTGAAGCCAACAGCTTAATTCCGATAAATTGATTTAATTCTTGCAATAACAGTTTGTTTGCCGGAATGACGCTCACACTGCATAACAGCTACGTTCACTGTTCTGGCTTCATGCAGTAATGAGCTTGCAGTTCATTCAAGTCCGCTCCTTTGCCTGTAGAAGCAGATTGCGAAACTTGCGAGCGGATTGTTCTCGTAGACCGGCTCTTTAAGTGCTAATCTTTATTGTGTAACAATAATAGGGTATCGAATCCTTACGTGTACACTTCAAGTTACGGTAGTAGGCGTTTTGCCACATGTGACTGTGGTATTGCCAATTGGTATATACTGTATGTACCAAATTTGAACTTTTGGCATATTCTGAACGTGCTTGGTAGATAAATTTTTGATTTGGTGTATATGAAAAATTTGGAATCTGTTTGGTCTATTTTCGTCGGAGAGTTTAGCTGAGACTTGAAACCAAAATTTTGTTACATTGTAATGCGTTAACAGAGAAAGCATAGTGGTGTTAATGCTATATAAAAAAAGTTTAGTGATTTTGCTTAACACGGGAGTAGGCTTTAAGCGTGCACTTTGTTTAAGCGGAGAATGAGAATGGAAGAGGGCTGAGAAGTTCTGAAAAAACTGAAATTAGCTCTAGGTATGCGATTTTGATCAGCCAATGGCATCCAAAGGAAAGCTGCGTATGAGAATAGCAGAAGATTTAGAAAAGAGTGACCGACAGAGTTTGCATAGCCTGCAAAGAAGGATTCTGCTGGTGCTGTTTATCACTTTAGAAACTGTGCAAAAAGCAGTATGCAAACTGCAAAGAAGCTTTCATACAGCATCAGTATATGGTGGACCACAAAAGAATCGAAACTGCAGTTGCAAATTTTCGAAGGTTGAATTTTCCAGTCGTTAATAAATCTGTCATTGCTGAACTTAAGAAAAGAGAAATTGAGCTTGCAGCTTCTCTAAGCTGCCACTGCTCAGCAGCAGCTGTTGATCATCTAAATCACCCAAGTGAAGTAGTGAAAAAGCGTAGAAAAAGGAGCAAACCCTCTAACGCCGGCACGGGCCGGTAAACCTTTGATCAGCCGCAGCTCCTGAACGAATCGGGCTAGAAAACCAGTGAAAACATTCCTGGATAGACGATACAGAAAGGAATCGAATGAGAATGACAAAAACATGCTTTACATTTGAAATGTGTAGAAAAATCAATGTTTGTGCATTTGCCGTACTGAATTTTTGGCAAAATCAGGAATAAATGCGAAAACAAGCTCCCCGTATCCCGTCTAGCCATCCGATCCGGTCGTTGCGCTTCGCCGACCGCCGGAATACTCGGAAACAGGATCCTTTCGAAAAAAGTCGATTTGGGCCGTTTCGGAGGACAAATTTTGGGGGCACAAAAGCGTAGGATGGGAAAATTGACTTCTAGATCACAGTTTGGGGCCCAAAGAACCCCACATTGGCGTTAATGAGGTGCTGAATGACTTAAAATGTTCCAGGAGCTATTCTGAAGCTTTCGAGGCTGTGGGAAGGGTGTTAGCCTAAGGGTTTTGGGAGTTATGGCCAGAAATAGACCCTGAAAACTGCTCGGCCATCTCGTGGATATTTTGATTTTATTCCCAAATCAAATTTTCCTGTCAATATTTTGGCTTGAAATTTGGTGGGGTGTTGTAAAACAACGAAATACACTTATTCTTCAAGTTTGGCGGGGTTAGTGGGTGCTGGCAGAAAAGTAGCTTTATTCTGAAAATAGCCTTGAAATCCGAGGTTTTTGCCCCCTTGGACACCCCACCAAAGGAAGTGTTAACTTTTTTGATCATCATTGCAAAGATAAGGTCTTCCCAAAGATTTTTTATGTAGAAAGTTTTTTCCAACGTGTTTGGTTTAGTTTAGGCTCTGTAGCCTACTGGGTGGACGCAACAAGGTTTTCTAGCCTACGCGACAAACGTTTTTTTTCCCTGGAAATGACATCAAAAGGACGTCACAAGTGGTTCTTACCTATCTCAAAATGTACAGACATGACTGAAGAATCGAGTGTTACCTTCGGTGACTTTCTAGCTCATTCCGTTCAGACGTTATGGTCGCTTATATGTTTACGGGCCACTGTAGTGGCGGGTTGAAGTTTTTTTTAGTACAGATACTTTTGGAGTATATTTGGTATATTTATAGACTAGATTTGCTGTGTCTGCTGTAAGATGGGTTGGCAACATTGTGTGGCTGAGACATCTTGTCAAGAAATGCTGCGACTAGCGAGAGGGTATCTGCTGAGTGCTCATAGCGGCAAGCCACGTAGTTTTGTACTGTGAAAAAAAGCAAGAGTGAAAATGAAGCATTAACGCGCCAACAAAGGGCAATTTCTGCGTCTGTTGCCGTAAAATAGGCCTTCGTTTTGGTGTAGAAATGGTAAAACGTTTCGTGAACGTCCATTTGCACTGCATCGTTTTTTCGACCTTGCTCCGACCTGAAAACAATTCTGCGGACGCCCATGGCCATCGTGCTCGCTCTTAACTGGAAATTGGGTTTAGTCCTGCTGCAATGGGGGCCTGGCCGGGTGTAGATCCCACATGAAAGGTCAAACCCTAGTAACATAACTGTCTAGTTTTGTGTGGAAGTTGAACATTTTTTTGAGGGGGACATTCGTATATAGTGGATGTACCTTTTTGCAATACAATTGCTGTTTCCTAAGTCACGATTGTATTTTGTACGTGAGGTCTGGTTTGTCTAAACTTGTGATTTTCCGCCAAGTGAATTCCGCGTGTGCGCGCTCGACGACTTGCTCGCGCGCAGATTATTATGTACGCTGACCTCGTTTCACCATTCGAAGTTTGGTCCAGCGGCGTGGACACCACGTTTTGTTACTCGAGCTTTTGGCCTCCCTCTCCTTTTGAATGTTACCCTTGCAGACCCATGCTGATGAAGAGTATGGTACGGTTACCAGCGTAAGATGCCGTTTGAAACGAGCATTTTAGGCTGAAGCGCTGCATGTAAAAAATAAGCTTGGTTCAGCATCAAAGCAGTCGCGTTGCCACGGAGAGGCTTTCCGGGGCTTAGCCCCCCTAGCAAAGCTCCAAGCCTCACCAAATTGAATTGTGGAGCACTATAAATCGGTAGAGTTTTTGTCAAATTTCAGAATGTCAAGCCCCTCTGAACAAACGTAAAGCACCCCTATTGAAAAATTTCTGGCGAGAGTTCTGCACCAAAGTCATGTCAATTCAAAGATCAAGCAAAATTAGAATAAGGAAGCAATCGCGTTCATCCAAAGTGCTTTGACTACCATTACTCGCAAGTAAGAGCGACGGGCCTTGGGTATATGCCGGGCAACTTCAAACTTTAATGGCACCAAAATATTTTTCGCAACCTCCAAAGCAGTTTTGTTTTTGTTGAGGGGGAGTCGGAGCTTCAACCACAAAGTCTCGAATGCGTCAGCCTCGCTGAGCCAAATGTTGAAGCTAAATCCAGCTGCGCATTCTTTTATTCTTATTTTGCACGACATATTGAATTGGCTTCTTGGTAGCCGCCAGACTGTGCTGACGAATTGAAATCGCTCTTCTCTCAGCTTCTCAATCAAAGCCTTTCAAAAATCAAACCCCACCAAGAAAGCGTTGCAGTAAGAAAACACTCAGAGTTATTTTCAATTTCTTTCTCAAATCGAAGCGTAAGTTTCGTGGTCACCAAACTTGAACTCAAACTGTAAGGCTTGCTAAATTTCTTTTATTGGTAAATGATTATTTCAACTAAAATAAAGAGACTAGCAATTGAGCAAACCCGATTGTTAGCCAAGAGTGATAACCATATGATTAACAAACTTATTCACACCAACGACAATTTCCAAGAAAAGCAAATTTTACAGGAGATCACGCGGATTTCTAAGAGTTCGAGCTAACTTTGCCATAAAGTGTAAAAGTAACAAAGCCTATAATCCGTCTCAAGGTTCTTTCAAGATTTACCGTGATTTCAGAAGAATGCCGTTTCAATTTGTAATGGGTGTCATATCCGTATCCCAATCAAGGATCGCGAAAGCCTAAAGACCGATTGCGCCAGAGAGTCAATGGAATCATCATAAGACGCGTAATTTTATGCACTTTCTGTTAAACTTAAACGAAAAACAACAGATAACTTTCTATTTGAATTTTTGCTTGGCAGTGTGACGTCACCATGACGACCCTGTGATGTCATTGTGACATATGGAACACTTTCCGGTGCAAAAGTACCTGCTTTTTGTTTATCAGAACGCACTGTGGACAAAAATCCGCATCTTATAATGTCTTCATTGGCATTATAGGTCAGAGGCAAACGGTCGGCAAGTTGTGGCCGAAATTGCCTGAAAAGTCAAAACTTTTGGGCTCACGGGTCTTCGGGTTGAACATTTACTCAAATCAAACGCCGCTTACAGGGAAGAACAAGAGAGGTTTATTCGTCGTGTCGGAGGTCGAGAGTTTTGAGAAAGCGGAGTAAAACCGAATAGAATGTGCAAGATATGTTTTTAAAACGGTTTCAAGTTTTTTCCTTATTTTTTGCTTTTTAGGCAAAAATCGTAAAATTGGTGGTGACAGACTTCGTGTGCTGGGTGCCTACCATCATCATGGTCTTCATTCATTTTTCCGAAGTTGTCGTACTTGGGCGAATCTTCTACGTCATCACTGCAGTGATCCTACTCCCCATCAACAGCGTGCTCAACCCATTGCTGTATTCGGATTGTTTCGAGTACATGTGGAACGCTGGCAAGCGTGGATATCAAACAATCCGAAAAAAGTTGTACGACTTGATCGCAAGCGAACCATTCTCCTTCGTCGAGCTGCGTGAAAAGCAGGAAAACAAGAACGTCCAGCTGAAGGAGAACCATCCAAAGGGAAATGAAGACACAGCTAACGCCCAACGGGTGAAAACTAAGTGTTAACGCGCGTGCAGTTTTATCCTTATTTTACTGACAAAATAAGTCAGAGATGCAAATCCAGCAGTATAATAATTGCAAAAAATCAGGAGCATTCTCTCATCCCGTGTGCTTTACAAAAATGATTTTCACAATTGCATCGTTACGTTAAGGCAGCAAGGCGTTTAATATGTTAGGGCAGCAAGACGCATCTCTGAGCGATTTTGAGAAACCTTTGATGATACATTTAACTACAGTAAAACTCGGTTAATCCGGATTCGATTTGACCGACGATTTAATCCGGTTTAGGCGAAGATCCGGATTAACCGAAGATGGTCTTTTCTAGCCTGACGTCATCTAAGTACTGAGTTATCGGTGAAAATTACTTACACTGAACACATTTGCGACGCAACAGCAAACTTTCGCTTAAGTAAAATGAATTCAGTGATATATTTACAATGGTACAACAGACCAGTAACCGCCATATCCAGGCAGTTATGAAAAATCTTAAGTTCATAAGTTTAGATTACTTGACTGCGAAGAAATCTGGGATTTTGGACTCACGCAGAGATTTCTGCGACTGCTCCATAAGCAGTGACTAAGACATGTTACCGAGTGCAATACACTCAGGGATAATACCCTCTACATACGTTCACGCAACACTGATCAATAGATCGAAACCATGGTGCGGCGGCGTGCCTTGAGCGTTATGTTCAACGTGAAACGCTATGCCGCTGTGTGACGTAATAATAGTCTCTACGATGAGTTGAATGTTGCGGCCCGTGTTTTCATAATTCTAAACGTAAGTTGGTGATTGTGAGCACACTCGTGTTGCGCCTGAAAGCTGCCGAATCTTTTCTAGAGACCAGTCAACGCATATTGAGGGGGGGAAAATCCGGATTACGAGATGTGAAAAGAGCAGATTTTATCCGGTATTCGCGAAGATCCGGATTAAAAAATCCGGATAAACCGAAGATTTTCATAAAGAAAAACGTTAGAAATCATTCGTACCACCAGTTTTATCCAGTTTTGGCGAAGATCCGGATTAACCGATGTTTACTGTAGTTGCACGTTCTCACTGCTTTTCTGACCCCGGCTTCCTTATGTTGGGTTGAGGTCTGGCCATGTATTCTTCCTGCCAGAGCGCATTCGTTAATATTTATGGTTTCAGTCAGGGGTGAGGAACCTGCGGTCCGCGTAAAAATTTAAAATGGCCGGCATTAGAATTTTCATTACCCAAGTTAGAACACAACGTTACGTCAAAACAAAACTCCATGACAAGAAGACACTTAGACGGTAAATCAAGAGTAGTCTTTCGCTCCTTGACACAGTTTTTCTCCTTGTTTTCCTTTGGAAGATAAAGGTAGAATTTTAAGATGAAAATAATTAGATTGTGCGGCCCGCCATCAATATTCCACAATCCATGTGGTCCGCGATAATATAATAGGTTCCCCATGCCTGATTTAAGCTTTCATGTTGAATATTCAGCTCCCCAGTTGTTTTTTCTTCCTATCGCAAGTTTCATTTGTTACGCTTTTACTGTACGGCGAACTAGTAATCGAACATGAATTCTCATTGAGAATGATAAAAGTGAAAAAATCAATTAACTAGAGAGGAAGTGCTTTCATATTTCATAAAAGAAAGTGCTAAAAATATTTATTCTAAATGATAAGAGTTTTGTGATGGCTCTCTAATAGGATTAAGAGTGTTCTTTAAAAAATCAGAGTTGTGTTTGATAAATGTATACCTGCCATATGGCAGTAGAGCTAATACTGATGATTTTTTAGCTTACTTGGGCAAAATGAGACAATTATGCGAAGAGCTGCAATGCCCAAATATTTGTTTCGTGGGGGACTTCAATGCTGGGGCCACAAACACATTTGGTTGTTTGTTAGAAGACTTTTGTATGGAAAATGATTTTATCATTTCCGATTATGCCCTACTACCCCAGGACACATTTACATACATTAGTGATGCACACACAATTTCTTGTTCAGACCATTTTGTGTCATCCTTTTCAGTGCATCAAGCAATGTTCAATATGAAAGTGCTAACCGAGTTCATAATATCTGATCATCGGGCGGTGGCAGTCAGCATACAATGCTCCCACCTTCCTGAATTTGATGATGAGGTGATAGTGCCCCAGCCATGTCGAATTGACTAGCTGAAGGTTACTGCCCAGGAAATAGGGGATTACTACCATGAAAGCAAAAAGCTACTTGATCAACTGCGATTACCCACAGAGGCTATGCACTGTCAAAATTTTAATTGTACAGATGAGAAACATCTGGAAGAAATAGAAAATTTGTATGCAGAGCTGACCAGTTCTCTGTTTGGTGCTTCTTCTTCTGCATTTAAAACAACAGGTGAAAAGAAAGCAGGAAAATTTAACATTCCTAGCTGGAAGTCGGTGGTCAAATCAAAACATCAAATTGCAAAGGCAGCCTGCTGACTGCGGGTAAACTGAAATAGATCCAATACTGGTGGCATGTACAAAAACATGGTCGAAACGAAAAAAGATTTCAAATATTCACTGCAGCAATGCCGCACAGATGTTGAAATACATAAGGCCAATGGCTTAACTGCTGCACTACAGGCTGATACAATCAAGAAGAAAACTCTGCCAATGAGTTTGCAGAGTCTGTGGAACACAGCATATAGCCTGCAAGGAGACCTATCTGGGTAATGAAATGCCCATGTGTTCTGTTATTTCGCTGACATCAATTCTTCAAAAGCTGCCCCTGAACAAGGCACCAGGGCCTGGTTGTATTTCTGCAGAGCACTTGCTGTATGCACTTGAATCTCTGTGTTTTTCTCAGTGATCTGTTTAATATGTGCATTGTTTACAGGTATGTATGTACCCACTTCCTGTTTAAACACAATTGTTCCCATATGCAAAAATAAGAATGGGAATATGTCTGACACATCAAATTACAGACCTGTGGCAGTGGCTACAGTCGTGTCAAAGCTACTTGAACACTTCATATTATCTAGCATCTCTCTCTTCCTTGGAACCACAGATAATCAATTTGGTTTTAAGGCTGGACATAGTACTGATCAATGTAGGCCTACATTTTTGTTGAAGCAAACCGCTTCATACTTTGTAACCCATGGTTCATCAGTGCATGTCGTTTTTTAGCAACCTCAAAAGCATTCGACCGAGTACTACACATGAAATTATTTGAGAAACTAATTCGAAGAAAGGTGCCAGTGTGCATGTGCGCGTAATGACACATTGGTGCAAGGAACAAACGATGCATATAAAATGGGGCAAGCATTTGTCTGAACCGTTTCGTGTGTCTAATGGGGTTAGACAAGGGGGAAGACTGAGTCCAAACTTGTTTGTTGTTTATTTAAATGATTTATCCAATGAACTAACTAAACAACATTAAAGCAGGGTGTTATATTGGTGAAGTCTTATTAAATCACTTGATGTTTGCTGCTGATATTTGTTTGTTTTGTCCACGTGTACGTTGGTTGCAAAGAAAACTAGATGTGTGTCAGGCTTACGCAGAATCGCATGGAATTATTTTCAAATGCAGCAAAACTGTTTGTGTGACGTAGGCTAAAGTGCAAAAAGCACATTCACCCCATTACTGACACTGGGTGGTCAAAACATAAAATCTGTTACCCGAGTGCGTGTTTTTATACTATGGACTTCGTGTCTACTCACAAAGAAATAAATAAATAAAATAAATAGCTTCTCCATTATTTATCCTAAGTTTCAGTGGTCTGTAAGACACAAATATTCTGAAAGGGAGCTACTTCGTTTTCCGGGTTGGGCCTTGGCCGATGAACTGTTGCAAAGCATGTAGTTATATATTTGCACCGAAAACAGTGCGAATGTCCTCGAATAATTTGCTTCCTTCACGCAGACTTCGCAGGTGATATGTAACTGCGTGTTGTCTGCAAGTGCGACCTGCGAATCACTTGCCTTATGTGTGAAGTCCTTACATCGCAGCTGTACACCGGGAAGGATCAGTTAACACGCAAGATAAAAACAGATGAGAAACAATATTCTGTACAATGACAACGCGTAACAACCGCTGCTAGCTTCAGTTGCTGCATTCAACAAGAAGCCTGCCAATCGACCTCTTGCCAAGGGTCGCATCGTTGCGCCGGAGCCTTAGTCTCAGCCCGTACTAGGATTTTCCATTGCGTCCGGCTTAGCTTTCGCTATCACATTGTTATGTACGATAAAACTGGTTTCATCCGTTTTTTTCTGCCCTGCTGCAATGTTTGATTCGGCTGTAGCCAACGAAGTTACTCCAACAATGGCACGACTTTTCCATATTTTCATTTATAGCGCGCATGATGTGACGCAGTGAGGTTATTCATGCCAAGAGGCACAGTTTACTGATTAATTGTGATTTCAGAGCACAAATGAGACTCGTACCTTAGCACACGTATCAAAGGCTATTTGTAACATTACATAGTGTACAACGGTGTAATACTACGCAGTCACAATCGGCTATCCGTAGTATCGATTTTGTTGTTTTTGAAACATGAATAGAATTGTTTTGGTTGTCATGGTGATCACTATCGTATCGTTGACGTTTTCACAATCCTTTCTGTATTGAATATGCTCCAATCCTGCGTATCCTCAAATAAATTTAATGTTGGAAATAAAAGGAATTCCTAAAAATGTTCAATTTGTCCTGGCATTTATGACAATTTGGAAAATAATGGAAATATGGACAAAGTTCTTGGAAAATTTTCTTTTAACCAGTATGCTTAGAGTAGGAACCCTATAGGATAAAGATACTTTGTAGAGTGTTCTGATAAACCGTTTTTAACCTAATTCCTGGAAAATTTTTCTTTCATAATGGAAAGACTTTAAACTTGAAATCAAGCCATGTCACCTTACGTCGATAATACTGTGTCCGTTGCATTTAATGCAATGTCATTTTTCGTATTGAATGAAATGATAATACAGTAATATACTCACAGAACTTGAAACGGTACGTGTATAACACCATGTCTCAAAGAGTGAGATCACCCTTGCGTTGGAAGGTGGTCAGATATTATTACTTACCAGCAAACAGTATCACAGGAAGATCCGTGGAAAGAGTCGAACCCACCACTAGCGGGACGAGCTCCTGGCCTAAAAACGTCACGGGTTATAACGAATAATACAACGAAGTCTTAGGTAATACCAACATTCACACGAAATGCTGATATTTGCAACTTCAACAGAAAAAATGAAAATCTTCTTCAGAATCAGAATGGGCCGCTAGCGACGAACACACTCTTGTCCAGTGGTCCTTAAAGTTTTAACGCCTCAATACCCCTAAGTCAAATCTTCGTCAATCTGGACACCGTTTTTCATCAGTTTAATAACAAAAAATGTAATAAATAAAACAGAACTGGTACAGAAATATTCACTAGAGTAGTGAGGATAAAGATGCAAAGGCTACATCACATTCAGTAGCACCAATCAGGGCCGGATTAAGGGGGGCAACGGGGGAAATTGCCCCAGACCTTCCGCTCCAACGGGGCCCCCGTGATGACATTTATTTGTTTTAAGTCGAATATTCGTTTGAAACATTGTCGTGATTCAAAAGAGATACAAGAATACAAATTCTATATTCCGATGTTGCATTGAGTATCATTAATGATTTCTCTGCAAGTTTGACTTTCTGAATATAAATATTTTCGGTTTTGTTCAATGCAAATATATGTGAATTTTGCTTGTAACTTTTCCTAATAAGCGTTCTTTTGGCATGGGTTTATCTACTCGTGCATCACGCCTACTGCACAAACGTCGTGATAACGATGCTATTTGCGTAAGCTAGTTCAGCTATGTTTGCTGTTTAGTATCAATGATACCGTAATTTCTTGTGCGGTCTGGAGGTAGCCGCAGCCGAACTGCGGCCTTTGTTTCGTCATAATGGGTAACGTACGGTGGAAACGCACTTTTCCTCCGATGGCTACTATTCTTGCGTTACATCATACAGTTATGAAGTTACTCAAGCCATTTACACCACATGTTATTGCGTGGTCCGTCAGAAAATGTTTTTGATCAGCCGATTTGTGGAACGAAAGAAGAAAACGAGACAGCAGTGTTTAGCTAGCGCGATTCCGAAATCTGTAATGCCATCAACAGCTAAAAATGGGAAAGTTTCTAAGGAGAGAAAGCGCAAGAATCTGGCAGTGTTAGCTAAAACGCCGCGACTGAAACGTTTTTTTTCCAGTAAAGCTTTAGCAGCAACGTTGAAACAGTGGTGTTACCAGAGCACCTGAAAATGTACGTGAAACTCACGACATAAGTTTCGAAGTACCTTTCACACTCAGACTTGCTGGCCACATTGACATGTTATTTTTCCGGTGTTTTTGTTTGTAATCTTTGGTTTCTGTTTATTGTTCGCGTGGATGTTGTTTCTTGCCGAGTCACTCTCTGGCCTGTGGAACTATTTTTCCTTGGTAAGAATACAATGTAGTGTTTATATCAGAGGTGTGCAACAGGCGGTCCGCGGGCCACAACCCTGCCCGCCAAGCCATTTAGTGTGTCCCTTGCCAACACTCTGATTTTTCTCCATCATGCATGAAAATCGTAATGTGTATGAAAAAACTAGTGTACACGAAAAAACTGAATTTTTCGTGCGGCCCAGCTAGATGTCTGAAGTTGGTTGTATGGCCCACCGACAAAAAATGTTGCACACCCCTGGTTTATGTCATAAACTCTTTTCTCGCAGCTAACTGTATGTGCAGTTGAGCATCGTATTTATTCGATTGTAAGCCGCGGCTTATAAAATTTTGTCAGCATTTCATGCGGCTCACAATCAAGGGCGACTTACATCTTTTATTTCTTTACTTTATCGAAAGGTATAGATGACGCTCAGTCTTTCCTTGGCCACGTTTTGTCGACCAAATTCTTCTTTCGCATTCGATTTTCTTCAGCATCACGTGCACATCCGTCACAGGAGGGATTATGATAAACAGAAGGCAGTTGTAGTCAGTGGCGTACGCAGAAAATTTCCGAGGGAGGGCGAAGCATATGCGTAGCCAGGGGAGGGTTAAAGAGGCCATGCCTCCCCCCAAATTTGTAGAAAATATAGTCATTTTGTGCTTTGAGAAGTGTTTTTCTAAACAAAATAGTGTTATTTGCCTAAAATTAAACATTTTAGTATACACTGCCGAATACTGACAGTATACACTGCCGAAAACTGTATATACATTTTTTATTTTTAGGGTCTGAGGGGAGGGCCATGGCACAGTGGCCACCCCCCTCCGTACGCTAGTGGTTGTAGTGGTGTAAGCATCATTAATACCGGGGTTGCCAATTAACGGGTAACACACGAGTACGCGAACGTCGCGAATGCATCTCAGAAGCTTAGGCAACCTGTGTTCAAGTGCGGTTTACAATCAATGGCAGCTTACATTAATTTTTAACACCATTTTGTGCGGCTTACGATCAAAAGTGGCTAACAATCGAGTGAATTCGGCAGGCACATAATCAACTACCAGAAAAAGCAAACGAGAACGTTGCGAATCAGCGAAAACAAATTTTACAAACGATGACGTCATGAAATACGTCATAGGGGCCCTCCAGTGAAAATCGCCCCGGCTCCGACCCCCTACCCTTTAATCCGGCTCTGGCACCAATCTTCTTCATGTGTGTACAATGTTGCTAGATTGCTAGAACGAATGTAATGATGGAGTGTTAATACATTGTTGAATACCCCAGGGTCTAATCTCAATACTCTCAGGCAGGGGCGGAGCCAGACATTTTCATTTGGGGGGGCCACTGGAGGGGCCAGCTTTGCAACAAGAGGAGCTCTCAATGGTCTGTGTAGGACTTTCAGAAAGAGACCTACTCCGCCTTTAAAAGGATAACTTCACTTGATTGTACAG
>JGI24022J15233_10004854_pt1 | contig 14033 bp, 8 predicted proteins | sample Ectturendosymbi2_FD_15233 | JGI IMG/M metagenome (IMG submission 15233) | reverse complement strand
CCCGTGGTGACGGGACTGGGCTAACAACCTGTGGATTTTGTTTAAAAAAAATAAAACAAAATTTTATTTAAAAAAACTGTCCCAAACGCGTCCGATATCACAACGCAGAAAAACCCGTGCCTTGTTTTTGCTGTAATAGGCATACGTGGCACTGCAGTATGCTTATTTAAAGAACAGATTAAGCCTGGTGGAATAACAGCAAGAGTGTGGACTTAACATCGTCCTTGTCTGTTAAAAAAGTTCTTCCGCCTTTCTTTGGTTCAGTTGCTGTCGCTTGACCAGTCCTACGACTTTTATTTCTGCGCTTTACCTCAACTATATCGGTAACACTATTGTCGTGACGTCTCACGGATGCATTGTGAAAGGCGTTTGAAATATTGAGGCAAAACTACGAAAAGTTTACGGGATAATTTTTATTTTAAAAGCTCCAGATAGTTGGCTGCAAAGTGATAATAGCTCTCTGTGTTTATGTGGGTGAAATAACGTGCTTAATTTTTAGGGTTTCTGGTGAATTAGCGTTAGAACCTCGCTGCTCCCAAACATACTGGCTGTGATTGCTGCTATAAACTAGAGCACAAGTTGGCAATAATGTGAACTCTAGTACCTGAAACAAATCTTCCTTTTGTGGTGGTGGTGGTGGTGGTTCGGTTTGCGAATGATCCATCGTGACCCGATGCTTTTCCGCAAAGAAACAGTTTTTTACGCCAAGAAACTTACTTGGTTTGCGAAAACGTAGACTGTTTTGTTTGCATGTTAATGTCAAGCAGAAGTCCGATGAATTTACTTTAAAGATCCATTTTTGTATACTGCTCTGAGAAATACCTTTCCTTTACAGGTGCTCGCGGGAGTGTATTACTACGCGTGGGGTGACCACGGGGGTATTCTGGCCGCTGTCGCAAAGTTTGGAGCGACAGACACGCTGTGGTACTCTGGCGACCTGGGTAAGTAATCCGGGACCCTTTTGTGTCGCCTGCAGTTTCCCCGTCGTGCACATTTTATTCACTTGTGAGTCCGACTGACGAGGCGCTTTCTGTGAGCTGTGCCAATCGGGAGCGCTGGGTCGATTAAAACCGGCAAAAACTAAAATCGACTATTGAATTCACAGCAGTATTAGAGGTTTTTGAAGTAGCTGGAAAGCGATTAGTGGATTGCGATCGCCGTCACTTATGTCTTCCTGATTTCTTGAGTGTTTTTACTGAAAGCAAAAATGTGCTGTTTTAGGAATAATTTAGCGAACGGAAAAACCCACTGCGCATGTAAAACGACGTTGTTGCATTCTGCAGGTGAGTCTTGGTACAATCTCACATTTTCAAACGAATCTATCAAAGTTTACGGCTTAATGACGGAACCAGGCGAGACTTCAGGCGTCTTCACTATATTTGGCTCCGAAAACTACGGCCAGCACTCATGGATTATTATACAGGTCGGTTGGATGCTTCGAATCAATGTTTCAAAGCGACAATTGTAACGTTGTTTTCAAAGCCCAAATTCGACTGCGAATACTGATGAAGTTGGGGGTGAGTTTAAGCAAGCAGTTTGGTACGTTTATTGCGTTTGCGTGTCCACAACGTCGTCGTGCGTGACGGTCGCTTAGGTAGAATATGCGCCTGCTGCAGTAGCTCATCGCTGAGAGCTCCATGTGGTATTGAGAAACATAGGTCATGATGTGCAGATCTTCCAGTTGTTGCTATTATTCTGCACATTGGTGATGGAAAGGTCAATCTAATGTTGAAATTAATTGAAAACAGACATGTGTAATGTGTGTACCATGCGAAGAAATGTGGCGTCAGCTGTTCGAGCAGTCCTCAAACGATATCTAAGGAGGTTTTCGACACAAAAAAGTGAAGTGAAATTACAAGCAGCGCGGCTGTTGACCTACTAGTTCTGCTTGAGTCACCACAATAACTTTCCAAGGGCCGTCACCTCGGCCTAGTAAAGCGGCCATGGAAACACTAAAATTGAGCTAAGTATTCTGCCAACCGGTGACTTGTGTCAAACCTGCAGCAGTTCACTTTTTATGTTCCTAGATTCTGTTTGAATAAGTTTTTCACCCGTAAGCGTTGCTTGCAGGATGTATGACTGACGATGCGTAGTGTTACGTTAAATCGATTTCGTATCGAAGTTTGCTGATTGATTCGAACTCTTCACCTGTGTGGAGACTAATTACCTGAATACCGATACGTGCAAGTTTGAATCCTAGCGGATGTATCATTAATTTTTTGCAGCAGGGGTATTCGAAACAAAGCTTTGATTTGTCTGCAGTTGAATTGACTTAAAGCAGCATGTTGCTCTGTGCGGTGGTCAGCCATCAAAACGTTGTTCCGTGTTTGGCTGACGTGCCTTGATCAGTCTCGCTCGCTTGTGCAAATTCCGTGGATACGAAGTGTCAATCGGCTTGCATGCGCGCTGACCAGGAAGCCTTGGCTGAACCAGCGCGTGCTGGTCACTTCTCGTGACGCGCATCACCCTGCAAGCGTGCGTTTCTTGAAGTGCGGTCTTTGACGTCACAACACGCAGTAACAGTGTGCTTCGTGATGCGCAAGATGTGAGCTTATTTTTTTCCCCGCTGAAACGTTCCACAGACCATTGCAGGAAAACGTGGCGAACGTTGGAAGTATCGGTCGTTCTGATCGTTTCGGTCCTTTTTTCGGTTCATAGCACTCGAACCAGCAGCTATGCTTGCATCCTTGCCAATTAACGAATGAGTTATTATTGTGTCTGTTTGGTCTGCGTCACTGACAACTTCAAGGAATTGCATGCAAACGTGCGCATGACCTAGTGTTTTTTGGCCACGGCCTCATCTTGAAAGCGACCCGGGCAGTGTTGCCAACCTTGCGGTTTTCCCGCGAATTTGGGATTGTTTTTTTATGGATTTGCGGTTTGTTTGAAGACTTGCGGGTTGCTTGTTTTTGGGCTTGTTTTGATTAAAATTTGCTTGTTTTTTGCAGATTTCTGTAGTGCGGATTGCTTTTTTTTCAAATCTTATGGCCATTTTGCTCTTTCAATGTACTGCAAAACGTAATTTGGACGTGTTTTTGGGTCACCCGGCATTTCGCGTAAATTGTGCACTGCAGGTCGCGTGATCATAGGCACTGTTGCGTCCGATAGCAGCTGTGCGATTGGCCTGTTTGTAAGACGTTTTGCGACCTGCTGTAGAGCCATTGCGCACAATTGGGTGAATCAGTTAGTGATGTCGTTGTATCACAGGTCAATTTATCAATCATATTTTCTCATGGATGCAACAATGATGACTACAAGAACTGGTCGCCTCGAGACGAACATTCCAACTGCCTCATGGGGAGCACCAGGACCTACAAACGAAGAAGAGCTGTGAGTTTTGCNANATTGTTATTTCACTTCACAACCTGAGGTACGCGCAACTTTTACGTCACAAGCAAAGCTTCGTTTCAGATGTAATTTATGGAGTTCTCACGAACCATACATTTTGATCACTTGAAGTCGTAGTCGACGCGTTTGTAGGTTAGTGCTAGATAAATCCCGTTTTTCGTTCAGAAATTAGTTGTCGCTGACAAGGACTCCTGTATTAGGCCAACACTTATCAGTTGGGTGTATTCAGTCATTCGTTGGCAGAAAAATCGGGTTTGAGTCTCTGAAAAACGCGACTCGAGTTCGAATTGACTCGATCTAATAACTCGAATCGCTGCATCGCCCATTGAATCAGCAATGCAGTGCGTGCGTGAAATTATTTTTAGACAATTTAAGTTGATATTAAACCCATTTTCGCTTGAAATTAAACTAAACTGTTTCGTTTACCACAGCAGAAAATACTCTAGATTTTCGGTGTTACACGCACCACACTGTTGGGTTGAGTTTTGTCATCATTATTTATTTGTCTTAGATTGCTGAAAATGTTAAAGCGATTGTTTCATTTCACTGNGGNAAAAAAGAAATAATCNTAGCATCCGCTTCGTCTAAACATGGTTGGAAACGTTGCGGTAAAGACGTGCATTTTATCAGCGATGCCCCCGTCTCATGCCCTTGCGCTCCAAAGACGTGGAACCCGAAGTGAACTGGGTCGAATTCATAAAAGCATTTTGTTTCAATGCCAAGAACTGCTTTCTTTCCTAACAATCTTTGTCCACACGTCACAAGCGTCCCTTTTGTTTCTCTGCGCAGCACTCGGATTGCTTCAACGGTCGCAACTACGATCGCCCTGTTTCCGTCACGCCGTGTGAATGCACGCGCGAGGACTTTGAGTGTGATGTAGGCTTCCACATAGCATCAGATTGGAGTCTCATCTGCGCTCCGTCGCCAAATTCAACCGTCGATATCTATCAAGTGAGTGATGAGTTTATGCGTATTGTCTTTCTCAAACTTTTTGATTTGGATTGACAAAAAAATATTACTGACGGATTAAAATTGAGTTCGCGTGATTGTTCATTTTTTGCGAAAAGACAACGAAAGTCAATCACATCCCTCAAGTAAAGCCGCTGGCAACGTTCGCTTTTTGTTTTATTGTTTGTTTGCAAAGAGCCAACATTAAAAAATTTTTTATCGAAGTTGTACCACTCATTTCCACTTCGGTTTCTTTCATTTATTTTTTTGAATTTCTTGGATCTCAACTCCAAACGCTTTTTCGTAAAGTGCCAATGAAAAACATCTGACAAAGAAGACCGTAGTCAGACTTTGTAAACAAAAGAGAGCGTCACATGCTTAAGGCCAGGCTTGAAATTAGATGTAAGTTGTCCCGTTACTTTTTATGTTTTGTGTGGCCCGCTTGGTCCTCGATACGCCGTCATTTTTCATCCATATGGCGATTTCGTTTGTACCCAGCTTTACCGACCTCGTGGCTTTAGGGCCGATTGACTTGCATTCTCAGTTTATTTTTCTGTCTGGGCTCAGTTGGAAATAAACGGCAAAATAAGAACACCACGTGATGTTTATTTTGGCAGGTGCGCGTAGTTGTTCAAGACACGTTGCTTCGGTGATAGCGCGATATGCAACTGTGCAGAACGCATTCACGGGTTGTACAGTTTTTGTTTTTGATGACGTTCATGGCAAGGTNACGTGAAAGCGTGCCAGGGTAGTCGCTATTTAAACCAATGTCAAGACCTATATCATGCGGACAAAAACACGCTTCAACGTTTTTANGAACATCTGTTGCTCTTGTCATACTACCTGAAAACAAGNGAAAAGGTTGAGTTATTGAACCGTAATTTTTTGCTCGTCAAAACTCCTTTGTTTCCTGACAATGTGTTTTAGCCAAGTGTTGCAATAGGCTTTAGCTTCCGATATTCAGTAACATCAGTGTCTAACTTCACTTCGTGTAAAACGGCTATTGAATGTGAATTTTATAAACTTGTGTTCTTTGCTGAACAACTTCATTAAGGGCAAATTAAAAAAATGTATTGAAAGGCTGTTTTTTGCTTGGACGATGCATGCTTCATCGCTTGATATTCAGACTTTCAAACGTTGTTTATACGGGAGATTGTCATGAACTGTCGATCATTCGCANATTTAGTGCCTATGAGAGGAGTGAGAGCATTACGGGTTTTCACCTGGCTTATCACTTGCGATCCATGTTGTTGCTGTTTACNGTATTGTTTTATGGCTCATGTCAACAACAACAGATTACTTTAAAACATGTGTTCTTGCGAGTGAAGTTCCTTTCATTAACTTGGTGGCCTTCTAAAAAGTTTTTGCGAGTTCATCTAAGATTAACTCAAGTTCATCTGAGGTTCACTCAAGTTCAAGTTCAACTAAGGTTCACTCAAGTTCATCTGAGGTTTATTACCGACAGGTTCCAGCGTCGTGCCGTCCAGGAAGAACATATAAGCGCAGCAAGGGGTATCGGAAGCTGGCCAGTGACCTCTGCAGTGGGGGTGACATCGAACTTCACTACGGCCCTGACACCGTATCCTGCCCCATCGGGGAAGACGACGCTTTCATGATCTTGTCAATGAGCAATGGTAAGGGATCGTGTTTTATGTAGGTCAGCGTGAAGCCTACTGGGATGATTACTTCTAAAAGCAGCAATGTCGCGTTTCAGAGAACCTTGTGTTTCAGCTTGCTGTGCCAAACTGATCCCATCTAAAGAGTAATTGAGTTCTGAGATGTAGACGCTACTCCGACACCAAATCCGTGTTGATCGAACAAAACTAGGGATTCGTTGATTCTTGCTGTACTTTTTTCGTTTAATTTATTTGGAAATGGGTCGTGGAAGAAAAGGGTTTCACTCCCAAATAATTAATTTAGCCGCCTGGAACGTTACCTTACGTCAAACAAATGCGATTTATTTGAAAGCAGACTTTCCTCAGGCCGGTGCGTGAGTGTTCATTGCTAATAAGCAAATGAGATGCGACCGTTCCTACAAACTGAAACTCACCCAGGTGTGGATTGCATTTAGAAGTAAAGAGCAGCTTCCACGAAACACGGAAGTTTTTCATGCGGTTTGTAATAGACCAGAACCAAATTTTGTCGACAGTTAATCGATGCTGACTTTCAGTCTTGTGTCCGATATTCCAAAACCGCTTATCTCCTTGACTTTCATTTGGAAAAATTAAAGTCAGATCAAACAAATGTTTTCTGCTCGTGACTAAAACGTTATTTGTTGGTTCTGATCCAATGGAAATGGTTGCAGTGAAAACCACTCTGNTTTGTTTCACGGGACACANCCTGCGTTGTCACGGTAGATTGGCCAGGGATGGTGTTAAAAATCGGGTGAATGGTTTGTGGTTTGCGAATGTTATCGTTTGGTCCACCAGCCTTGAACATGCAAGCTGAAGCGATGCACGTCTTACCATTTCGTATTACTCGATAAAATTTCCCAGTCGACAACAAATAGTAATTTTTAGGATCAGTGGTCTGTTTTGGATCACTGATCAGTGTGGATCAGTGTTACCCCCTGTAACCATTAGAGCTCGACCGATACATCGCCATTCCGATATATATCGGCCGATATGACGTTGACGCCCAGGTATCCTGTCAGCAAAGTTATGCCGATATATATCAGCATTATTAGCACCTCCAACCCCAGTGCCCAGTGAACGAGTTATAAGTACTGCTGGGTTTGTTTACGATGACAAAAGGTGGTCATTGCAAGGATACTATACTTCCTGAGCGATGACTTGAAGTATAATTGTCAAATTTTGATTATGTAATCATTATTTTGAAAAAATGTAAAGATTTCCGTGCATTTCGTCAGTTGTGAGCTATTCCCTTTACTTGCGAGTTGGTTTAATGTGCGTTGTAATGTCTTTTACCTGTAGTTTGAGTCATGCAACAACATCGGTTATTGGTAATGAAAACTAAAAAGCATCGGTATCGGCTCAAAAAAGTCTTATCGGTCGCGCTCTAACCAAAATACATCTTGATTATGGAGGCTGGAGAACTTCTGAATTGTAAAGTTCGTTCCATTTTTGGAACACGCTTTATCATTAAAATCGCACGGTGTCAAATGACGAAGGTTTTTATGTCGTCGTTTTATCAAAAACAGCGAAATTCACGTAGTGCATCTGTGTGCGATTCAAACTTGAAACTAGCCATATTTGTTTCTTGGTTTTTGACGCAAGGCTTCGGCGTTTGCAGGCATTTACCGGGTTGACATGGCGTCCGACACCAAAGTGCCATTACACAAGCCCGACTACACCATCACTGTTTACGACTACGACTTCGAGACGGACAGCCTCTACTGGGCAAATGGAAGCAGTGTCTACGTCACCAAGTACAACACCACGGGTAAAGTTATGTTTGCTTGCACGGCTAGAAATAGCCCTTGCAGTGAGTGTTATGTTCACAGAGTCTTCTTCCGCTGCTTTGATGTGCGAAAGCTAAAGGCTGTGCTGAAAGCCACAGGAGAGTTATCTTCAAAGTTTCCCAAGTTATTTGATGGTATTTGTTTTGAGTCCAACTTTTTGCGTTGATCTGCTAGTACCCAGAAGAACAATTTCAAGTAATGCACCTCATGACTGGTACTCTCAACTGATGGCTTCGAATCATTGTTTTTGTCATGCCTTCTTCAGGAATTGTTTTGCAAGTTTCATAGCTGACAAATGTACTTGAGTATTTGTCAAATTTTCTCTTTATCAACGCGATGCTTTCGCAAACCTGAAGCGCCGCGTTCGATCATCGCTATAAAGTCAGTGGAAGAACGATCACATCAGAATTTGCTAAAACGGAAAATTCTCGTCGCAAATTGAACAGCTAACGAACTCGGCTGATATCGAGTCTTGCTTCCAGCCTTACTCCAGGTCATCCAAAACCTGCAGGAAAGGTCGCGACATGTGAGTGTGTGAGGAAAAAAAAACTCTGTCTGGAAACACATCTTTTCGACAGGTTTCATGACCAAGCCTGTCTTCACCGCTAGTGATGGGAGCCAAGTGACGGATATTGCTGTAGATTGGATGGGGCGCAATATCTACTGGTTGGGGACGTCTGTTTCAGTGACCACCATAGATGGGAAAGCGACAAAAAAGATTCCAACCAGCAACTGCACAGGCACAGTCACGAGCATCGCTTTGGACAGCGACAAAGGATATGTCTACTTCACATGTAAGGTTCACAGTTTGTGACATGTTGATTGGTTGTGGCATGCCGCAGTGCAACGCTGTTCTCCAATTATGTCAATTTGCCGGTATGCTTCTTTTGACAAATATTGATCGTTAGTACTAAGATCGTTGGTACTTGGTACTAAGAATTGCTGAATACAGCTGCGGTAGTTCGGGGACCTCAAGTGACGTCAGTACCGGTGATGACGTCGTTTTCTTACAGGCGTCTGATCGTCACTGACAGTAATGCACGTCTGACAAAGGTACTGAAAGTGCAGGGTCTTTTGAAAATGACTTGTTACCTCGAACCGGGTGAAACTGGTGTCACCTTCAGTCTAGAAAGATTTCAGCTACACTCATGTGAACAGTAACTTACCTGGGCGCGATAACGTTGGAGTTCTGCAGCACGCATCAAGTAGTTTTGTTTGTCTCGGTATGCAGTTTGTTTGACTCTGAACGTGCAATTATAACAATACAAAGTATGTTTTCGCTCGCCAGCTTCATGTTGTTTGAGTTCATGGATATAAACAAACATCCTATCGCAGCCACTTCTCGCACTTCAGAAAATGCAGTGCCGAGAACACTTCTTAAGGCAGAGGTCTCAAACATGCGGACCCCATGTGACCAGCGAGGGCTTTTTGTGCGGCCCACCATGCTTTTTGGGAATTTTCAAATAATTAACATTTACGCTATTTAGTTTATTCACCGGTGTTTTAAAAGTCCTCGGCTAACGAGTGAACATTCATTTTAAACAAACGTATAGACGGCCAGAAATGATTTCCGTATTACTCATGATAACTTTAGCAGCGAATAAGATATAAAAGCTGTTTCTAGTAAGGTTCAGGTACCGCCATTGTTGCGTCAGCGTCGCAATGCGGCCCTCGGTTTACATTATAAGTCTTCGATTGGCCCTCGGAGTAATTTGAGTTTGACACCCCTGTCTTAAGTTGTAACTAGCTAAGTTAATCCGTTGATCCCTGCGGCGTTGTGCGACATTTGTGTCAGGGTTGCTATGCGGCGTTTCTATCAAAACTCTGTGGTTTCGTGACAGGCGACTCCACGGTTAAGGGCGGCGTCTTCAGAATGATGATGGATGGCGCCAACGTAACCCGCATTGTGCGACGTAGCCGTTACGTCGGTTCATTCCTATCATCCCGAATCCGCGGATTGACTTTTGACGCTACCAGCGACAAACTGTTCTGGACTTTTGGCGGTAATCTTGAAAGCAGTTCAACAATCGACGGAATTCGCAATGATCTTTATTATGGGAGTAAGTGGATTATTTGGTAACAAGGTCTTTTGTGTTTTTTTGTCATATTCGTTTGGATTTCTTAGTGTATTGGTTGCCTTCTGAAAGCCATTCCGATTTTCATTTTGGCTCTGAATGAGATCCATCAAAACTGCATTCGCAATATCCGATGCGCTTGTAAAAAAACTTATCCTGCTTTCAGGTCAAACTATAACGTAGCAACTTTCAATGTCATTAAGAAACAAGTGAAGAGTCCATATGTTATATGGAGATCAATGTGTCTTTTCAATGCCAACCGATTTGTTTGAAAGACACAGTTGTTTTTAGCACTGTGTCAGAAATAGTGCTTACTCGGTTGAACTGATTTCGCTAGTAATTTGCTACTTGGGTGTATTGCCAGAAAAACGACTTTGTCAACAAATCCCTGTTTGCACTGAAAGTTGTTGGTGCGTGCTTCGTTAAATAGGTGTTCATCGGAATCTTCCTTCGGGCAAAAAGAAAATCGGCAAAGTATAATTTGGCTCGAAATATCGGTAAAAGTATAACCACCGTGCAGAAACCTAAAACTAAAACCGTTTAGAAGCATTTACTTCTGAAGCGAAAAGTTTTAAGAAGCACTTCTGGTAAATCATCTCATCAGCGCAAATATGTGGCTGGGCCGATTTTCGTTTTTTATCACCAGCATTTTTGGGTGCGAGCGATACGTTTAATTTAACAAACCATAATTTGTGCCGTAAACTGTAAATTGCAACGTCAGAACTCCGTAATCGTTAACACCTATTTTCGTAAACCTGTTGCCAAGGCTACAACTCAGCCCGCCAGACGTCTGTGTACAAGAACCGGGTGTATTGGTTGAACGATCGCCATGACGTCCGGTATGTGGACAAGTACACTGGCGGCACTTCCCACAATTACCTGCAGAGCATCGACATTACATCTGGTCGAGTGTTTGGAATGAAGGTGAGGTGCTGCAATGTGTTGGTTCCACGCATTTTGTTACCGACGCATGACAGTTAACTTTTGTTTCATATTCATAGCTTGGTCGTCGCCTCCCTTTCAGTTCGACGCGATTACGTCGGAAGTGCTCAGCGTTTTCACACCTGTTCGTGCGAAATAAAAATCTCCATTGCGAGAAACAGCCGACTTTCCGTCTTAATTTTGTGCGAATTTTTGTTGAGTATTTGTGCGGGCAAGGTCAGCTCCTGATTCCCATCTTCAGGTGCTCAACACGCATTCTTAACCGCGTTATCGACTCTGATAAGGAAGTCTGCTTGATCACATACATTCACGTTTTTTGTCGTGTTTTTGCAACGGTCATGTTTCAATGCATTGTAGAAGTTGTCTATGTATGTTTCTTACCGAATCATCATTTCAAGTGCAAAGCCAGGTGTGGTGGTTCCGCTCAAAAGCAGACCGCGCAGTTCTTTACACTGTTCTCCATAACAATGTTTTCATCTGCTGCCTGTTGCATGGCTGCAAAACGTCACAAGGGGCCTTATGTGATGTAACAATGAAACAGCTTTCATTCACCTCCACCTCGGCATGTGCTGCCTGGTGTCGCTAGGCATAGAGCACGTTCAACGTTTCTCTCGCTGCGCGCCTTAATCTTTGGCAGCAGCTCATTAATAGCTCGTGCTAATTAAAGCCTTCGATATGCTTCATTGACGCAGAATGTGGGACGATTTGATTGTTGTTATTTCCCACCTGTGGCTGGCACAAACCACATTCTTGCCCCCAGTCAGAACTCTACGAATAAACGTGTATTGTTACGCCACAGTGGACGACACACATGATTTCGTAATTTGAAACCCAGCGTATTCGTAGTTCTATGAGTGTGGGACTAGGAAAATGTCATAGAATTCTCCAAATCGTGGCAGTTGCTAACTGCGTTTGAAGCCAGTCCATTCGGTTGCATCGTTGGTGTTAGACATTCATGAATATACTTTGGTAAAAACACGTTGAATGCTGTGACTCAGCATCAGTCTTTGTGCTTTTGCCACCACCTGCAGGCTGCGTCAAGAGCAAAGGAGAAGTTTTGTTTAGTCTCATCAAACACAGCAAGTTTCTTAGCGAAGTCAGTACCTTGCCGTACCGTTATAATGATTGTTTAATGTCACTCTCCACTTACGAAGCCGACAAGTTTGTTGTAAATATTCGCGCGGGCTGCTGGTGTGCAGACTTTCAAGTCCGCCTTGTTGCTCATGTTACGAGTCGTTTTGGCCGTGTCTTGAGAAGTGGGTCCTTGTGGAAGCGAGTAGATATGACGTCTAATGGCCGTAGCGAGCACTACAAGTCGTTCGTTCTCCAAGTGTATTTCATTTTGCGCGTGCCCTGAAGGAATTTACTATAGACTGTAATCGGAAAGGATTTATTCTGTCAGCGCGCTGCTTGAATTCTCCAATACTGTCTGAGAAAGGCAATATTTTGCAAGCAACCTTTTCTAACATTCATTACAGATTTGCTGTCAATATTGAATGACTTCGTTCTCTGTGAAGGCCACCGATCGCTTTATGACCGAACAATGATGCTTGTGTGTCATCGATCGTTCTCAACATAGCTTTGTCTATTCTATTTCTTTGCGCTGTTCACTGCATTGCGCCAAGGTCCGACCATGGACCACAGAGTGCTGCGACTGTTAATAAAGCGGCAGAGCCAAGAGCTCCCACCTCCGCACCAGCAGCGTATATATGCTGTTTACCCACAGCACATTACGACCAATGCGGTTGACTGTTGCAGATTTTCACTCGCCGATCTCAGTCTGGAGCGCGGTCAAGCCCTTGCGCAAGTCACAAGTGCAGCCAGATATGTGTTCCTACCCTCGGAAAAGATAAACTGGTGAGCTTCTCGCAGTGTTTGCCCTTGTTAATGTAGATTTCACTCATTAAGTATTGAATACTTGAAGCTCATGTTGAAAAGATGTATTCATTTCGTTTTAAAGAAATCGGTTTCAGAACGTTATCAAAGTTCGGCTGCAGCATTCATTGATCATATCCCTGTCTCGATAAGCTTGCTTCTGCCCACATCAAGTGCAGATATGCCGCTATTTCGTTAACATGAACATTTAACTCCTGCAGTTTATAACCTTGAATTTGACAGGGTTTCGCCCCCATTGGCCATATGTTGAACGAGTGTCAACTATTAGTCACTGGTTAAAAGAATCATGAATTCACGTATTCTTCACCCCTTCACTGTCTTGCACAGTGGTTCCCAAACTATGCGCAGCAGCACACTGCTGCGCCGCCAGATGTCGTTAGGTGTGCCTCAAAAAATATTGAAATTAAAATCAATCAAGTAGAGTTTCTAAAATTCCACCCTGCCGACTTCTGTCAGTACAGCACGCTATCGATATTGGTGGTAGTAATTCGATACGCGGCACAGTGCTACGACAATCAGGCAATAGCTATTTTTGTGCTGCAATGAAATGTCACTCACTGCAAGAGGCCAAGATGTGTTTGACATATTATCTGCTTACCTTGAAAAATGGAATTTATCATGTAACTCGTGCGTTGGAATATGTACTGATGGGGCACCATGTATGATCGGCAGTATTAAAGGTTTTGTATCACTCGTACAAAGAGAAACTCCTAATGCTGTACAAACTCACTGCTTCCTCCATAGAGAAGTACTTGTTTCAAAAACAGTACCAGATGAATTAAATCAAGTTTTAAAGCTAGTTGTTGAAATAGTTAATTTCATCAAAACAAGACCATTGAAGTCTCGTTTATTTGAGAAAATTTGTGTTGATATGGACTCTCAGCACAAACGTTTGAATATGCACACTGAAGCGAGGTGGCTGTCAAGAGGAAAGGTGCTCTGTCGTGTACATGAAATGCACAAGGAACTACATACAGTTTTCAAAACAGAAAAACATGAACGCATCTGTGAATATCTTCAATGTGAATTTTGGCTTTCAAGACTGGAATATCTGGCAGAGATATTTGCACATCGTAATAGCCTCAACACAAGCATGCAAGGTAGAGAAGAAAACATCCTTACTCCATCAGATAAGCTGGTTGCATTTAAAAATAAAGTTGCAATTTGGAAAAACAGAGCTAAAGATGGTAATTTTGAAATGTTCCCTTTAGTACAAGAAAGCTGCATAAAGAAAATGAATCTCATTGTATTTTAACACTTGACAACTCTGGAAGAAAAATTCAACTTCTATTTCCCATCACTGAATTGATGAGTATGACTGGGTTCGAAATCCTTTCATAGAGAGTTCATCTAACACTGGTCTTCTATTATGTGAAGAAGAGGAGTTGGCATGTATTTCTAGT
>JGI24022J15233_10004853_pt1 | contig 14034 bp, 7 predicted proteins | sample Ectturendosymbi2_FD_15233 | JGI IMG/M metagenome (IMG submission 15233) | reverse complement strand
GCACGTAAGTTTCCCTCATTTTTGGTGAAAAAGTGTTATCCGCTCCTAGAATATTTTCAGATGCACATCATAATTATGTACTGCCCTTTTAAAGAGCCCCCAACAGCAACTGTATTGTGTAAGTACTCTGCTTTCAAAAGGGCCCCTAACAGCAACTGCAATGTGCAGGTACTCTTCTTTCAAAAAGGCCCCGACCAGGGTTTCGTAAGGAGTCAGTGGTTTTTGGGTGGAGTCGGATTCCTAATAATACTAGGAGTCGGATTTGTTTATCCCACTCCGACTCCGGAAGTCCAACTGGATCATTTTTTACAACGCTCTCCTAAGTTGAGAATTCCTGTTGAAATGGTACAATTTCTTATGAAACTTTTATTGAAACAGAGAATTTTTGCTTTGTACCACGATTTCCATTGAGTGCTATTTGCTACAAAATTGTTGACAACCAAACTTCATTCACTTTATGTTTAAGAGTCGGAGATGGGATTCGGAGTCGGAAATTTTGGAAAGGTCGGAGTCGGAAATTTTGGAAAGGTCGGAGTCGGAAATTTTACCTCCGATTTCGCAATCCTGCCCCCAACAGCATCTGCAACGTGTAGGTACTCTGCTTTCAAAAGTACCTCAAATAGCCACTGTAATGTGTAAGTACTCTACCTTTGAAGGGGCTCACAACAGCAACTGTAATGTGTGAGTAGGCTATATTAAGCTTTCAAACAGGCCCTCAATAGCAACTCCAAGATGTAAGTACCTTGCTTTCAAAGGGTCTCCCAACAGCAACTGTAATGTGTAAGTACCTTGGTTTCAAAGGGGCCAAAAAGCAAATTAAATGTATAAGTGCTTTGCTTTCAAAGGGGCCCCCAAAAGCAATTCTAATGTGTAGGAGATATTCTGTTTTCAAAGGGGCCCTCAACAGCAATCCAATGTGTAAGTACTCTGCTTGCAAGGCCCCAACCGCCACTGTAATGTGTTGACTAAGTACTCTGCTTTCACAGGGCCCTAACCGGTATCTCTGATGTGTAAATAAGGAAAAGCTTTAAACCAACTTCAATATCTTTTAAACGACTGTGAGTTAAATTTGTTCCAAAAGTTCTGAAAAGACCCTATCAAGTAAGAATAAAATTTATAACAAATAAAAATTTGTTTTCACAGTCAGCAGAAAAAGCTTGTCATAATATATTTTGGACGACTGTGAAAAAGGGGCCCCTGCTTAAAGAGCATATGTAGTGCATGTTAAATCCCGTGTTTTGTTGTGTTCAGATATAGGCCTGTTTTGTATTCCATTAATCTGTATCAAACTCGGTTTGCCTTTTTGATTAAGCCTATTGTAAGTTGCAGTCTAATATTTTTTGTTTAAGACTGTGTTTTTTAGTCAATGAACACTGATGATTTTTTACAAACACTACACAAAGCTCGCCAAAGATTTCTCGCTAACTTTGCCGGGAAGACTAACTTTAAACCTTACCACTATTCGAAACTTTAACATTAGACTAGCTCTACCCCATCCCCTAACTATAACCCTAATGCGGCATAGAGAAGTGCTTAACACCGTGGCCCGCATATCCCCTTCCTATCGATCTAAAGATCTTATCACGGCTGGCTGAGTATGATGACGGCATCAGAGGGCCCCTTTTTCAGCCTTGCCTCGGGCCTCCCCAACCCTAAGTCCACCACTGACTGTATTAACCTGTTTACGTTCTGGAGATTGAGATAACAGATCAGGTACGCAACCTGAATGCAGCTATGACTAGAATCAATTGATGACAATATAAAAAGCAAAACCCAATAATACGTTTGTTTGTGATGTTGCTTGAAATCAATTAAAAGACATTTGATAATGCTCAGTTTTCAGCAAAAACAGAGTTAACAGTTTTCCACAACGCTTGGAACTCCTACAGGTGGTATAACAAAGACGATTTGAAACAACTCACAAGAAACGTTTGTTACAATCGTAATTTTAAAAACCCTTGGAAATTAATATAGAATCTCAATACCACAAAAAAGTTTTTGTGGTTATCGTTTTCTACTCCAGGTGGTTTTTATAAATTTTATAGAATTACGATCTGCCAGAGTTTAATGAGCATCAGTCATCCATTTTTAGAGATTTTTAGGCTCCATCTGGACAAATTAGAAGAACATTTTGCACAAACACAAAGCCAGGTGTAATTGGTAAGAGTATTTTAAACGTTCTGTCTTCCAGATGTAGAACCAGGAACAACGAAACCAGCTTCTAAAATTTTCCACTAGCGCATCTCGCGTTATGCTCTTCTCAAAGTTGCGACGTAAAATAAACGGTCCAGTTCAAACTCATCAATCACTGCAGGGAGTGCAGGAGATAGTGAGTGCTGTATCAACCACAAGTGTAGCAGAGTGTTTGCTTGTTGCGCAAATGGCATTCGTCTTAGTCAAGATCGACACGCGCTGCATCAAAGGTTGAACGAGGAGACACGTGACAGCAAAGCAGTTTGTTGATAACGTTTAAGCGATGGGGAGAATGAGTTTTAAGTGAGCGGTGCGTTGATCTGTGCTAGATACGTATCTCAGCAAGTCCAGGAGAACGAAATGGAAGGTTCTCGAGAAAGCATGTGGTCCAGAATTTTTAGTTGCAGTTGGTAGTTGAGTTGCGGAGTTGTCGCAAAGCAGGCGTCTTACTGTGTGCTTTCGCTTGGCCGCTGTTATTTTTGTTGCTTTAACTCTTACATATAAAGAATTAGTTTTCTACAATAAGGTTTTGCCCAAAAAGCTTGAAACATGTCTTGTTAGGCATAACATGTTTAAAGAAATATATGAAAGTTGGAGTTTAATATGCCTTGCAAAACAGGAAGAAGGAATGTTCGATGATTTGTTTGATATTTAAAAGTTTTTCCTTGTGGAAGAATTAATCCAGGGTGAGCACTTTTGAAGTCATTTAAACTCACAAATTTCCGAAAAACAGTTTGTATCTATCGGCAGCAGACACATTTTCTGTTTGTTGAATATTCCACGGTGTGCATTTTATGCTTTATATAACTTTTAACATTAGACGTTAAAGATTTGCAGAACACGTGATTCAAATTATATAATTCACATTGTCATTGGATGAGCAAAAGTTGCTTCAGTACTTGAGATGACGTTGCATAAAGCATACGTCAACTCATATTCGTTTTATCTCATGGATACTTCTGTTAAACCCGCTCTTACGTCAACATTACGTCAACACTGCAGGCTGCCGCTTAAATTTTTGGCAGATTGCCAATCACTTTGAATGTGCTGGCACCGTGTTGCTTTGACTATGCTGTTGAGTCCTTCGCCTTGCCCTCAAACTCAGTGCTGCAATTTCGAACTCGAGCATTTAGAAATATTGGTATTCACTTAATTGTTTATTTCCACCAGTGAATTTATATCTCGTTTCAATTATTTTCCTATTAACTCGTTTTCTATTTCTGAAGTAAACTGTGCTTGTTAGCTCCATTTTGATTAAAAAATTGAAATTAATTTGAAGGAAAAAATCTATGAGTGAGGTGAACATTCTTTAATATGAACTGTTACGATCAAAACCGGTGAGTGACATAGTAAATATGAAATGCTGGGCTGCCGCGACAAAACGATAAGCCGGATACAGGCGATTTGCAAAGTTTTGTCTTAAAATTTACAACAAGCGAACCTGACAACTGTTGCCATGGTTACCACATTTTACTTCAAACTGTCGGCGGTTGTCTGAGGTTTGGCAGCAGCTGTCTTGCACACTATTCTTCCATGAGGCAGGCTTTTGTTTAAATTGTCCAAATAGTCCAGACCATGGCTGGAATTCTATGACTCTCACCTGAGCACTCGTACTCTTCAACACATNGATTAATGTTTTGTTAGATGTGACCTCTTCACTGATGAAATGATATCTACNAAAGTATGATGCAAATGACTGATTTGTAAACGTCTAATCCCGCTTGCAGGCTGTGGCCGATAACCCATATNATTATGACGCTGATAAGATTCAGGCAACTTCGTATAAATCTTCAGGTTCCAATATTAGATGATTTTTTATTTTTATTTAAACAAACCAGTATTACATTTGAACCTATAACTGAAATAAGCAACTTTAAAAATATAAAAAAATTTCTATTAATTCACACCTCGTAGAAAACAATAGATTATATCTAATCAAACAAATACAAAAGCAAAAGCGGCAACTAGGAAACGAGGAACACAAATGTGGATCTAGATAAGAAACGATAATTTTTTTAGTTTTTTTGCCGATTTGAGCAAAGAAGTCATTTACTTTGCGAAGCATCAACAATCCGATCTCAGAGTATTTCTTGGGCAAAACAAATCAGCTCGAAATCTCACTATGGATTATGGCGGATGATGCGTTGATCCAGGTTTTAAAAAAGAACTGGATTGGTGGCGTGAGACAGAGAGATAATTATCGCAGTTCATTTCGAATAACCACCAAGGTTTTCTATTGAACTGCATGAGAAAATACATTTTCATCTGCGATATATGAAAATTTTTAGTATTCTCTGATTAGTGAAGGCAGTGGTTTTGTTTTACGCTCATTTGCGGTCCATGCCTGCGAAGGACAAATTAAAGTCGCTTCTGTCGCAAATTCACAATTTTTCTATTTGGGCAAAGCTTGATTCAAACAACTACAGAGTTGTTGGCGTTTGAAACTGTGGCAAGATGAACGTTTATGGTCGCTTTTGTTTGTTTCATGTCAGAACGCGAAGAAAGTTTCGCTTAAAATAAAGTCAGTGCAGAATCTCATCGCTGGTGATTTGATTTATTTCAATAAACTGGCCCAAGCTTTACGTCATGGAAATCTTTGGGGATTCGACTTCACCGTAGTTGTCCTTGAGTAACTCGAGATTACGCAAAACAATGGCATCCAGGAATGGACGCGGAAAAGAAAGGTTGGCTTGGCGATGGAAAAAAGCGAAAGGAAGCAAATTAATTCCCACCGGGCCGCACACAAGCCGCCGTGCCTCGTACGGAAGATAGTGGTTTTATTTTCTGTGAAAAGGAGACCTTTTTAATATGTTTTTTGAGCTTTATGTAACCAGCGATAAGACGTGAGAAATGTGGCTTCCCGCAATGTAAAGTTTTTACCGAGGTTTGCAAAGACTTTGAAGATTGGAGCTCGCAAACTCCTGAATATTATGAAATCAAATATAAAGGTTTTATTACTAATTCAGAAGCTATTTTATGAGCTTCAGTATATTCGTGCTCTTGAATTTCTATTATCAGTTAGAGGGCTGAAAATACCGTAATATCGGCGAAATCGTTTTTCCATCAATAGCACATCAATATGTGTTGATTCTGGTGCTTCTGACTTAATAGAGACAGGATTTAAGTTTTATGACTCAGTAAGTTTTTTCGTAGCTCATACAAACTTATAGAAACTGTCACATTACGCAGCATTGTAAAGTAAAGGTAACTATTTCTGTACATCTCTGGTACAGAAGCTGAGAACATGAGTGTTAAAATACTTAACCATATAAGGTCAGCGTTGCTGCCGCTCAGTCAGTTGCTGCATTTCAAGGTCGCTGGGTTTGTTCCAAGGACATGTTGTTCTGTTCATATAAGACACGTTTTTGACAAAAGTGAATTTATGCAGCAAGAAAGGAGCTGAGTATGATCAAGCCCAGCTTACCTTAACCACCACAGCTTGTCTAACTCAAGAGATGCTTCATTTCCACCTTTGCCAATGTGGTTTTCAAAAAATCATCACTGAACAGTGGTAGCACCAAGTTGCACAGTGGTAGCACGATCAAATGAAAGCGGATACGGTTTTATGTAAGAGATAACTTCAACACTATTGTGTTTAAATTTTGTTCTTAACTTTTGCAAACTCTTCGTTCTACAACGACAACGTGTACAGTAGATGCAGAAACAGACACTTATGACCGCATAGTGCCTGGACCAAGTCAAAAATTGGGATATAGGTTTGCTGTTTTACTTCACCTTACACAGGGTAGTTCTGTAGTCATAATTTGTTAGTCTAAAAGTGTTTCATGGATAAGATGGTGGCAGCTTAGAAAGTTTTTTGCGAAGCACAGAGTAAAGATTTTGCATAGTAGAAGGGAAAGTGTATGCAAAGGGTTGAAGACAACAAATGCAGCCAAACCCGGTGGAACTCGTGAGTGACAATCAATCGATGAACTTAATTTCAAAGCTTGTTGCGTTGCCTTCCTGAGACCATGAGACTTGCAAGGACCAGGACGCCCGATTTTGATCTTTTTAAAAATTTATGTTCCTCGCAGATTTTCGTCAATTTTTTGGAAATAACTTTGTTAAACTGACTTAATCGCAACGGGAAGCTGGGTCCAGTGAGCAGGTGAGGATTTTTGCTTTTATTGAAGCACTGTGGAGAATATTTTTTGAAACATTTTAAAACAAAAGTCTAATTTTATATTTTTTAACGCAGACTTAATTTTGAAAATAGTAAAATGTTTTGACCAACAAATGAATATCTTGATTGTGTTTTTGCCTTCATAAAACTTGGTGATAAACTATTAACTAATCATCATTATCACAAATACCCTCGTTGGCCAGTTTTCTCTTCATTATTTAATAATAATCGGGTAATTTTTGTATTAAACACTGTATTTGAAAAGCTTTACTTGAAAGAAAATTGTATAATTGTTTATTATCTTTTGAAAAATTTAGAGAAAGCTGAGGTCCTGAAAAACAACTCTGACAAAGCCTTAATTAATGTTCTTTTGTTAAGTTGTTTTTATTTTTAAATGGTTAAAATACATATTTTTGAATACTTCAAAATTAGACCCGGCATTTGTTACATTCGCTTGGTCCTATTTAAATTTTTTGGATGGAAAATGCACTTCCTAAAGTCTTCAGGTACAACTCCGACTGTAACATCTTGGATGATTTCAAAACGTCATCAAAATCATTTACATTTTCTGGGTACTTTCACTTTAAACAATTAGAAAATTTATACTTTAAAAATGTTTGGTTTTTAATTTGTCTTTGAAAACATTCTGCATCAAGTATCTTTTAATGCTAATACAAAAAGACTAAACTGCATGTATCACTTTTTATAATTCAACTTTAAATGTATTTTTGAGGAAATGTTAATATATGTTAAAGTTACTGAATTTATAAAAGTGGGAGTTAACTTTTGAAAGTTTTTTAAAATCAGTTTTAGACATGTTTTTATGTTCAAACTAGATTTTGTGTTTTATTTTGTTGTTTATGTGAACGTGGAAGGCCGAGGCTCTGCGAAAGTCAAATTCTGTTTTTCAATCCGAGTTAAACTTCAAGGATTGGATCTAATAATCAAAAGAGTATTTCCGCTGTGAGAAAACTCGGACATGCCTTTTATTAGAATGAGGAGTTTGATGAAAGTTTCAGCTTCAGGGTTTGACAAAAAATTGACAACGTTTGAGTTATAGTACAATTACCGCAGTGGCGTTCAGAGAGGGAAAAATGAAATCTCAAACTGTCTTGATAAGTTTTGATTTGAAGGAGAAACAGCACGCAATACCCAATGCTTTGCATGACTTGAACAAACCGCAAAATACCTTAAAGTTTCAAAGGTTTCCAGACGCTTTAATTAAAGGCCAAAATGCTGGGAATCGCTGTTTGGTTTGAAGTCGTTGATCTCTGACGTTGGCAAATGAAAGTGCAGTTTTTTCCAACAAGGGTTTGTGACGTGACAAGGAACGTTCTTTGTTTCAGTTAATGATTGATTTTGTCACTTGACTGAGCTGTACGTTAAATATATTTAGAAGACAATAAGTTGCAACAAGAGAAACTTGTTCAAAATTCCTAGAGAATAATTTTGAAAACATATAAAACTCTGAATGAACTTTCTCAAACGTCTTTTTTCCAAAATGTTTCGTTGTATTCTTCAGCATCTTTCGAAATGTTGTTGCAATGGTCCTTGGGAGTAAACTGAGCGAAAACTTTGGACTGACTCACTTGTAACTTAATGCGCCAAAGACCATGAAAAGGGTTGAACAATGTATTAAAGAGAGATCGGGTGAAATTTTTGGATCAAATTTGCTGTGATTCATTTTCTAAAACAAGTTTGTTAAACGGAGAGATTTCAAATCGTTCCGGTTCAATGAGCCTCGGCCTTCTCGACTGTTTGTGAACTAGACAAAGATTTGAGCGGTCAGCGAACAAGTATTCCTAGTTTCGCTAGTTGGCCCTGTATTTCTCTCTGCAGTTGTTAGTCTCTACTGACTAATATTGGTTCAAGATATCCCGCCCAGATGCCACAAGATGAGCGGACAAGAGCAGATGTTTTCCCGAGCCCCGATGTTAGAACCAAAAAACCCTCGATCGTTTCGCACACAATGTTCAAGTTTCGCCTTGTGCTGTCAAGTTTCGCCGTCACGTGGTTACCAGGCCTCGGACGAAAATGTTTTGGCGTTTTTTCGTGAGTAGCCACCCGCCCAACCGGAGCCCAACAAAGCTCAGAAGCGCCAACGGTACTATTGCTGCAGAGTGAGTTAATCATAGGCCAGTTAATCGTTTGTGCAGCGCCGGCTCGCCTTGTTACGTCATGGAAACGGTTAAAGGTGAAACCGCAACCTGTGCATGAGCAGCACCAGAACTCTAATCACAAAAACNCAAAGTCTGAGTCTCCCGTTACTTGTAAAACTAAAAACTTAAGTATAAAACATTTTCGACGTCAGAATGCAAACGANGGTTTTGGTCGTTGTGACGTATTCATCACCCTTCAAAGAATCTTCAGTGGGCCTTAGTGATTGCTAAAAAACAACTATTGACCTTTCTGCATTTCGCGTTTAACCTGCATTGAAACGAAAACCAGAATTTCGGATCCTTGGCATCGTTTTTGATTCAATCGATTTTGAATTTAAAGCAAGATGAGCAATTTTTTTAGGTTTCAAACAGTAATCAATCAAACTGCAGCGAACCCTGTTCTTGTTTGACAGAGTCAAGAGCAATCAATCCACCGCGTTATAACGCAACTGTCAGGCTCCCAACAAACGAAAAACGAAAAATACGAAATTGATTTTGTCCGAAAATTGGCCAAGTTTTCACTAAATGCAGAACGAAATCTCGTTTTACGGCTCTGATTGTACTCCAGATAACCTTGACTTAAAAAACAAAGTTTGTTAAACTATTTATTTAGTTTTTTTATTTCAGACTCGAAATCTATATCCCACGGGTTACTGGTGCACACGAAATGCGAAAACCTCTTGCACTCTAACGACGCAGTGTGCGTGAGCCCTTACACACGGACAATGCTGTGAGAGAATTAAATGTAAAATGAACGAGGCAGTAATATCAACGATCTCTTATCATTACACAGTAGTTTCATGCAATCGGTAAAAATAAAAGGTTTGTGAAAAGTACCAGCCTATGGTTGTCCCTGAATGGATGAAATATTAGATGAAGGTCCTCCCCGCTTAAGTAAATGCGTGCGTGTTGGTTGTTTTGAATCAAAACATGGAATGTCTTGAAGCAGTTGGTAACCTGGCGATTATGCATATACCGTAACATTTTTGGAATGAAACGCAAAACTCGAAAGACTCTGTCTACTACATGTTGCTCCACGCAGTCGTTACATATCAGACTGTGCATCTGTTCGAAGTATATCCGGATAGTACAGGTTGCTCAGGTGGTGTGCTTTGTTTTTGTTGATGATCCGGATTCAAACTCTGCAGCTCACGCTTAATTTCGGGGCCCTAGAATCAGAGAAATCGGGTCCCTACAGGTCCATACCGGTACCTAACATTTTCCTTTAAAAAAACCCTGCTGCATATTGAACCTAGATTTCGAAGGTCTCTATCTTCGAGTCAATATATGGTGAAACAATAGGAGTTAAATACAATTTTGTATAGCAAGTTTTTCAGGTTTGTAACAGCCATTTGATTTTTGCCTTTAGCAAATACCCGTTTCCAGACATAAATATGACTACCAGGAACGGAAAGGTGTTCTCACAATTTCACCTAGGTTCCAATAAACACACATCAGACTTTATGTTGACAGCATCCACACACCCGGACCAACATTTTTTAAATGCAGCTCAACAATTTTGGAGAAAACCTAATATTTTTTTAACACGAAAATAGTAGCTTTTTTACACAATGAGAAAATTTTAACGGACTTTGATAAATTAATGCCTATTTGGAACGCCTTTATTGTGATTTTCTTAGTGGTAAAACCATCGATTTTTATAAAATTTTGTTTTTTACTTTCTAGATTCGACAATGTTCGGTTGTACTGTTCTTGATCCAAAGCTTGGGAGTATTTTATGGGAAAGAATCGTGTTTGTTTCACGTCCTGATAGGATTTATTGTGACATTGACAAAGATATAATGTCACAACCTGTGATGTAAATCTTATAAAATTTAATCCAAAATACAACCTCCAAGTCAGCCTGAAAAAATTTAATAGAACAACTTTAACTCATCTGATTAAAAATAGTTGGTTCCTTAACGCCTTTTCCTCCCACTAACATTGGTTGATACTGCTGAGCAGTAGATGTAGATCAAAACAAGTGCACAAATGAAGGGGTTACATATAGAGTCAAAGCTGTGCGTTCATTGTTATTCAGTGAAAATTGAAATATTGATTCAAACATAATCGAATAAAATGTTTTAAGTTATCCAGGGTATTTTGAATGATGCATGATTCAAAAACTACATAAAGTGCTTTGCATAATACGCAACAAGTACATGTCCTAACATTCCAAACCACAGCAATTTTTAGGCCTATTATTACATCATTTGCGGAGATAACAGGAAAATTTTTCAGAATTCTACAAATAGTGAAAGTTAGTTTTAAAGTTAAATTACGTTCATCAAGAAGCAGTTAGACTGCAGATAAGAATATCGCTTTTTTGTTGGAATACAAAGAAAAATGTATAGTTTAGAAAGTGTAAAGTCGAATGATACAAAAGCTAATGTAAAAACGAGACGTTTAGAAATAGATCGCTTCACCCATAGTTAAAAATTTCAGAACAGAGAAAATGCATTGTTGAAGTTCCTGGAAACGCGAACAGGCAACATAGAGATGTGCGTTGAGAAATTGCCAGCCAAAAAAGCATTTCAAAAAAATGATCTAAGCATCTTAAACTTGCGTTCTAATAAATGGTTTTAAATGTTAAATTCTGAGCTAGAGGAAAGATAATTTGAAGTTGTGATACATTTTAGAGAAGGAACAACTTATGCAATCGAAAGGTACTTCGCTGCTCCATTGTGAGAATAACTTGGATTTGCAGTGAAACTAACATGAGTGTTTGAAAAGACTAAGCCAACTAAGTTCGTCTTGTCAGACAAATTCACCAAGCGNGTGTTATTTTGGTACAGACTCATGCCAGTAGAGGAAANATCCTGTTTTAAGTTTACTTGAGAGAAAATATTTGTGTCAAGCGGGCTTATGCCCCATCTGAAAGCAATTCACTTTGGAGCAGGTTAAAATTTAATTCATAAAACTTCAGAAGAATTTTCTCAGAGCGATTTTTAAGATTAAATTAAGTTTTGCAGGCGCTCAAACAGTACAGGAATGTTTGTTGAACGAACACATTTTACTCATCTCAGCTTTGCCTCAAATTCAGGAATCATTTTTTCATATATTTCAATGTCACTAGGATGGTGCTGCTCTGAGCACTTGGCCAAGCAAACCAATGATCTTTGGTTTTTTTGCTCTTCTGGTTTTATCGGCCCATAATCGCAGTGCATCATTTCTTCCCATTACGGCGGGCCGGCGCTGAATGTCTGGATATATATACAACTTAATTTATCCCTGCATACGTTGACAGTGTTCTTTTTCTACAGGTGAAGTTTTTGCTTGTTTGAACCTTGCCAAGAAGCTACCACTACCAGTCGCTCATCCTGGTTAGTTTCACTTGGAAATGTGCTTTTCCATGAATTTTCTCGTCACCGTGCGCGGTGACGCGATGCACTATCAGATGCATTTTTAGGAGACGCACCTGACAAAGTAGCGCTAATTTTTGCCGGTTTGGAGGTTTAATTCATCAAAACTAAAAAATTTTTAATAACGCTGATTGCCTGTTCAGGTTCTGTGCTGCAACATTATGTCACTATTGAAAAGTATTGAAGTTTGAAAGTGCAAAGCAAGTTTCTGTTAAATACAGGCTTTTCTGGAAATTTGCACAACTATTACGTTTTCAGGTTCTCGTAATCACCTTCAACAAAACGTTTGGGAAAAATGACTTCCAAGGAAGATATCAAATCATGTTTGAGGTAAATGGTTTATCTGCTGAGTAACGAATTCATTTTGACGAGAGTGAAAACAGGGCAGTTTACCCCGTCCGCTCTCTGAACCTGCTAAAGGGACACCTAGTTAAAAAGGTACTGAAATCATGAACGCAGCAACCAGCTTTCTGTTTTAAGCTCATGGTATAAATCAGTGAAATCTTTAGTCAAAGGCTAATTTCTTTTTCACGTCAGAGAGACCAGATCCTCTCTGATCTCTTTCTCTATGACTATGTTTTGCAAAAAACTAAACCTGGGGAAACTGCAGGTTTGTTTCGGTTGTTTGGTTCAAACCGCGGGTTGGCATGGTGATGCGGGTTGGCATGGTGATGCAGGTTGGCATGATAAGTGCTTTTGTAATTTCACTGATTACACCATAGGTTGGGAAATTTTGAAGGAGAACGTGGTTTATTGAAAATTAAACCATTCTATTGCTGACAGTAATTCTCTTTCATAGTGTGCCCATTGCTTTGTGTCTCAGATGAAGCATAAGACATGCTTTGAAAACTTAACGCACTGCAATGTTACGTGAAATTTTTTTGTTTGAAAGTTTAAAAGAAACTTATATCAGTCAAATTCTCATTTCACAAGTTCTCTATCTGTGAGTGTGGCTGCTGCGGGGATTCAAACTTTCCATTCAACTCGCATACGCTCTGTTCTGGTTGCACGTTGCTGCTTCTCGCAAACGTTGTTTTTGTTTGCGAAAAGTCAACGTGCTATTCGTTATGAGAAGGAAAATAACAAAGCCGCTTTGCGGCAAACCGCTGATAATTTGTCGAATTCTCTCAGATACTTCCAATATCGCGCCTTATCGGAAAATCTTAAAACAGCGATTGATCAAGTTACAGAAACGTACAGCTTCAAAATAAATGGAGCAATAAAAATGCACCCCTGAGAAACCCAAATTGCGTTATAAAACAAACAAATTTAGCATAACTTGTTGCAATTTTGGCCATTGATATCCAAGTAACACGAGAATTTTCAAAATAAGAAAATGTTTGCAAAACTTACAAAAGGTCATCAACACGTTTTTGCCCAACTTTGAAAAGGTTTAGCCCAAATTAAATGGCTTACAAAGTACTGTTCTACGAAGTTGTAGAAGACTGAAAAAAGTACTGTAGTGCTGTTCTACGAAGTTGTAGAAGAGAGTTTGAGAAACGTTTGTATTAAATCCAAAAATTCCACTTTTTGGGTGACATTTCATTAACTTATTGGTTGTGGGAAGTCAATTGCCCTCAAGCTTCCTGCCCCTATGAATACAACTGCGCTTGTTGGATGCGGGGACGTGGTCAGGGAAGCCTCTAGTGCGGATCAATGCATTCTCTGTTTCGGGGGTCTGGAAACGCTTGGAACGGCCCTGGGCCCACCCTACCAAGAAATGTCTCTGCTTCCAAATATGTTGAGATTGGTCACAGGGAGAATGACGTCAATAATTCCGGCAGCCATGTTGACACTTGTTGTGAATGCAGAAGTTTTCCCAGATTATTGCTGCAATATTTTATCATAATCGCTTAGGTTTAGCTTTGAAGCACTTTCAAATGTTTTTATCATTTTTGACCAGTTAAGGAGAGGTGTAGTTAATCACTATGAATAAGACCTGCAAGGGTTGATTCATTCTAGATTCATTCCAGTTCCCAATAACGATAAACATATCCCAGCCTTCGAACAAGCTTTAAATGTTTTTAGGATTTCTGAGCCAATCGCAAGGAACTTTTTGGTCAAATGTGGTGAAAGCATTTACAAATTTTTGACTAACCAACCAAACGTGTGATTGGTTGGAGTCAGGGGCGTGCAGAGGTCTGGTGGTGCCCAAGGCCACTGTTGGATTGTATGCCCCCCTACCAAATTTTTGTCT
>JGI24022J15233_10004850_pt1 | contig 14037 bp, 9 predicted proteins | sample Ectturendosymbi2_FD_15233 | JGI IMG/M metagenome (IMG submission 15233) | reverse complement strand
TCGTTCGTATTCCCAAAGGGATCACTGCGGCGGGCGCACGTCACGGCATGCTGATTACTGCTCACCACAGTTTCGAAGGATGCATCCATTATCATGACAGATTTATATGTAGCAGAGGGTCTTAGTGCTCGTAAGGATTGTGCGCGTAGCATTTTCATGTTAATACGGAAAATTTCATCAAAAATGCCTAACGAGTTGTTTCAAATAGGTTAATGCGCACCGGGCGGTGGTCATGGGCACATAAAATGGAAGTTATTCCACATTTGATTTCGAAAAATGTTGTGTTGAAAGGAATCCCAACTGCAGATGTTTTTTCGCATTAGCTGGCAACACAATCAACCGGAGAAATTAGCAAAATTTTATTATTTCACAGACCTGGTTGCAATTGCTTTAGAGTATAGAGGATGCCCTTACTATATTTTGGCAAGTTTTAAGACTTAATGCTAATTGGTGAGATACTGTATTTACAAACCAATGATCTCGAGTGACGAAGTAAAATGATTGAACGCTTGTCCCGTCCTCATCTTTCACAAAGGGAAATAAACATGTGAGGAATCCGGAGACTGTTACAAAGAAAAAGCTGCATGCCGGTTACTGTACTGTAACAACAGGCCGTTGTGCCTCGCAACAATATCGCATTCTGCTGCACAGGATTCTACATTCGAAGACGTTTGGTTCCGATGTGGTTTAAGATGTCAGAGGGTTCTACTCCGATACAAAGGAAATTACAGTTGTCTGGGACCTTTAAATGGAACCCTTGTAGCGTTGATGACACGCTGTTTACGCCCCACAAACGTTAAAAAATCTGTGGTTGGCTTTGGAAGGCTATAGCAGAGTTCAGTTAAAATTTAGATTTTCTTATGATATGAAGCAACACTTTCGTATGGAAAAGTACTCTGGGCATGAAAACTGTTTTGTATCTTTAAACACACAAAATATAAGCTTATTTTTATTTGAACATTTTTGGTGAAGGTGCTCACACATTTTGCAGGTTAATGAAAGTTTTTACTAGAATTATTTCGGCTTGAAAACGATTTTGATATTAATGCAGCGAATGGTACTTGCTTGTTGCTTGGTTGAAATATAAACTTTATGGGCTGCTTCTTTCATAGCGCTTAAATTACTACAGATTCACATCAACGCCACAATATCTGAGCAAACGTTTTGTGATCAATTTGGAAGAAGTGTGCATTTGATGAGTATTTGATTCATCAACAGTCAGATATTCTGTTCTCAAGACAAATGCCCAAAAACGGAAAGAAACAAATGGAAAAATGTCACATTTAAAATTTTTCAGACAGTTTCTCCAAATGGATGGAGGTAATCCCATTAATCCTATACAACACATTGTAGCTAAATCTTATTCTAAGGCTTGTCTTTGACTCCAAGGCTTTTGCGCCTCAGCGCTACTAGTGGTTGCAACAGTTGACAGAAAGCGAAACATATATCCACTTCCTCAGACGTCTTATGAAAATGGTATCGTTTGCTTTGACTGGACAACACTTGGTTGTCAAAACGTCTTTGTGCAAATGGTGAACGGGTGTAAGTATTGCAGCAATCTTGCCCAAGTCCTATCGCAAAAATTCATACCTTACAATCCCTTGGCATCTTTTATCTTCAGTATTGAAAACTAACTTGTGTAAAAGTGGCCCGGCATTCGTTACAAGTTTGAACGACTTCCTCCTACCAGCGTACACGTTACAGCTACAATAACGTGTATGGTCAGAGTGCACTGCCGCTGAACTGATATTGGCACCTTTGTCATCTGCTTGAGTGCCGCATTTGCTCCGTTTCAAATTTAATACTAATTTGAGCTGCAGTTTGGGATGCTGCTTGGCTTTAATTTTAAGCTCATTTCGTCAAAGTATTGCAAACGAAAGGAGGAAATTGGTGGTACGTGTTTTATAAATTTTGATTTCTTGAATGGCCCACTTCGACTCTTGAAAAATTAACGATGTCTATCGATATGCAAATGGGGTTCAAGCTTTGATAACCCACTTTAGTCAATTTTTTTATGACGAAGGTATTACCTATCTACGCACCACCATAACTTAGGCTTAGTATACCATAAAGTAACAATCGGAAATAATTCCAGTCTAGGCTGATAAAGTATGGTTTTTCTTGGGATCGGCTAAAACAAAAAGATAGTTTTAAAAAGCTCTGTTCAAATGGTTAAGCATTTCAAAAATAAGATATTTCCTATGGCAGTGTAACAGATAAGCTTTTCGCGGCCACAATTCTTTGACGTTCATTTAAGTAATTCTCCAAGACATTCAATTTACACTGTTCATTCATTTACTACCCCAGTTTTGCACACCATGTAAGCCACAGTTTCGTAGTCGGCATAGATATTGGTTTTGCCGATTGTAAATCATGTCGGCATATCACAATTACAACTTGTCGTTACCGGTGCAATAACAAGGGTTACATCACAAAACAGCTGGTTTTGCTCGGCTTCATGCACCGGACTTCCGCTGCGAACCCTTCTCGCTTACCACAACTTCTCTGCTTAGAGCTGCAACGTTAAACACCACAAAGACTGCAGTGGGTATGGCCTATACTGTAAGCATAACCCTTAACTTCCAATGTGAAACAAAAGATTAAAATACAACATAGGTTTGAACTCCAATCTGTCTGCAACTGCGTTGCTAAGTATACAGCTGCCAAGATTAAAACAATCTTTTGTATGTTCATCGTATTATGACAGGTAAAGGAAAGTTCACTTACCTTCTTCGGAGTAGACATGCTGCTGCGGACTTCGGCGAACAAGCTCAAAGAGAGACGTTTTCTGTCGTCTGGTGACAGTTTTAACAGTTCCTTGGTTTACACTGTTATCAGCTTTCTTTCCAATGCACTCCGCTTGACATCTGGCGTTTGTCATCTTTCAACCAGCGACAGTTTTGTAATTTCGCATGGAGGCATGAGGACAAGCATTTCTTTCACTTGTGTTGGACTCCTTCCTACTTTGTCCTTGAGCTCATCCACTGACTGCTGGAAAGTCAATTTACGCTATGTTGCTGTCGTGGACTGTTAACTTCTAGTATTGACAAACGATTGCGATTTTAAACATAAACATAGTAGAGAACTATCTTTTCACATGATAGTTATGAAATGAATTTGCTAAACTATTTTGCTCATCTTTTATTAATTGCAGCATTAAACCCGAATCCAAGTTTGCTTAAAACGTGTTTGTTGTAGGAGCGTTTTTAGGTAACACATTTGTTTAATTCTGTTCACATTCAAGTTTCAGTTTGCCTAGATTTTAAAAAGCAATTTTTGAAGTTCTCAAAAAAACCCAGAGCGGTGACAGATGAAAGCCTAATTGAGATGGAGGATTTTGCAGAAAATACACTACTTGTGTGCAAACTTCTTGCTTCCCACAAAGTTCTTTCTTCCCAGGAACCAAGCTTCATTCCTAAAGAAGCACAAAAAGCGAGTACAATGAAACAGAACCTGAACACCTCATTTATATGAAGCAGTGTGGTTTGGATTTTAAAGTTTTTGTTAGGTTTTCAACGGAATCGTCTTTTAGGTTTGTTTAGTGACCTCAGTATGCTTGAATAACACACATACCTTAGCGCATTATTATAAGAAAACCCCTGTAATAAGCTGAAAGTGTTTGGAAGTCGCCGGCGAAAAATATATGTGAGAAATCTCCCCCTATTCCACGGGTTCCCAACCTTTTTTACTCCAGCACCCCTAAAATATTTTGTTCTGACCTCGGAGCCCCTACAATATTTAATCGAGACTAGCTTTCAAACGTTTAGAAAAATAATTAAAAAATTTTAATATGTAAAGAAAATAAAACATATGGAAAAGAATGGATGACATAAATTAACATTTGAATATTCTATACAAAAAAGATCACTTGCTTGAAATTTGTACAAAACAATACAATCAAAAGGCTGACTTCCAAACTTTGCTAATGTGTTTCAGTTCAATCACTCTTGTTCCTGATTCTTGTTCATGAATTTTTCAAAACGTGGAACTATGTTGCTGATTGCAAAGGTCCAGCCGTTTTCGCTGGCAGTGAACATGATCGAACTGTAGATCTCGTACAGGTACAGAGGCATTAAAACTTTTCATTTAAGGAATTAATCAGTTGCTCAGGCTAGGCGATGGTGCATTCATTTTCCCCGCTTGTTGCAAGATCCGCATTTGTGTTCAAACTATAGTGCGTCTTTGAGACCGACTGTTCCGTTCACAACGTAGCAAAACGCAAACTATAGAGCAGTGGTTCTTAACCTTTTCCTTACCATGGTTCCCTCAAGTACTTGTTCTTCGTTTCAAGCCCCCTGATTATGAATAATCTCTAAAAGCAAATGTGTTGTTCGGTAAATTTATTGATCAAATTTTCATTGTTGTACGACGCTTAAGGACTCGCGACTCCCCTGGAAATTTGTTGACGTCCCCCGGTTAAGAACCACTGCTATGGATTCTGAAGTGTAGACTTGGCTAAAATACGGCTCGTTAAACTCTTTATGCGGCATGCGGAACTTGTCCAAATTATACAGTCAATTGACTGTTCTTATTCCTTGCAATGTCCACGTTTCCCCAGTACAATGTGCAGTCCAAAGGGTTGCCAGGTCCAGGTGCATCATTAATACGAACTCGCTTGTCAAAATATGCCAAACAAGAAGCAGGTTAAATGCTGTCAGTTTTGAACAAACCAGATGAGCACTCGTAAAACGTAATATTGCTACAAAACCACGCCCACAATTAGTCCATATAAACAAATAAATAAAAGTTGTAGTATACTCCAAATGTGCACACTGTAGAATTAAACTAGAAATCCTCTTACACATTTTGCATCCTTTGATTTCAAAAGGTTGCTTTAGGCATAGTAACCCAGTGGTGTAGGAGTTGAGTTTGCCAGCGCACCCCAAAAAGTTTTGATTTGGCGAAAATTTGGGCAAAATCTCAAAAAATTTGGCCCATATAGTTGCGACTTTTCAAAAAAATATTAATGAAATTATACTTTCTTGCTGTTGTGTGTATAAATGAAAGTTTATTATGTCTTAGAAAACAAATTAAATAATTGTAAAATCAACAAACTGTTTGTAGTCACTTTGTGTTTTGCTTGTTTTACTTTGCGAGAGTTTTAACTGACTCACTTGAAAGTTAGAGCAAAATAAGGCATTTCATTTATGTACTTCATTAAGTGTACATTGAGGTAATCTAGTATGCTGCAGAGCACCTACTTCATTATAGTAGAGACTAGCGTCCATGGCAAGTACATAAAAGCTTCTGGTTTTAAATTTAACTGAAATGTTTGGATCAACACATTTTGCCGTATCCTACTGTCGTATGTGCAGTTGAACAAATAATGTTGTGAGACTCGCAGCATAGTCTCAATACAGTATAAATAACATGATACATACCACATATATCTTATATATGTCTTCAAAGAAGGAAACAGCTTCAGGCTTATCTCAGATTGGTGAGAGTTCTTTGCTAACAGCAACAACTGGAAAGTGAATGCACGCCAAACTTCAGAACTGCGAGGCAGATGCTCAAGAGTAGCCTACTGGGTTAGCTGGCTTCTAACAATGCTCTTGCATAGCCTAACGTACATTTTTTCAGTTGGGTTATCAAGAACCAAATTTCAAGTGCCAAATTTTCTATTTTCAAGTCTATGTACCAACAGCTTGTGGGGAGAAAGTTTGTCGCATAAAAGTTTTTCGGGCAGCCTTGTGGAAATTTGGGGAAAATATCCTTTGCACCTCAAAAAATTGCCTGCTCCTACACCTATGATGCCACCATTTCCTTATATGAAATTACTTTGCAGAATGTATAGATACCTCCCAGAAACAAAAATATAGGCAATGAAAATACCAACATGCATCATGTAAAAGCTTTCAATCCCTCTTAATTAAGTATAGCCTACATGCATTTGATATGTCAGATACGTCACAATTCCACAAACTATCTATTACAAAATGGAAGTCACAGAGTAGCCTACCCACAAAGAAAGACCATCAAGATTCATAGGCGTAGCCAGGAGGGGCCAGAGGGACCACGGCCCCCAAAATTTTTTTGTGTATCTTGTTGTTAAGTGCTTCGTGTGAAGCGGTGTCCCCAACCAACTATTGTTGCTCGCTTAAAGTCAAAATATTTGGCCCCCAAATTTTTGGGTTGGCTACGCCACTGTCAAGATTGCCAGGTCCTGATGGACAATGGCAATCTGCGTAAAATGCTAAAGCGGAAAAAAGCCGAAAAAGTTCTAAAGGCTTAAGTCCAAAGCAGCCAGATTTAAAAAAATTCCAAGCAACACTTTTTTACCAACATCTTAAAAAAGGCTAAAAACATGCCAAGCTATGACGTACATGGCAAACAGCTTTTTTTCATTCTAAACCACTTTAAAAACCAATTGATCTTCGCTAAGTTACAGGTCTATTACTCCTCTCCTACTCTATTCAAAACACATTAACTGCGTGTGGTGCGATTTTGCAATAAAGACCTTTTTGTAACTCAACTTGACAAAGGTAATTAGCGGGAAACGACAATGATGAAAGGCTGCTTGTTGCACATTGATTTGCAACACTTCTAAACACTTGGTCAAGAAGTGAAAGTGTACGCCGTTCTGTGAAGAAGAGTCAACCAAAGAAATGAAAAATGATACAGATGGCTGAGTACTTAATGAGGAGTGGGCAGCAAAATATTTTTTCACTGAAATCCGATAAATCGCTGTATGCCTGGTATGCCACGAGTGTTGCAGCTTTTAAGGGTACGACATCGGCCGCCCCTTCACTACTAAGCTATAGCTGCTCTAGCAAGCAGTCTATTCAAAATTGCGAAGGTACTCCTCAAACGTTCGTAGTTAACTTAGAGACTCAGCAAAAATTTTTTTCACCGTCAAACTACAGTTTGAGATTCAAGTACTTAAGTAGGTCTTACGATGACATTCAAAGTGGCAAAGGCTAGTATAGTGGATTTACCTTTTCGCATTACGACTTGCGTTTCCTACTCGCTATTGTATTCCTTACGTGAGGTCTGATTTGTATCAACTTGTCATTTACGTCAAGAGAATTCGTGTGTGCGCGCTCCACAACCAAGGAAATCCCTACACTAGCAAGCTCTGTTCGAAGGCGAGCTTTGAAAAGAACGCATGTCATCACTCTGGGTCAGAGTGGACATGAGAATAATGATGACTGAATGGTAATTCAATTTCTCCAAAAATGCAGAACTACGGAATTGCAACCCCATTCTCGTATGCAGTTTAGCGTCATCCTCAGGTCAGTGTCAGACTTTAGTCGATCAATTCCAATTGAAACTCCTGTGGTGTGGTTTCAGACTCCTGCAATAGGAAAAAAGACAGGATGGCATTTTCTTCTTTGCATCATTCACCAGGAATCTCTTTGTTAGTCTGGACTGCTGCTTATGCACGACGTACACACAAATATGCCGTATACACAAATTTAATATGTTTATAACATATACACAAAAATACACAAATGTGATACGAGAAATACACAAGTGCAATATGTTTATGCACAACATATACACAAATATAATACGACAATGAACAGTATATACACAATATACACAAACATGATTTGTTTATGCATGTAATATACACAAATATTTGGAGCCTTAAAACCCAATCTGGTGTTTTTCTTTAGGAAAATTTCAAACCAATTATTCGCTCATTTTCCCGTACTAACTAATGAGGCCAGCCTAAAGGCTGATTTAAAAAACATTAACATGTCACTTCATCTGGTGGTATGTTTCGTGCCACAAGACTGAAAAACACGACAGGAGCTACAGTTGGAATTGATCGATCTTCGATCAGTCTGACTCTGTCTTAAAAGAGAAGTTCAGTTCTCTTAGACTAAATTATAATTGCTTCTCTGAAAGAAATTGCATTTCCAAACCTCCAGAAGATGGCTCAGAAGTTGCTGGCATTGTTTGTCTTGACCTGAGTGCGTGAGCATACGTCATTACGAACGTTAAACAAACCATTTCATGCATGCAGCTTAGGTTTATCCCGACTATCACCTCAACAAGATTAACTCCAGGCTTTGATGCCTGGCTAAAAAGAGAGACCAACAACACCGCTACAATCAAGACTAAAAACGATTTTGTTTACCATGTTGTAAAGTAATACGTGCATAAAATAAATTATGCAATAAGCCTTACACCATCATGCTTTTCAACTTGTCAAACAACAGAATTTTTAGTGTTATTGCATTAACCTCTCATTTGCCTTAGTTTACATTAACAATCCATCCATCTGTTCCCGGTGTCAAGCGAAATTTCTGACTTAACGCCATGTGCACGTGTACAGACAGAGCAACAATTTTCTACATGCCAAATACGCTTGAGAAAACTGATGATTAGGGCTTACGGTTCGGTGTTTAGGTAAGTGTGTCTGGTTAGGGTTTAGGTTACAGTTAGAAAAAGAAAAATAATTGAGGTCTAAGACAAATTCCAATATTTTTCCGTGTTTATGGTTATTCCCGTGCTATAGCTTGTGGTGGGTTGACATCTAACCAAAAACTTTTAATTTACACAACACGCATCAAAAACGTAATTGCAAATTTGATTCCTTTACACTGAGAAGCAAAATAACTGACGCACAATAATAGGTCAGAAATGTCGCAGAGATCAGAAATTTCGCTTGGCCCCGGTCAAACTCGCTGTCAAGTTTTAGAATCCAATGTGGCCCGCTAGTCAAAAAGTTTACCCATCCATGTGCTAACCTCAGCTTGTGTTAACATGTTACCATGGAAATTGATAGAATGACGGGTGACTCCTGGAAAATGATGTGCTGACGTTTTTATTAATGATTAGAGGAACATATCTAAAAGTCCACCAGCTTTCGACGATTGTGAACAATATATTTTTCTTTTTTCACACAAAAAAGTCAGTGTCATAAATAGGAGCAGGCACAAACGTTGTTGCACCTCCTCAAAAAAGCTTCCTCGTACATCTACAGTATGTGCAAATTGTTAACTATACTTTATGTTGCATAGCGAATATCTAATGTAGCTCGTAATAAAAATGAACAATCGGTTTTTGAAGCCCTGCTTACATATCGCATAATCAAAATTGTGAAGATGTAATAACTTGGAACCATTGGCCGCAGCAGCTTGGGTCAACACGGTGTACATTTGAACAGACACTTCTCATTCAAAAGCCAGCTTGTAATGTCAAGCAAAAAGAAAATACTAGAATCCACATCAAAAGCCGAATAAAATATAGATAATATTTCATTGACTGAAGTTATTTGAAACGAACCAGAGATGATTTTTGGATAGCTTAATATAAAAAATAGCATTCCCAGCGATGAATTTATTCTAGCGCCCTAACAACTCTGTACACGTCAGTCTTCTATCAACCACGGTGAAGTTAGCCAAGTTGTCCTATTCACTTTTTTATTTAAACATAACAGATTTAGCATGTTTGCTAAAGTGTCTTAACCGGTAACCACAACATTATCACCAAATTTACACATCACATTAGATATCAGTGTACACTAATCTTAACAAGAGTCCACTCTTTATTGTGCTTGACGCAACAACACAGGACAAACGTTTTCTTTTCGGGGGTAAACGACCTTGCTTTGCTCCGCCGTATTTTGTTGTCAGTCGCAGCGTGAAACGCACACAAACAGTACTATGTGTTGCCACTCAGCTCATCTATTTGTCGTTAAATCGCAGAGGAGTTTGCTGTCGCTTGTTCAACAAGAAACCACAAAAACGCTTTGGTCGTTGCTGTTGGCAACACATAGCTCCATGCTCGTTCCAAACATCGTGACAGTGGGGAGGAGTCGCGGTTTTGAGCAGTGACCGTTTGGTGAACAATTGGAGGGGATTGCTTTTCAAATCGTATTACGGCCCCTAACAACGAATTTGTTACCGCTGTGTCGCGGCCCTGAATCTAATTATAAAGCAGTCAACAGTGTCAGCAGTTGGGATCCGGATAATCTTTCGAATATCATCACCTGCCGCTATGCTGTCGTCGACACGTCATTATCATCAGTTTATACTGTAAACACCCAGCCAGCCTGCCGAACGGCAAGATAATGAAATGACGACGTAACCCTCACGTCGAGCGTCGGCTATTGGATTCTTCATCCTGACCGCCAGGGAAAGATTTTGTATCCTTTTTCCAGCGCGACTATCGTCTTACAGCGATCAAACGCAAATCAACGTCGGACACTTTGCTTTTGTGAAAGCGGACGAAGGCGCAACATTCTGTGCTCCGTGTTTTCGGGGTAAACACTATGATACATTCCAGAATTCACGTATCAAGCTGGAAGCGTGGGATCGGCTGGTCTCGCCACCGCTGGTGAAACGACTTTAATCGGACAACTCTTCAAAGGCTTGCGACACAAAACCATGAAACGACCAGGTACAAGGTGAATTCTTGTAATGTGGAGAAAATTTATTGAGATCAAACAAGCCTTAGAAAACAGATGACGCGTGCGGTTGCTTCAGCAGCAGAGCCCTTGTGTTGTTTCTTTTCCGCTTTATACGTTTATGTAGTGGCCATTCCACTGTGCTTATTGAATGTAGTTTTGCCTGATAGCATTTAATTGTGGAAATCACTTGTTAAAAGTCTTGCGTCTCAGGGATGTATCCTTGGCTTCAAATATTGGAGTGCTATTGCACGCACTCAGCTTGCCAGCAGTTGTGACGTTTGGGCTTGTGAAAATATTATGCACGTAGTTATTTTGTTGCTGGTAGGTTTTATAGCCTGTCTCCTCTCTGCGAACATCCATTTTTTCTGCAAAAATGTTGCTTTTATTTCTTTTAATTCACAAACACAAAACAACTCGCACTTTCAACAAGACAGCAACCACTAAAACGGAAAGCTTTTTAAGGTCTAGTGCAGGGGGTAACCAAACTACGGCCCATCGGCCACATCTGGCCCGCCGACCAGTTTAATCCGGCCCGTCAAATACCTTGCACATTTTTTCAAGCACCACGTTTCCCACTGTGGACAGCAGTGCAACCGCATTGGCTGCTGCATGTCACGTAAATCGCACTGTATCCGGCCCTCCAATGGACAGGCAGTCGCGAATTCGGCGTCAAAAAGTTTGGCCACTCCTGGACTAGTGTTACATCAAATGCTGACGAAACTTCGCTCAGTAGTTGATTTTTCTCAAAACAAAGTTTTTAAAAATATTTAAAACTACAAAATTTTTTGTTATCATGATATCCAGCTCAGTTGACTATCATTTCGGATAATGTTTGATGACGATGGATGAGTCAGTGAAAACGCTACAAACGTAACATGTTGCAGATACCATCAAAGTTTGAACGTTAAGACCTATATCACCACAAATACACACGAGGTCACTGATGCATACAAAGCACTCAACACTTGCTTGCTGAACTGCTGACAAGCCTGCTGCATAATGCGTCAGCATCACACAACACTGCTAACATCGCAGCCACACAACCGTATCAACGTATACAGCATACAAAACTTGTGCTACGCGGTGTGATTTTCTAATAATACTTTTACGAAGTCCCTGAAAAAAGCATGTGAATACACTTTTCTACTTCGATCACGTAGATTTTCAAAAAACAGGTAATGTAGATGTGCAAAGCAAAAGCGCATAATCACATTTGTACAAACAGCAGATATTTGCTTCACGCCTCTTCCTATTCTTCCTCCTGCCCGTGAGTGATGATGTAGCAGAGGGCTTTGTAATCAAGATTTCCTGCTACATCGATGGGAGCGATTTCGAACGTCTGGTTCACCTGTGAGTGAGATTTATCCTGAACATCCCAGTTGTCGAAAAACGTTTGATGAGCAAGGCACATGATTAAAAGAGCACAAAAAGTTTATGTTATCGTCATAAACAAATCAACAAGTTGTTCTGAACTGGTAGTCCTTAACTAACTTTTCGAATAGATTAGAAGTTCTTTCACGCATTTACGTTGACGTATTTATGTCGAAATAAGTGAATGATTTAGGATCTGATGATAGGATAAGATTGTAAAAACTAATCTCGCAAAAATATATTTTGTCTTGGTTCCACAGAATCACTCACATTTCACACCCGATTTGTCTCTTGAGAGAGTCGTGGCGGCAGCAACCCAAGGTGGTCTCGAAATGCCCCATATATATAGTTCTACTAGCTCCACACCAAGCAGAGACCAAGTAAGGTCGGAGATGTAATAACGCCGCCTGTTCCTTCTTCGACAACTGGGCCGCTTTGTCGTAGGTGTGGCCAACGGTACACGTCTCGTCAATTTTTCTCGAGGCATTCTGGTTACACGGCAATCGTAGCTGATATTTCACTATTCGGAAAAGTGTCTCGGCATTCAGGACTTTACGAATTTCCCAGCTGCGCACTTTGTTGCGAAGAGTCCCACCGTGAACTATTCGCAAACATTCCATTTCTGCAGTTTGTATTTCAGATAGCACGCTTGCGGTCGTTACCCAAGATTCATAGATGTGAACCGGAAAAGGACCGAAAACTGAAAGCTTATATGTGATTAAAAGTTTCCATTTTGTGACCACGGAACGATAAAACTCGCGCAAGTGTGTTTGCTTCATCAGTCCGTGTATAACTCTACTTGTTCTAGATCAGTGTTTCCCAATCTTTTTTGGCTGGCGCCCCCTTTTCTGACAAACAAATTTCTATCGCCCCCTACCAATGCCTAGCACACATAGCAACACAATTTTTTCGTATTTTATATTAGGTATGTTTGAAAATGATTAAAACAAGAATGAGCGCAAAGATGCATTTCACTACAAAACTTAATGTAATAAATTAACTCATTTAGCAGTTGGAAACTGTTAGAGTTAATGATTTGGAAACTGTTAGAGTTCATGAAGGGCTCGATTTCGTTTGAACAGCATTAAACGTGGACAAGAAGGTGAAGATTTCCGATTTGGCTGAAATGAGGTTAACACCATTCCTTGCAATTGCAAATTAACTTCACTGAACTTCGTGAAGATATCTGTGGACTGTGACAGCCAAGATACTGTATCTATGACACCCTTTGACAGCCACCTTCTGTGTGCAGCAACAGGCGTATAAACTCTCTTCATCATTATCCGAGTGCACCGCATCGCCTAAACTTAGCAAAGCACTTCTAAACCCTTAGGTGTCCTTTGATCAATCAATCCATAAATACTCTGCCACATTTTTAGTAAATTTTGAGTGCGGAGCAGTGCAGGATTGAATTTTATCTGCATATTTCACAAGTTTTTGAACTTAGCCGTGACACTTCCAGTCGTCCACTGGCTCAACCATCTCTCTTTCCCTGGATTTCCTTGGGGCTGCTCAAGCTAAAGTGCGTTCTGAAACACACTTCTGTTTTCCGGAGTCTTTTCGATTCCCTTTAGGTAACTTATTCTTGTTGGCACCTACCACTATCTGTAAAAAATATAAATTGCCTTTCTACTTTCGAATTCAAATCGTACAAGGTTATTATTAAATTTACAATCATTAAACCACACCATCCAAAATTAGCTCACGTGTGTGGTTACAAGCTGAGTCTAAGTGCAACCGTGCATTCTCACACCTGAGCGGTGATAGTCATCGTAATGAAACGGACATTATTAAATAGCAGTTTACCCGTGCCAAGAAGTACAGCTGACGAAAAATCCAATCATAATCATTTCATTATACAGGAGGACAGTTTTACTGTGTAGCTTACCTTTAGTGATGGAAACTACAGTTCATCAGTTTATCTCCTAGCATTTCACCTGTTTTGTTTCCAAAACGCTAAGTTTTTGTTTACAAATTAGGGGAAGGTGGGGCACAGTTGGACTAGGGGCACAGTCGTCTTTTTTGATCTATTCAAAAAGTTGAAAACGTCGAACTTTAAAATTTCCATGCTGATTTAGTCTCATACCAGCCGTAGTACTAAAGTAAAATTTTCGTTGATAGGCAGCCGTTGTTACGAATTACAGAGAAAGTTGTGTTTTTTCAACCCAATAGTAGTTTATAAATCGCATTTAGATTTGAGTTTTGCCCACGTTAATCAGCATCTTCTGTTCTGAGTTTTTGTGACGTTTGAGTCAGGACAGTGCAACATTATTTGATAAAGCCAGATTTTATTCTTTTTT
>JGI24022J15233_10004849_pt1 | contig 14037 bp, 9 predicted proteins | sample Ectturendosymbi2_FD_15233 | JGI IMG/M metagenome (IMG submission 15233) | reverse complement strand
CGTCTTAACCGCCTACGCACCGGTGTCGGACGTTTCCGCTCCTGTTTGTACAAATGGGATATGGCCCCTCTGCGGCCTGTGAGTGTGGCGCAGAAGAACAAACCGTCGACCATGTTGTCGTCCAATGTCCAATCCATCGACCTCCCCGTGGGCTGCATGGCCTGACGGTTCTGAACGATGAAACAACCGAATGGCTGCTCAACATCGGCCCCGAGATCTAGTGCGGCCAAGCAGTGATTTGAACAACTGGCTCAAAAGAAGAAGAACAAACCGTTACGTTACGTGTTTCTGACTTCACGACCAAGTGTATCGGAGTTTTTGTTGTATACCTGAATATAATCGAAAGAAGCAGTCGACTTAAGAGTACTACTGGAGAGTTATTAGCGGACAAAGTGGTGAGAGCCTTTTATTTTGCCTTGCTTTGGTTTGTCAACTTCAAGACGACAGGTTGGTTAGTTGGGAGACCGACCTGTGATCCTGCAACAACTAGGTTGACCCCTCAGCTAGTAGAGATCTCTGTGACTTACCAACAACCTCAGTCCCTACATTGGTTCCCAGACCGGAAATCGATTTCAAACTTTAGCGGCTTGATGCAAAAAATGCAAAAAACAATCATTACTCTCCACAGNGCCATCATTTAACCTCTTATTGTTGCTTTTTGCTTTGCGTGTCAGCTCTCGCGAACCTATCCACGTCTCTTTCTCGAAGGGCGAATTCTTATATAGTGGACACATTAGTGCTTTAATGTTTTGTGCACTCTTATTGCGTAATTCCCAGTAATATTCCATTCACGATTCAACTCGATGTACTTGTTTGCGAACAGTGTGACCTTCGACACGATAGCCTGCAAACCTACATAAACGCACTCGGTCGCTGTTTCCTGTAGCGCATTCGAATGCTCAACGCTTTTGTTCGTCCTTTATTCCTCGGTCGCTGTTTCCTGTAGCGCATTCGAATGCTCAACGCTTTTGTTCGTCCTTTATTCTAGTTCTGTTTCTATATCGAACCGTTACGTTACGTGTTTCTGACTTCACGCTCAAGTGTATCGGCGGTTTTGTTGTATATCTGAATATAATCGAAAGAAGCAGTCCACTTAGAGTACTACTGGAGAGTTATTAGCGGACAAAGTGGTGAGAGCCTTTTATTTTGCCTTGCTTTGGCTTGGCAACTTCAAGACGTCAGGTTGGTTAGTTGCGAGACCGACCTGTGATCCTGCAGCAGCTAGGTTGACCCCTCAGCTAGTAGGGATCTCTGTGACTTACCAACAACCTCAGTCCCTACACAATCGAGCAAATGCTGTAAGCAGATATTTTTGCGTTTAAAGAAAATCTGATCTAATTTTTGTCAAATCGCGCGTACATTACATTACTTCAGATCAAAGAACGTCTAAAGGAGAGTGGATATGACGATGTGTGGATTGACACTGAAAAACTGTGCGGACAAATCGACGAGGAAATGGCAAAAGCCGTGGATTGGTGCGACATAATGATATTTTGCGTGTCAGTTGCTTACGGAAAGAGTGAAAATTGCCTCAGCGAAATAAGACTTGCTAAAGATAAAAAGAAGCTGAGAATTCCAGTGAAAGTGCGAGCATTTAAATCTGGTGAAATTTCAAAAGCCCTTGGTAAGTGTCTTTGGTTTATGAAGAAAAATATTTTGTTTAATTGTAATGGCAATGTATAAGTAGGTGGCATTAATAACTTATATCTTCAGCCCGTTGATTTTCTGAGAGAAACGTGCGTTTAAAATTGCCTATGTTGATAAAATTTAAACACGATGTCATGTTAAGAAAATCTAAACATTTAATATGCTTGATCAATGTTGCGGTAGTAGTTAAAGAAGACTAGCTTTTCAATGGTCACCGTCAAATTTCTCTGTAAGCATCATACTCTCTTTCTTGGCAAATAGTTGAATATGTACATGAATTTGTGTGGCCCGCTTATGTGATTCAAGTTTACCCTCAACCACAATCCACGGCAGTTTTTTTCATATCCTACAGTAAGAGTTTCCAAGCGAAGTGGTATCGAGTGCCGTGAAGAAAGTGGAAAATCCTGCCACGTTTACGAAAAGTAATCTTTGACCAAGCTACAATTTCTTCATGGCATACCACATGCTTTTTAAAAATTTCTTACATGATCACAAAAATGCTTTTCAAAACTAAGGGCTTTATTAACTCCTGGCATTTCAAATCACTTGCTTGAAAAGAAAAAATCAGTCGACTTTCCATCAAAATTTTTGTTACCAGCTCAACATTTTTAATAGAAGTCATCTCACTGAGTTGCTGAACATGTCAATTTTTTAGTGTTTTAAGGTTTCACAGTCGTAAACTCGCCACTTATATTCACAATTTTCAGGTCTTTCCAAATTCTGGGTGCAACGATGCAACCTTAGCCGTTGTGAAACCGTGGTTTACGTACACAAGTCGCAAACCTGATCAAAGCGACAAATGCTTTAGATTACACTTGATTCGAGTGGTGGCGACTTTATGTCTGTACCCTGGGTTCGCAAACTGGTGCCGTGAAAGGTTTGCAAGGGGGGCGCGAATAGGGCAGCGACATATTGTTGAAAAGCAGGATAATGGCAAATAAATTGTTGTTCAGTTTTATGCGTTTGATTGTGAAGTTAGTTGAGGCGCGATCGAGTACGCGAGTATCAATAACTAACGCCAAAGGTGGCGCGCCTGAAAGTGTTTAAAAACTCTGGCCTCTTTGACGTAGTTGCTAGAAAGGAATTCTTTTTGTGCAGTGCTGGTTGAATCTTTAGGGTGAGGGGCTTAGGTTTGGTTATTGTTGTTCATAAGTGCTGATTCTTGTAAACAGGGTTTGGGCAGATGGATAGATTTTTGCTGACTATTAAGCAAGACTTGTTGCATGTGGAAATCCGTATATGTTTTGCTATTGTGCATTGGTCTTAACTATTGTGCAACAGGATTTGTTTTCAAAACGTAAAATGAATGTTTGCCAAGTAGGAAATTTTATGAATGATTATTCGGACACGAGCGGTATCGAGCCTGCAGTGACAATGATCGCTCTCTGTTGAAATAGGTGATGATAATGATTATGGTGTTCCTGTCAATAGATATCAACGTAGTATTGAGCGGCAAAACGTTCGGGCCAACCAAAGATAAAATGACGGTGTTTTGCGGTCATGTGAACCAGGGTTGTTAAAAAAGCAGATTTGTGATATACGGAAGCAAAGACAAGTTGTTAAGCACACCATTCGTCAACGAGCAGGGCTGCAACCAGCTGATATTTTCGGGGAACAAAATGATCGTAATTATTGTTGTACTTTTTTCTGGAGGGTGCAAAACGTTTGTATCTTGTTGTACCTTACAACTAAACATGGTTCGGAAATTTTCGGGCGGGCAATTGCTCGGTTGTCCCTCCCTGGTTGCGGGCCTGTCAACGATCATGGAACCGAATCAAATAATTGCAAGCTTCCTTCCTTCTGAAGTGAAAGAAAGACGAGATTTCAGAGTTTGCACCAATGACAAACCAATCTATTCCGGAATAAAGTTCTGCATTTTGGCCGATTCAACTTCTTACTTTTGCTGAAAACTTTGAGAGAAGTTGTTTCAACACTGTTAACCCCCAGATAGTATTTTTCTTGGCATTTATTGTACATGGGAGTTTTCTACAACAGTATTGGGTTGAATGAGCGTTTACTCTCCTTCCAAATACGCACTGTTGTCACTCATCGAAGTTGCACGGGTGAGCCCCAAGAAATCCGAACCCAGCTTAGGATGTGAACTGAAGATAACGTCGCAAAGGATATTGGAAAAATTTTGATTCGGGAATGTGCTGTAAAACATAAGAAATAGTGAAGATCATTTCAACATAACACAATACATCAGTGGCTACTGTAACGGGACGAAAAACAATTGTGTTAAAGAGCAGAACATTGCCGATCCGACTACCACCGAAAATTGCTTAACACATGAGAAAAACAACATTTTCAAAAACAAAAATGCCCACCAGACTATAAATGTGCAAACATTGGCGGTCAACAAGGCAGCAGAAAGTTTTTGTAAACAATCACACTGGTACAGTAGTGAATTGCTACGTCAACACATGCAAACATAATTTGCGATATCTTTTCTTTATTCAGCTTCTGTTTATAGTATTGTCAATTTCATGCAAGCTGGCCATTTCAATAGGTCTAACTCGAAAAGGCACCACGCAGCAAGTAAACTACAAAACCAGTTTGCTTTACTTTGCATTTTACAACTGTGAAGTTTTGTGGACGCGTGGCTAGTTTTGTATTGCTCAAGTGTTTTTATTTGTTTCTGGTAAATCCGCTAATAAATATTCAGGTTTGCGAGCACCGTATTTAATCGATTGCAAGTCGCTTTTAACTGTAAACCGCATTAAATGATAAAAAATAGCATTGTAAGCCGGAGGTTACAATCAGTAAAATACAGCATGACCTCAGCATACAAGTTGTTTGCTGGCAAGTCTACTGTGAGGAATATTAACATTTTGTAAGAAATTGATTCAAATATATTTGAGTTTTATACTGTATTTGTTGTATAAATCATCAGGATGAAGAATACGACCGCAAAGAGGCTCAATTAGATTCATATCGCCAGCTTGCAGGGGCAAAAGTATGTTTAAGTTCCAGTTGCAATGCTAACCTTTCTCATTCTTCTGAATATCTTTTTGCAAGGCATTGCTCTGTAGTTGCATATAAAGTTTGCATTCCTAAAACCAAGACAGGATTCCTCAAACAAAGAAAACGTGTCTGAAAGTGAAACAGTAAAAACATGCGAGGCTTGATTTTTTCGACGCAGATTTTGTGGAATGAGTGGCTGGGTATACGAAATGCAAATTTTGTTAAGCTGGTTAGCAGCTGGTTAGCATCTGATAGGTATCGTTTGACCGATAAAATTTTGAAGCTTTGATGTTTATCAACCGTAACAAATATTTTAACCATTCATTATTTTTATTTAATCAATATTTAAAGTGTCTGTTGCAGTGGAGTAACTGAAGAGAGGGAAGTGGCGCGATTTGAATCTCGTGGAAAGTTAAATGTAAAAAACAGGCCCCAGTTTAGCTTATATTTTGGTTTTAGTATACAAAAGCTACCTGTTTGGAGCCATAGAAATCAAGCTGTGATTTCAAATGCTTTGCCGCGCTGGAAGAAACTGTGAAAGAATCCGGGTGTATGTTTCCATGTGCACAGCAAGAAATTTCTGCCCATTTTACATGCTGCAAGCTTCGTTGGAGGGCTGTTTCTCAGCTAGAGAGCTCAGTCTTCGTAAGCAGTGGATAATAGATCCATTCCTTTTCAACGCTGATCAAATGGCAGACGCAGATGTCTTAAACAAGATCTCATTGACGTGAAAGAAAAAATGTTTGATGCTACAGAACTCAAAACGTTCTGCTCAACCATAAAAAATTACCAGAAATTCAGTACAAAATCCCTGTCTATTCCAATACCCTTGGCAGCAACATATTTGTACGAATCTGGATTCGTCTCTTTACTATATTTGAAAAACAAGTGTCGCAACAGTTTGAAACACCCGAACGATTTACCGGTGGCTCTGAGTAATTGTGTGCCAAGATATGAGCGCAGGCCCGTAGCCAGGTTTCAAGATTTGGTGGGGCACTATAAATTTTTAGAGCGGCAAGATCCTTGCTTTCACTGTACTATATGTTTATATCAAATTTTTCTGGGCGCAACAAAATTTGAGTGGGCACAAATAATATTTGGAGGGGCGCTGACCCCGTATGCCCCCCCGTGGCTACGGGCCTGTATGAGCGGGTAATGTCAGAGAAACAGCAGCACAAAAGTCGGCTAGGTTTGTTTCTGACGAGCAGTAATACAGTAAAATTAAGTGTTATATGTTGTGTTGTCAGTATGTATTACGAGTTGTAATTAATTTGCGGGAACGGGGTGAAGCGAACGCGCACTTTATTTTCATGAAGGGAGTGTCACAAGTTTGGGAAACTATGCTTTAGTGTATATTGCTCCCGAACGTTCGCCTAAATTTCTAAAAATTTAAAGTCTCTCATATTTTTCGCTAGGAACACAGTAAAGAATGTCTTGTGCTCTTGCCAATATGCCAGTTTATTCTCAATATGTTTGCTCATTTTGCTGTAATTTTGTGGGTAGTACCTCTTTCTTCTGTTGTTCTCTTTACCCTTCCAGTCTTTCATCCCATCATCCGTGTGTATAGGCATGCGGTTCATCCTCTGTGTATTTTATTTTTGTTTGATGTTGTGCTGCGTGTGTTGCTAACTTCTGTCTGATGTTCAAATTGCTGTGTTTAATTATTCATTTTTCTTCTTCACTTCAAACGATTTCAATCAAGTATTGATTTTTGCCAAAAATATGGCTGGCTGAATATTTGACCATAAGGTCTTTCGCCAATGTTTGGCGTCTCAAATATGTAGTTCACACCAGTTTGCAGAATCCCCAAGACCTCAGTTGTTTTCCTCAATTCATATTTTGTGAACATGCAATTAATTTTTTCCTTATGGTTTATTGCATTTCTGTTGCGTCGTCGTTTGAGTCACAAAAATGCATGAATGAACCTATCTATCGACTGACGTAACTTAACTTTGACACTGCTCAAACTGCGACGGTTGAATGAAGAAGGGCAAAAACGTCTATAACACACGCAAACAAGTCTACAGCCTCATATCACTTACATTCTTCTGGTGCCACAATACCGTGTTGTACTAACGTTTTAATCAGAGCTGTGGAACCTGAGCCCGGAGCCGGAACCCAAGCGATTTTGGATAGCTGGAGCCAAGCCAAAAACTTTTGATCAGTGTGGTCCAACTACAGGCCCGCGGACCGCATGTGACCCGTGGACACAACTTATAAGGCCCGTGAGCTTTCTCAGTATAGATTTAATGTTGTGTGTATGTTGCAGTGGGTAATTTTAATTAGAACACGCATAACATCTTTTGATAAAAATCTACAATATTAACGGCGTGAGACTAGAGCAAAGATAGATTTCCAAACCTGAAAGATTTCCAACAACAAATGCACTCAATGTTTGGAACGCATACATATGCGAGAGTACGTACATTTTCCACGATGAAGCAAGTGAAATCAAGAAACAGAAATTAAATGGCAGTCGAAAAATTAGACGATAGTCTCCGACGTCTACCACTAATGCTGGTATTGAAAAGGGAACGATAGTGACAAGAAGCCTCGACCACAGGCACCCCAGTGATAGAGATTTGTAAAGGATTGCTACTGTGTAGTAATTTCAATGACGCACTCACTTCTTTTCCCCTTTTTTAGCTTAAATTTTGTAAATCTATTGCTTCATACGTCAACTTTTTGCAAGTGGTCCGCATGTTCTCATGGTTTTCTAAAATGGACCGTAGGTCAAACGTAGTTGGACCACGCTGTTTAAGATGGTGTAGCCGGAGTCTGAAAATTGGGTTCGGGTTCTGCAGATATATTTTGTGGGGTAAACGAGGTGTACAAATAATACAATGGTTTTTAGTTTTAAACGGACCAAATCGTTCTGGAGCCGAAGCAAAAAACTTTTAGATGTTGGAGCCGGAGCCAAATAATTTAGATGCCTGNAGGTGGAGCTTAAAATTTGAGTTCCGGCTCCACAGCCCTGGTTTTATCCATTAACATTTTATTCTCCTTAATGAAAACGGGAATGCCAGTTTTGAGTGTCGCTGGCGTAGCTTAAAATGTGAAAGGAGATATGACAATTCCNTTGCATTTTTGTTGGTATTTTACATGAAACAGAAACGACAGTGTTGTTATTTTGTTTAAAATCTGCTTTCCAGACAAATGTTTGTTAGTGAGCATTCTAACGTTTTTGATTTTGCAGAGTTTCACTTGGCACACAAACTGTATGTAGACTTTGTGCATGGAAATTTTGAAGATAACTTTGCTAAACTTTTGCAAGAACTAAATCTAAGCTGGACCAAAGCAGAAAAGGTGAGAACGGTTTTGGTTACAAAACGTTTATTGTGTTTTCCCTCTCAAGATTTTAACTTCTTTAATTTGTTAATTTGCTTCTGACACCCTAGTATTGCGAATTTTCTCGAATTCCAAGTTTGTTATGAAGTCACTTTCTCACGAAAATTTCATTAACCGTATTGTAGTATCAGCCGAAACGCATAATGAACTTTTACACTTATTATTGTAAAACTAGAACTGATGCTGTTAGAATTTAGGTAGCTACTGTAGCTTCCACCAAGGCGACTAAGTTGAATCCATCTACATAATAGTACAAAGCGGGTTAACGTTGGGCATTTTGTAACTAATTAGGAGAACGAAAAGAAGCAAAACAATTTGTAATGAACGAAAGAACTAAAGTATCTACAAAAGGAAAAAGAGGAAAATAACAGTATTTATCTCATATACACTTAAGAATAGGAAACGTTACCTAAGGAGCGATGGACAGTGAATTCATCGCGCTTTCACACGAGGAGACAGAAAAACAAGTCGCACAAAGTAATGAAGAGTAATCGCTGTCGAAAACTCTGCTAGGCTAATGGATACTAAGGATTCACAAAACCGTCGAAACGTGGAAAGGAACACTATACGTCAATTTCGATGATAAAGTTCTAAAAGATATTTGGCGCCACGGGCGGATCAAGGGGCGATTGGGGCGATTGCCCCCCTAAAACCAATGAAACTAACGTTATTTACCCTGATATGGAAACAATTCGCAGAGCAACATTCGCGATATAAGGCTATTCTGTCGACCATTGTTTTGTCACAGCCGTGTTGTGAATTATACTTCATCTCTCTTACATTAGTGAGCCCGTATTGAGACTTGACTACCAAATATTACTGAAATCTCCCCCTTTAAATTTACTGGCCGGACCCGACCCTGCTTTGCGCCCATGCGATCAATTCGGTTTGTCGTCGCTGCGTGCCTAACACTCAGCATAGTTTGCATTCGTTTGAATTAGACCTTGAGTGGTCAAATACGTTCCAGACACGATTTTAACAGAACGTCGAGTGTAAGAAAGCTTTCAACGTCGACAGGGCACAGTTGTATTAAAAAACACATGAAAATATGAACCGTCTTTGAGTGACTGCAAGCATTCATTATTTTTGAAAGATTTCGGTAATAAAGTATATGCAATATACAGTACAAACAACTATGGCAATGAATTTCAATGAATTGAAGTCTCATGGAAACACTATCAACGTCTCATGTCGTGAGCCAGTAATCTGACCGTTCTTTTGTTTGCGCGTGGTGAAATGGAATGGATCTTCATCTTCTAAGAAAGGTGTACCAGTAGGCCTATTTCAAAAATAACTTCCAATCGCAACAGTGGCGTAACCAGCCTAAAAATTTGGGGGAGGCCAAAATGTTTGATTTTAGGCAAATAACACCATTTTGTTTGGAAAAACGCCTCTCAAAGCACAAAATGACTATATTTTCTAAAAATGTTGGGGGAGCCATGGCCCCTTTGGCCCCCCCTGGCTGCGCCTATGAATCACAATGTCTATATTTAGCTCGAGTTTGTTATCCTAAATTTTTTCAGAGGCAAAACGGACTCTTAGATTGTTTTTTTAAATATATATTTAAAACATGCTAAAAATCAGTGAATAACTTTCTGAAACCCGTTATCCAATTATTAATTGTGTAGGTTTGCTGAAGACTTAAATTTTCTAAAAATAATTTACGAAAACGATTTGATGTTTGTGGTCCGGCTCTAACGTGTAAGCCATCAGATGGTTTTTGCAACGATCCTAGAAAAATGACTTCATCTGCAAACAAAACTGCAGATAGTCATCTGCAAACAAAACTGCAGATAGTGTTGGATGAGGAGCATTTAGTTGAACATAGCAAGTATTTTCCCCGAATCATCCAAAATTCAGCAAGACCAGAACATATCCGGTAATCTCAAAGGCTGTGTCCTGATCAAATAGCAAACAATAGATCGACCGATAGTCTATCTAAATAAACGGGAAGAAGTTCAAGCTGCATCCACAAAAATGTATACTTAAACCTCAGTTTCCAGAACCTGATCCAGGACTATCATTCGGTGACAAGAGGTTACCGACAAAGGGTCACTGGTTCTAAGCAAAGAGACCGAAAAAAGCAATACGCAAGCAAATTTATTAAATAAATTTGCAAACATAACTAAAGGTTTTCAAAATTTTAACCAAATACAATTGCATTCAACTATCCTTTCAAAACATTTTTCTGTTTTGGATTCACCAGAGAAACAGTTACTTTGCTCCAAACTCTGTTGGTATTCAAATGCTTGCTTTCACTCGTTTAAGGTTTTTAATCGCAGAGCTCTATACAAAGTATCCCTTCCGAAATTTCTTCAGAGCAAGTCCTATACTGGTGTAACATGACTTTATTTCAGTCAAAACTATTCATTCTTTGCAACTGTCCGTGGTGGGATACTTCCATCTTTTTAAATATATAGTCATTCGATGCTTTGAATGACGTTTGCTATTTATTTCATTTATCTGCTTTCTATCAAAAAAATCGAAGAAGTGAGCAGACTTTCAACAACATTTCTTGTCTTTTATGTTTTACAGAGCTAATAGAATCGGATCTCTTACACGAAATTTGTCCGCGGCTTCTTCAAAATCCACTTCATATTCTTCAAAACATCTGTTTTGCCACAGCCTGAAAAATCGTATAAACACAACCACAGCTATTTGCTTCAACACGTCATATCTAACTCATGACTTGAAACCTGGTTTCCACAACTAGAAAAAAACTGCACAACACTGTCTGGTATGGAAAACCATTTAATACACATGGAAAAGAAATTCTAAACTTCGTCAAAACGTTGCAACGTCGAAGCATTACTCGAAATATGAATATTCCCCGTGTTTCCTTTGCAAACATTTGCCTGTTTTGTCTCCGCTTGTGTCTCTAAAACGATTCATTTGCAACCTGTTGCTGCAGCAACTATAAGCTTTGCTTAAGTTGCCCTTGCTTTTAACACAGCTTTTTCGTTTTTATAATTTGTTGTCGAACGTGACTTATTCAGGCCTCAATTATGCGTGTGTTGGGGTGCAGGCCCGTAACCAAGAGGGCAGAAAATTTTTCGCCCACCCTGGAAAAATGTGTTGGACATCGTTTGAAATTATTGGACATAATTCAATAACTTTGGGCCTCTCTCAGAAAACTCTTCGCTCCTCCTGGTGTCCCAAGCTGGTTACGGGCCTGTTGCGGTGTGTGTGTATGTTGTGGACTACGTTTGTATTGCGTGTGTTTATGCGTATATTGGGCAAGCTTTTCGTGACGTGTTTGTGTTTTTTGTTTGTTTTGTAACGTTTTTTGGCATTATTAACCTGCAATTGCCTGTTACGAAATAAAGTTTTCATTTTGATGCTTAGCTGCATGCGTCTGTTGAGAAGTGAAAAACTGGTATCAATACGCCATCACTGTGCTTTTTTAATATTAGTCCAGAACTGTCTACCATCAGGCATTGCATTGTGTAGCGTCTTCACTCCCACACGCAATATGCGCTAGATTTTAAACATGCATCGCAGTAACAAGGAATACACAAATACATGAAAGAAGACGAGGATATACACACGGCAGTAGACACGACAACTCCGACCAGTGTACGGAATCCGAAAAAGAGTAGAACTTGCTAGCAGAGGAAGGTTGTATACGCTTAAATATCGCTAATACATTTACTTTGCTGTGACACAAACTTATAAGACACACTTATGAATGACGCCATCATAATTATTATAATGCAGTACTGCGAAACTTCCAAGTACATCGATTTATATAACGCATGAGGGAGCGGGAGGCTGCGAAGGACCAGGGGTCATCTAGGCTGTAGACCTCCCAAGGACGAAGCTGCTTTTATTGTAAAGGAAACAGTGTATAATATTTAGTAAAAGTCTTTTTGCTCTGGATATAAAATGTAATATGTCCAATGCAGTTATATGGCTTATTTTATCATAGGAATTAGTAAACTCAAACCTCAAGCATGCCCGCTTGTTGAATTAAATATAACAGTGAACAGAGGCAAAATATTTAGGTTTACAAAGGCATTATTTCATCTGTCTAGTTCAATGGTTCTTAACCTTTTTTACATATTTACCCTTTTATCGAACAAGATTACCAGATATACCCCCAAAACACTCAATGGTGCTGATTGATTGAAAATAGGAAATTAACAAACTTTTACAGCTTAGAATGATTTATAAAAATTTACTTTGGCTGCAATTTATGCTTCAGTAAATTTACCACCTTAGAGATGAAATTTACCCCAGGTTAAGAACCACTGGTCTAGTTTGAGAACCATCCAACAACCGAGCAATAATTCAAATTTTTGGTTTATGATGTTGCAGTCTAAAGTCAGTCCTGGACGTTGGCTGCCTTGCCTGGTTAAAAACGGCTAGGTGAAGAGCCACAGTAAGTGCAAAACAACGCATTTTAATGTCTATCTGGCAGTGATTGCAGGTATGACTGTCGACTACTAAGACAGGCTCACGTAAAGCATGAAACGCACTTTACCACCGAGGTTAACATCTACGGTGGTCGCCTTCAATGTATGACACGGGGACAGATTGCCCATTTCTGAACAAAATATATACATAACGTAAGTTTACGTAGTGGCTTGGAGCAAAGGTGTCCACAACTGTCGCGTACCATATGAGGCTCCTGTCCCTGTACCAAGGGTTCAGAGTCAGACCATCAGGCCTCCTATCCTCTGTCAAGCAGCTGGGCTCCAACACAGAGGGTTGTTTTGATACATGTCTGCATCGGAAACTTCTCCGAGACGGAGAACATAAGTGGCAAACGACCTATACCAATGCAGCCACTGCCTTTTTGCGTCTTTGCAGTGAGGATCCACTGCGAAAACCTTGGGTCGCAAGTCTTTGACATCCATTTAGAATTCAGTTGATTAAAATGTTTTGAAACATACGCTAATCAAACATGACCTTATTGAAAGGTTTGTTCAACTGAAAAATACGACTCTCTGAAACAATAACAAAGATTCCTGACAGCTAGCATCAGCACACTTGACAAAGTCACAACACAAAATTATTATTATTATGAGGGGGTTGATGGCACTTTCTGACTGCGAGGTCTTGTAGTGCCAGGACCGTGTAAAAAGAATTTACAGACGTACGCCTGACTGTCGCACAAACGTTTCTACAAGTTTTGCAGCAGCTGTGCTACGGAGGATTTCCGGGGTATGAAAAGAAATATCGAGTTGGTTGAGTACAAGTTTCATACGCTTTCTCGCCGTCAATTATTTGGGACAGACTTCGATCATGTGTTCCACCGTTTCAGGGATTTCGCACTGGCCACAGAGCCCGTCAGGGTGAAGGCCAATGTGTGACAGATGATGGTTCAATTTGCAGTGACCAGTGCACAAACGCAAAATAATAGGAGAAAGGGAACGGATCGGTAGAGAAGATCGTAGCAGGGCAGGAAAGATAGCTTTGTAAGCATTACCTCGTGTGTCAGTCTGGTATTGAACGTCCCACTCTTGGAAACAGTGTTGATATAGGGCAGAGAACATATCAGAAAAGTTTTGTCGAGTAGTTACATGTTTGTAGTGAATACTTTGGGGTGGGGAGAGTGACGTTTCGGCTGTGGAAAGCGTTTCCAGTTTATCAGCCATTTCGTTTCCTGGGATATTTTGGTGGCCAGGAACCCAAAGGAAACGGATTTCGTAACCCGAGGTTGCAAGTGTCGAACAGAGGAGAGTGATTTTGTTTGAGAAACTATGTTTTTTCCGGTTCCAGTTTGTGATTGATTGTAATGAGCTGAGGCTGTCTGTGACAATAACGACCTTGACAATTTTAATGAGTAAACAAGGTACAATGCGTGGGGAATGGCGAAGAGTTCGGAGGTGATGGAGGAGGAAATCTTGTTTATTTCAATCGAATATTTTAGGTTTTTTCCTCTATGTAAATGCCGCAGCCGGCTCGAGTAGAGGTTTTTGATCCATCTGTGTAGATTTTAACACACTGGTCATATGTATTGTGTAAATGCGACCAGGAAAGAGGTGCAACGAACGCAGATGTCGTTTGATGGACGAACTGTAAGAGAGCGAAGTCGACAAGGGGTTTCTGTAGCGACCAAGGAGGAATATTCGG
>JGI24022J15233_10004848_pt1 | contig 14038 bp, 10 predicted proteins | sample Ectturendosymbi2_FD_15233 | JGI IMG/M metagenome (IMG submission 15233) | reverse complement strand
AGTCCCACATCAGCATCGTTTCACCGAAGGTGTAAGTTTTGTGTTTGCGTGTATTGCGACAGGGTCGGCCCAGGAACACTTGGCACACGACCTCCGAGCATTGCAGCATCCTGCTTTCTAATGTTCTTGTAAGTAAACACTTAAATATCGACCCGTGAAGCTCAAACTGTCTCTTTGCGCAATTCTATGCCGTGAAAGTGACCGACGGACCAAGTAAGGGCAAAGGCAGTGACTTGACGCCATCTATCCAGTCTGCTTTTTCCACATCGTAACATTCGACAGTGTCCAAGTTCTTTATCGCACCGGCATCGCAGTGTTTTCCTCCAACTACATAAATTCTTGGGCCTGCAAAAGAAGTTGCGGTTTTTTCGAAGTAATTGGGCCCAATGTCAGAAGCATTGCTAAAAGTGCAGTTCATATCTTTTGATCCAAAACATACGCAATGTCACCATCAAAAGATACCAAGTTTTTCGTAAATTAATATGCCTGTTTGTGCTGATTTTTTGAGATATTAGCCAAAAGCAAAAAACTAAAAAAGGCAAAAAGGTTAGTTTATCCAAGACACTTACAAAATTTGCGATTCAAAAAATACCATACTTTAATCATGTGGAGGTTTTCGATGTTTTAAGTGGTGCACAGATTAACAGATAAACAGTTTATCTTCTTGAAGAGACAAAATCAGTGAACAAAATGTTATTTTTTCAAGAGCGGAAGCACTTGTCCAACAGCTGTCTAATATGCTAAGGCATAAAAAAATAACACAAAAGTTAACTATGGAAAATACTTGATGTCCACGAAAGAAAGCGCAAAATCTGTAAAAAATTTTATTTTCAAATTATTTTAAGGTCAAAGTATTGTTAAAAACAATTTCAAACATGCTGACGAAACCAGCAGTACTGTAATTTGCAAAACTAGTCCATTTTGTTAACGGTATGGATACGAAAGCGAGACAATCATTCTGAAGTCGACTGACATTAAATGCCACCTCGTGATAATTCGCTGTAGATATATTAATACACAGATTTAAATATTTACACTTCAACGCCGTCACCTTTTTCCAGGGACGCCGGAAAACGGTAAAGCAGGGGGGCAGTAAAAAAGTTGAGGGCAATGGAAATTTGTGACAAATAAACAAATCGTTACCAATATGTTTGTTTCTGTTCAGCAACAATGTTGACCTCAAAAATAATAGCAGAAATTATAGAAAGCCATTCAGAAATTTCTTGTTACGCGAATAGTCGCAATAAATTTATTTTAAATCGATCTTGATAAACCATGAAATTACCCATGATACTGCTATGAAAAAGGCACCTCCGCCCCCGGCGCTCCCCTTTTGAAAGGTCAGGGGGGCAATGTTCCCGTCATTTTCCTGCTCTCCGGCATCCCTGACTTTTTCTCTTCAAACAACTGCCACTCAAACGTAAATACGGTGTAAACAACTTTAAATTTCACCTAATACAGCGATTCCACAATCGTGCCTTCCTATCCTGAACGCAGTGATACCCTCCCAGAGCTTGCTCGCACTGTTGTATACATCGACATCGTAAACGCTGCTGAAGTTGCTGCACTCGACCTCCGAGTCCAGCCAAGCACCGCCGGCGATGAAAAGACGCCCTAAACAAGCGGCAGCGCTTGCGAAGCAGCGCGGGAATCGAAGTGCAGGCATGATTTCCCAGCTGAGACAACAAGGAGATAAAAGCTTTGAAGGTGAATATTTTTTTCTTCGGCAAGAAGTTTGCGTTTTACAGCTTTTCCTTTGTATGCATCCAGGGAAAAGAGTGAGCTGAGTTTCTTACCGCACTTAATCCGCAGGCATCTGTGCGCTACGAGCTTCTAATCGACCTTGCTGCTGACCTGTATATCGTGCAGTAGGCGTAGGAGCACAATCTGCCGCCCACGGCCCTCACTGAAAATGCTGTCCAGTATACCAGGTTGCAACAGGGTGAGATCAGTTGAATATCAAAGCGGTCTTTTCAACCAGAACGCTATTTTTGGTTCAACGAAATGCATTGAAAAACTTGATGCGCTTGGAATACAGTGCATGTTTTCTTTGCAGTTGCACAATTTTTGTTTACATGAGGACGAAACAAAAGATCAAGCAGGTACAAAGATTTAGAGTGGTTTTCAGTAATTTCTGATATCTTTCTCTATTGAGATGTTAAAATGTCGGTGTATGAGTGAAAGCTCTGACAGGATTTTTTTGTGCGTGCATGTTGCCATGCTTCGTGAAATAACATGCTGTGCAGTTGGGATGTTTAGAGTGTGCCACACGCTGTTGTAAACAGGGTTGCGGAGCCGGAGTCGTAAGGAGTCGGAGGTTTTTGGGTGGAGTCGGAGTCGCAGTGTCGGATTTAGGGGGAGCCCAAGGGGCCCGGGGCCTCCCATCATGTTCAGCTGTTTAGCCACATATGTACGACACGTGCGTGCCACTTAGTCATTTTTATTAGCGAGGAAAGTTTGTTTGTAGACGCTATTAAATTATCGGTCGTCCAGACGACAGTATTTCGCTTGTATATTACTTGATATTGTGACAAAACAATTATTACACTTTTTGTTTTCCTGAAAGTCGGTCAGGTACCTGAATCCAGTGAATGCAAGGCCAAGGCACGTAGAACGCATTAGCTTATGTCTCTACTCGTTACTGGTAGATTTTGCGTCTGTCTTACTCAGATTTGCACAGGTCGCATATCGCATATCAGTAGCATTGTTAAATGGGGCTACCATACGTCCTCTTTTTGGAGGACATATCCATTTTTTATGAGAAATGAAATGATCTTCGAGGACATTCAAAAACGTCAAAATATCCTCCTTTTTACATTTCTTATTTGGCATATCAGCGGCGTAACTAAAGGTTTGATCCAGGGTGGTGAACGTAGACGAAAGGGGCCCACTGGCCACTGTGCGGGGTCCACTAGCCAACACTCAGAAAAAAACTTCAAAAGTGATGGTGATTCCGGATGTGGATGGCTAACCTAAAACCCTAAATCACCGGAAAATAATCCGAAAAACACACAAAAAGAACAACCTACTGAAGACCATAGGAATGCTAAAACTGAAACGTAAGTTAAGTGGAAGACCAGTTTTAACATTTAGCTTGCCAGGGGGGCAATTTGCTCCTCTGTTCCCCGTCAGTTACGTCACTGGCTATGGTATATCGTAATTACGTACAGTAAGCTGTATCATTTTCAGTTGATAATCATGGCTGCCAAGTTTTTTTCGGGTCCGGATCAAGTGCATTATTTTCTAGAAACAAACTAGGAAAAAATAGGGGCAAACAAAGAATTTCTTCCACAAAGTTGAGGACTTGTGTGGAAATACTTACGCCTGACATCGCACCAGGACTCGACCTACGAGTATATTTGCAATCGGTTAAACTTTTTCTTGAAGTGGCAATTGCTCGACACAGGTCTGCAGTCCATTTACTAAGCTATCAAAGAATCAGCGTCACTCACTTTCCAAACTCCTCTTCAAATGCTTCAACAATGTCCAAGACCATTCCAGATCTGTGGCAGTAACCTCCTAAAACCCAGATCTTATTCTCGTAGACACAAACAGCAAGGCCAGCTCGGGCGCTGCACAGCGAGCCTGAGTATTCCCAGCTTCCTCTGGAAACCGAATAGCGCTCTACATCACGCAAGATCCTCTGTTTGTGGTCCTGGCCGCCAATCGCATATACGTGCTCGTTCATGTACGCAGCCTGGAACAGAAACGACCCACGCGATATGAAGGTAAGAGATTCGGTAAAAATGTTCAGTTCCTGCCGAATAGACGTTATTGGCGTTCTTGTGCCGCAGTAAAACTTCATCAGGAACACGTGATTGTTTTTGGCTGCAAAATTTTTTAAATCAAGACCAGGGAGTCTAGTATCCATAGAACAACCGAAAAATATGATTTCGAAAGGAAACATCTACAAATTGAAGAAAGTTTACTAACGACTTTGAATTTTTCTAAAATATTGAAATGACGCGATTCTATAAAGTTATCAGACCCGAGATTATTCTGTGTAAGGGGAGTGAACGCAACAAACGAATGTTATTCTTCAAAATGTTCAATTACACCTAAAAATTGTGTCATTCAATGTTTTGTAGCAGACTTCAAAATTTTAAATAGATTGTATATTTTGTATACGTTAAGGCAACATATGCACAACGTGTGCCTGGAATGTGACCAGCATTGCTGGGAGTATGTTGCATGGTTTACGTACGTATAGAGCGGAGCATCAGTGGCGAAGAACCAAATTACGTTTTGCTACACTCATCACTTAGGACCTGCGGCTACAAATTTTTGGGTCACCATGACTTCGTGCAATAACACGCTCATCAGCATTGTTCCCTCTAAGGTGCGCAAATGCGCAGTACCATTTGACCATTTGCGCAGTGAAATCTCATTCTCGCGCACTTGTAACATTCAAAATACTTAAAAAGCACAAAAAAAGAAGAAGCTGTTTGCATTAAATGTGCACTTTGCTCGTATTTTGATAAAAATTTTATACTTATTCTAATAAATTTGCAAAATTTATAAATCATTTATAACTTTGTTATCTCAGCCTTAAAATATTCAAGCTCAGTGAAACAAACAAATGCTCAGTGTAAAATTTCCTTAGAGGGAACACTGCTCATCAGGCTCCTAAATAACTGCGAAAGCTAAGATGTTAAGATAAGCGTATTTCTGTGCAAAACTACGGTCGCTATGGTCATGCATGTAGATTTTTGTAGCTTATTATTTGCTTTAGTTACATATTTATTGTTAGCCTTTATCATCTATATTTTCCTCGTACAACTGCTTCATTTTTAGTTGCAGTTGTTTTTCCATTGCACAATGCACATTCGTTCATATGAAGAGGAAGTACATGCAACACGCGGACAAAAACCTGCAAAGACATTCTCNGAGTCGACATCGCTTCAATCTTGCACCACTTCAGTGAACCCAGTCCAAGGCGGTGACAAGTCGCAACAGGACAAATTTCACTCCCTGGGCCCGTTAAAGATGGGTCCGATCCACCTTAGAAAGCACATTGAGCACGATACTCAACTCACACAATCATTCTCAATTGCAGACCACCCCAAGTTTGCGAAAAATAAAACAGTAGAAGAGCAATTAGTCAATACAAAACGTAAGTTTTTCTTATCTACGTTTTGTCTTATTTTTTATTGGCAGGTTAGGCGAACAACGCTTTTGTACAATTTTAGGTACACAAAATTTTTCAGTTTTTATTCTATGAGCATTTGAAAATCTTGTATATACGTGATTTTCTTCGAAAAATGCACACACTCTGCCCATTTCTGCATCGACTCCGAATTGATTTATTTGTTACATTCCCGGTTTTTCAGCTGCTTGCTTTCATCCCGTTTTGTTACCGAGTAATTAGTAGCACTCGATTTGAGGGCACCTGTTACAAGCGATTCCCTAACGTTTTCATGGCTTTGGGCCAGGACGGTCTTTTCTTTCAAATCGAGTTATTATGACTAAAATATTCTCGTAAAAGCGATTTGAAACCAAGAGTTAGTTCCCAACACAATTGTAAGATAATAGTCGCCACCAAAGTTAATTTTTTATCTTTTTAAGATGAGGCACAACTCAGGAACGCACAAGAAGTTAGCTTCATCGGTCAACTCACCCAGTACATACAAGGCTCCTTTACAATATACTGTAGCGTGATGGTTGCGAGGCTGAGGCATTTTAGCAAATCGGAGCCAGGCGTTTTCACGCTCTTCGTATTTGTAGACTCCATCCGAAGGCACTTTCTGCTTTGTGTCGATTCCTGCAGTTGAAAGGGATGCATCAAACGTGTCCACGGTTTCACAACTGCGATGATAACGTTGTGCTCATGTGCGCGATAGACGTTTGCATGTTGAACATGTCTGGTGTTCGCTTGTCAAAATTAAAGGTCTTTAAATAAAATTGCGGGCAGAGTAAACCAAGTTTTGGCACATTTTGATGAGAAAAATAATAAAACCGAATTCACTTTGTACATATGCGTAGTAGGCCCATTTGGTGTCGTGCTAACGTTTAACGAGAGATTTTAGTATAAACTTAATAGCAGTTAATAATGTCCTCTGCGGCTTATACTTTTACAAAAGATTTTTGTGCCCTGGACTCTTTAATTAACAGCATTTTTCCAGTATTTCTTTCCTATCTAGAGATACTGGCAAAATGCTGCTAATTAAAAATCCTTAGAAAACTCCACCTGTAACATACCTTTAAACCAGGGGTGGGGAACCTATTTACTATCACGGGCCGCATAGATGGTGGATTACCGCTGGCGGGGCGCAAAAACAATTGATTTATCCAAAAATTCTACCTCTATCTAATTATGAAGAATAGAGGCTTCTCTTTGACATTGTCTCTAAGTACCTGCTTATCATGGAGCTTCGTTTTGACGCGACTTTGTACTCTAAGTTGGGTAACGAAAATTCTGATGCGGGTCAATTCAAATGTTCACGCGGGCCACAGGTTCCTCACCCCTGCTTTAAACAATGAATTATAAATCCAATGGCTTAGAGAAAGTCCTGAATCTTTTGTGTTTGCAGTGCGGACCGCTTGCTTCGGCTCGTAGCAAATAAATTGTATTCAAGAATTCATTTTAGATTGATTTATCTCTAACGAAACCAGTTTTTAGGTAAGGAAACAGCATAACCCGAAATTACTCGTTAAGAATGTTATAGCAGGGGCGTCGAAAAGCATTGATCAGCAACGTGTGAAAGCATCGACCATTATCGTGTCTCACTTTCAACCAGCCTCACTAACTACAGCACCTCCAGAGGCGAGAATATAATCCGGTACGCAGTGACAGGGTTTGACAGGACAGAATGTGGAGCTTTTGTCTTTCTTAATCAGACCACCATCTTCACCGAGCGACCAAGTCTCTGCTTCATCGGAGTCGTAGGTTCTGTAAACGCATGCAAGGCAAATATTTTTATAAAAAATTAAATGCAATTAGAAGATAATGAAGGTCATTGGCTTTTGTTCCAAGCAAATAAACGTTCAAGACTTCTGTACAAATAGGCATTAGCTTGTTGGAATTTATATTGACCATGTAGCTTAAAATACAGCCATGCATTTAAACATCACTTGAACATGGTTATAGGTAAGCTCGCATAAGGGCCAAATGTTTGAAACAAAGCGTTTCTAAAACGTGTTTACCCAAGAAAATATGCCAGAGGATTATCAGTCCTACCTTCTAAATCCATTAAGTTAAAAACAAGTAAGATTTTCATTAACATCAAAGTGACATCGCCAAGAATTAAACTTTGGCCCACAACAATTTCAGTACGTTTAACCGTACATCAACAAAGGGTCTATATTTTCTTTTCAACAGTTTGCAGGCCACACTTTAGACATGAGAATGAACACGGTGACAGATGTCAGTCGGCTACCTATACTCTTGCCGCACTAAAAAGCGATGAACTAGGAAAAAATTTGGTTTAGAAGATTCGATAAGAGCTGTCGACATTCAACCACCACAATGACACCTTTTGCCATAAACAGTATGTCATCACAACATCTCTCCGCAAGGAATACCTCACCAAGATATATTCCACCAATCCCCTACCACGAACCTCTATCCAAGGTAAAGAGAAGTTCTCACCTCGGCCAGAATTTATCTGCATGACATCACTTATCACAACAAGCATGTGTCAAAAAGTAACACTTATCCNGGTAACACTCGTNTTACGGCGACAGCGTCGGCAAGGTTGAAAGGAAGCTTATAGGCCAGTGGTTCTCAAACTTTTCTGCACGTTGACCCCCAATTAAAGTATACAAGTTTCTGTAGCCCCCGTGGCCTAGCAACCGCCGAACTGCGACAAATGCACTACAATATTTTTGTGACGTAACAAACAACAGTTTTCATAATGTCATCACAATGGATGATTTAATAAAAAACTATTCGAATCGAATGTACTTTTAAACCGCAGTACTGCAGCTGAGATTTTATCGGCCCTCTAAATTTTGTTTGATTTGTTGAAAAACGCCGTTTGCATTCCTTGCCCGATTAACAATAATTTTGAATTGGAGGCTTCATTGCTCCAGAAGACCCCAGCAGTTATTCATTTATCCCCATTCGACCCCGTGAGTATTTATCGACCCCTTGGATGGTCCAACTGACCCCTTGGGGTCGATATCGACCAATTTGAGAACCACTGTTATAGACACTCGATTTCTTGTAATTTTTTCCCATTTTGCAGGCTTTGGTCAAATTGCGCAATCGCGTTTTTTCAATCTGTCACATCAGCAACCTATTTCCTTGCAAGAGTTTTGATCTGGTTTTTGTACTGTGTGTCTTGTTACGTAGAGAGCTAAACAACACCCGTGAAAAACCTTACGGAAGGGGAACCCCTACAATCATATTTGCTTTCTCTGAAAGTGTTGAATGGTTGGCTCGTGGCGAAAATATTGTCTTCCGTGGGAAATGTTTGGTATCAATTCTTTGTGTTTCGAATTTGTGTTAAGTGTGGTTACAAATTGTTGGTGGTTGTCGTTAGAAATTACGCACGGCAAGAATTTCAGCGGTGACAAATTGTTATAGATAACTGTCTAACAACTGATTTCGAAATCCTCTGTTCAACGATCCTTGTCTTACTTGCTTGTTCCAACCCGAGGTTTCTGGCCACGGACTGGCTCTGTTGAGTAAACATCTTCAGCCTGTCCTCCTTGAGCTTGCAAACAGTGAAACCGGAAAGCTTCTAGTATAAGAACACGACATTTTTTCTTTCGCATGAGATAGTCCTTCGTTTCAACGTGTTCTGTAAGCTGNTGTGGCGTTAGAAGTTGAAGACGCAGCTGAAATAAGTCATTTAAAAAAGATTATGTTCTATTGCTAAATTTGGATCTTTGTAACTGAAGCCCATAAATGTGCTTCAACCGTTAGCCGACTTAAAGGACTGGCGGAGTTATCTAGGTTAGGCTTGCCAAATTCAGCTTGGCCCACACGTCTAAGACAAAAGAGGACGAACCTGCGACACGTTAAACTCCATGTATAAACTGATGATAAAAATGAAACCATTAAAAAGTGAGNACTTGGTCACTGCTGAGACTTTGTTAAAAGTAGCGCTTGCTGGAGTGCAAGAAGTGATGCTTTTCATTGGTGCACATTATTGATGTGTGTGTTTACACAATGTGCCCTACAGAACCAGGAGATGAATTTAAACGACATTTTAATAGTTTTTTGTTGGATCGCATGCAATGCGACAAAATTATTTAATGACAATTGGCGACAGGCCGAAGCGTGGATGATGTTTCTTGTCTAATCAATAAGTGCAAAAATAATGCAAAACGACAAAAGGCAGACATTTCAATACTGACTACAAGTTGCAAATATATCGGTTGGATAGGAACCGATGGAAAGAATGAGGTTTCATAAACCGCAAGTAATTTGCAAATTAAGAATTTGTTATTTTCTTCACCAAATGTTGAAAGCAAAAATAGGAAACTTTTGAGAACGTTAATGTAAAATAATCAAAATTTTTAATAAGAAGGCTATGCAGCACAACAGAATCGAAATCAAACCAGAAACTATTAAATTCAGCTTTGCGCCTCTTGAAATAAGCGAGACTCGGCACAAACGCTTTCACACCAGAAAAAATAAAAAATCGAACGCAAGCTTTGATTTCTAATGTTTGAAAACATCACTTCAAAATGTTTTGTCGAAGTTCAGTTTGAAGCAGGATGTTGAAATCACAGACGAATTACATAAGTACTAAGCTAGTCGTACCCTCCTAACAATGACAAATACATCTCGAATCTACTTATTGAAAAGACACTTCGTATTGTTGCACATAAAACTATAAGCTAAATGCCAAAAGCGCTTAAAACGAAGCACGATACAGTATGAAAGAAAACGATTAATATAATTCGTTTGTCTACAAGTAGATAGTAAATTGTGAAAATCACAAACATCGGAATTTAATCTAACATTTTCATCTCAATCTATCTTTTCAAAATATTGCTTTGCTGCACGGAACTTTTGAGTTTGCCGCTAGATTTTATTAAATTATACCAACAAGAGTTGCCCAGCATTTGAACAAGAAAAATCTCAGTCCTCCTGTGAGCAGCTTTTAGCGCATCGCCAATGGAATCTAGCCGCTAGCCGTGTGCAGAAATACGTGATCACAACGTCTGCTCGAAGTGACGCCACTGAGTACACAACGCGCAGTGAATCAGTCATCTGTGATTCCAGGTCGCGTCATGCCTTCAGTTAGTGACATCAACTTCGACCAAACGTTTCATGATGAAAATATTTTCAGACACTAATTGCTCACTAGACTGTCAATGTATGAACAATTGCTTGTCGCAAACACTTCGTATCTCTGACGCAAACAGCCAAACCTTCGACAACAAATATGGAGCGTGGACAAGGTGGACTTGTTCAGCTTCAAGCCATCTGCACAAAGCGCAGAAAACCCGAAATTCATCCAAGTTGAGCCTGTCATCATCAAGCAAGCACGCCACCGTGTGGACTGATGCTTCCCTGGATGTAACGAATGATGACATTCAGGATGTTGCAGCACTGCCTGAACTTTGCAGACAAGTAGGGAGGAAAAATTAAGCACATTCATTGAAACGTACATCACATACATTAAAAAAAAAACACGTTAGAAAAACGTTGCGTATACAGTTGTATCAATGCAATCTAAACAATTCAACGATCTCGCACTGCTGGTGATGACCTGGTGGCATCAAATTGTGATGAGACTAAGATTGTAAAATTGTAGTTAAAATTTGTTTTTTAACTTACAAAAACGAATCTAACTCGCTGACGACAGAAAACCTTCTGGCAGCGAACGTGCGCACGAACTCCAGCGAAGTCAAATCTCCCTGGAGGCGGAGCTCATCCATAATCCCAACCACTGTCAAGCTCTTGTCACGTACTCTACGAGAGGGACCCGGAGCTTCGCTCGTGTCTGAGTCGTCGAATGGAGCGCCACAGCACTCTGTACAGTATCAAAGAGCACGGAGCAACTATGCGAGCCAAGTTCATTAGCCGTTTCACATACACGGCACACACGCCATTTTCTTGGTTCCTCAGTTGTCTTACAAAACCCTGACCTTTCCAAGATACTGCACAAACACCTAAAGTTAATTGTACAGTGACTCGCGAGCACGAAAGGTCATCATCAGATTTTGCAAACATTTTTTTATCTAATGAAAAATCGAACATAGCGAAAGTGGCCTCGAGCAAAAATGCCACTGTGAAAGGCGAGAGCTCTTAAGGAACGCTTTGAGGTAACCTTAGTGCATATACACAATGTAATCGAAATAATTAATCTTCATGTGTCAAAAGCATTTCCGATTATTTGTTCAAATCAACTCGTTTTCGGTAAGTTTTTGCATTGTTCAAAATATTTTAGACTTGCATCGTTTTTACTACAAGATGCTGTTACCCAGTAATGGAATTCAACCAACATATGAACACTACTTTCCTTCAATTACTTAATTTTTAAAACCCATGTGGACATTTTCATTAAATCAACCTTGAGGAATTCACGTAGTCAAAACTATCTTTTTTAGCATCAAAACATAGAATGGTTGTAAGAACTGTAAGGAAAATTTTGAAAGAAAGTGAAATGCAGTATTTTTTATTTTTTACAACTGCGAGCCCCTCAGCCTGCGTTTCATGCATCATGCATCCATTTACACGACGGTCTTGAACAGGTTAAAGTAAAACTTGAGAGAAGATTGCAAAATACAAATGGTTTATCCGACAACATGTTGGACGTTTAGTAGAGAACTGTTTGTTGTCTCACAAAGTTTAATAAATGAAGCGCGGAGTGTCTGAACACGAAGCACGCGGGTGGTGAGGCATATATGAGAAGAGGCATTTAATTCATCATGTTAAACATAATTTCCCGATTATGTGTGACATGCACTGACTGGTTCCCCATGTTTTTCTATGAAGCGCCAACCACGTGCTTTGCAGTCTGAAGTTTCGCACTTCAGTCGTTGAGTCTTGCCGAGGATGAAAAGTTTTCCCAACAATTTTTGACATGTATTGAAAACGTCCAACAGGATTTCGTTTAAATCGTCGTTATTTAAACTATTTTTTCTTGGCACGATAGTTACTTCTGGAAAAATCAAGTCTCTTGTAATGCTGTATCGGACAAACTTTCATTTGACCAACAAATATAGTTATGTCGCTCGAAACGACAGCAATTGACGCTATATCCAAGCGTAGGCAGTCATTACATCCCGGGGTGGAATGTAACTATGAAAAACATTGTGGTGCCAAAAATGCCTACTTTTCCTAGAAAGACAACAAGAATACCCAAAGTGGACCTTTGCTTGACAATATGAAAGGCAGACCCAAAGATTTCAGATTTGCACTGATTGAGAGCGTATCGTAACGCAAATGAAAAGCACAAAGCAAACACTAATGCCGTGCAGGACCACTCCAAAAAATTCCTGTCAAAGAAATTCGAAAAAAATCAATAATTAAGTGGTTAATTTCCTTGGGGAATTAATTAATTTTGTTGTTTTTACACCATAATTTGTTAACCACAAAAGCTAGAAGGCCAATCAAGGGCTCTACACATGCGGATTTTCGCCTAGTTTTTTTAAAGAAAGAAACAAAAAATTGCCTCTTAGGGTTGGGGCCCAGGGCCCGATGACCCCATCCAAAAAAACCCTAAACCTGCCCCAATTATGACGTCACCCACAAAAAAACTCAAATCCAAAACTTTATAATTTTATTTTTAATGCAAACTACAAGACTTTGCGTATCTTTAGAGGGTTTGAACAGCTCTCCAGTTCATTGCGCAGGCGCGTTATGTTGGTGCAAAGTGGCGCACGCAGTAGGTAAAGGGTTGCATAGAAAAATTCCATAAAAATGCATGAAAACTGTTAGAAACAAGAATTTTGACATAAGGGATGGTGGGAATTATCTCTCTTGGCATTATTATCTCCAAACTATTTGAGCATTACATTTTATCCTGAATTTCACCACTTCTGGCTGCCACTAACAACTAGCTTAGCTTTAAACCCCAATATGGTACTGATACCTATGTATTTTTACTCAAACAGACTGTATAATATTATGTGAACAAAGGCACTCCAGTGCTTTCAGCGTTTTTTAAATCGTCTAAGGCGTTTGACAAAACTAATCACAAAGTTTTGTTCGCAAAACTAATTAATCTACCTACGTTTTCCCCCAAAAACAGTATAAACAACACCATGTTTCTTTAAATGGAAAAAGTATGGAGCTTTCCAAACAAGTGAAATATCGTGGTGCCTCATTGAAAGATGACAATGACATTCAGAGGCAAGTGAAATCATTTTGCTGTGCAGCGAACAAGCTCAGAGGTACCTTTACTCAATGCACTACTGCAGTTAAAAACGCCTGTTTCATGTCTATTTCATGCAGTGTATACCTACCAATTGTGGAGGAAATATACAGTCTGGTACTAAATGCCTCCGCGTTGCCCACAAGAACGTCTACTGAAACTTGCATGACAAGGCCACAAATGTAAGTGCGCGCCCACATCACGTTGGTGAATTTCGACAGGACATTTGATATCTTGACTAGAAACAATTTATATTCTTTTGTTTAACGATGTACATTTTGATTAAACTTTTATCAGCTCACTTCAGTTGTCTGATGCTTGTTACAAACCTCCATTTTTCACCCACTATTTGTAACTAGGGTTGCCGGATGGCCGGTATTTCACCGGTCTGGCCGGTATTTTATTTCTAATTTAGTAGAGGCCNGTAAAAGGCCGGCCTCTACTATTTTGAAAATAAATAATTTGCCTTAACTTCAGAAAGAACTAACGCAAAATTTCTTTAAATTATGATGACTCTAATCTCATCAGGACATTTCCTTCAGAGAAGTTGATTTGCTTTGATGCAATCCGTGGTGTGATTATCATGTCACACAAACCGAAATATAATGAGCCAGCCAAAATACCGGCAAATTTATTAATTGTGACTTAACAATACTGATTATCACTCTGTTTTCCCTGTGCCACTTACGGATTACGAGTCGACACAGGTTAGATCTGACACTGTTGACCAGGGGCGGATCCAGGGGGGGCGATCGCCCCCT